>ENA-OROH01001238-OROH01001238.1-human-gut-metagenome-genome-assembly--contig:-NODE-1238-length-24806-cov-6.219870_pt1 | contig 24806 bp, 24 predicted proteins | sample MGYA00242125_ERZ509042 | MGnify/ENA primary metagenome ERZ509042 (study PRJEB26280, sample SAMEA2338738) | human gut metagenome | biome: human gut; feature: human-associated habitat; material: faeces... | reverse complement strand
TGTAGAGCATGGTGATGCTGCGCGGCTTTTCAAAGTAGTCCTTGCGGAACAGGCCCAGACCGTGGTGGAACAGCATTTGACGGTGGCCCAGACGGAAGCTCTGACGGAAACGCTTCTTCTCTCCCCGCCGCCGGACCAGCCCGCCCGCCGTCCCCGGCGTACCTTTGTGGTCAAGGATGTGCGGCTGTTTTTAAATACCGTCCAGCGGGGGCTGACGCTGATGCGCACTGCGGGAGTCAACGCCCAGTGTCAGCGGGAGGACGGCGAGGAAGAGATTTTGCTCACCATTCATATCCCCCGGTCCCCTGCCCGCGGATGACCTGTGGAGCGGCAGGGATGTTTCACGTGAAACATCCCTGCCGTTTTTTCTTGTCCTGCCATTGTTTCACGTGAAACATCCCTAGCTTCTTTTCTTTGTTTCACGTAAAACATCGTTGCTTTGCCCAAGAGAAATGCAGGCAAACGGCTTGAAAGTGCGGGCCGCGGTTGTTATAATGGAACTCTGGAATCACACCGCTGCTTACTTATATATAAAGGTAGCCCTGTGATGGCCTCATTTTCCGTCAGGAGGTAGCTGAATGGCCAGAATCATTGCCATTGTCAACCAGAAAGGCGGAGTGGGCAAGACCACTACCACCGTAAACATTACCGCATCCCTGAAAGCTCTGGGCAAACGGGTGCTGCTGTGCGATTTTGATCCCCAGGCCAACGCCACATCGGGCATGGGCGTGGACAAGAACACCGCCTCTCCCAACGTGTACGATGTGCTGATCAATGGAGCGGACCCCAAAAAGTCTGTGGTTTCCACCAAGTACGGCGACGTGATCCCCTCCAACAAGGCCCTGGCAGGCGCGGGCATCGAGATGATCGCCATCCCCGACCGAGAACACATGCTGAAAAAGGCATTGGACAGCCTGGCAGAGAACTACGACTACATCTTTATCGACTGCCCCCCCTCCCTGGAGCTGCTTACCGTCAACGCCCTGTGCGCAGCCCACTCCCTCATTGTGCCCGTTCAGTGCGAGTACTACGCCTTGGAGGGTCTGAGCGACCTGCTGTCCACCGTGCGGCTGGTCAAGCGGGGCCTCAACCCCAAGCTGGCCCTGGAGGGCGTGCTGCTGACCATGTTTGACAGCCGCACCAACCTGTCTCTCCAGGTGGCAGAGGAAGTGAAGCGGCACTTCCCCGGTCAGGTGTATGCCACCGTCATTCCCCGGAACGTACGGCTCAGCGAGGCTCCCAGCCACGGCATGCCGGTGACCGACTACGATCCCTACTCCCGGGGCGCGGAGGCCTATCGGTCTCTGGCGGAGGAAATGGCATCCGCAGAGGGCTGACCCCCTCTCCCCCACGGCGGCGCTGCCGCCTATGATCTTTGATTTTGGAAAGCGCTGAACCACAGGTCGTATCCCGTTGGCCCAGCCCTTTCTTACTGGAAAGGAAGGTGTACCATGGCAAAACGAAAGACCGATCTGGGACTGGGTCGGGGACTCAACGCCCTTCTGGGCGACCCGGAGCTGCCTGCTCAGGGAGAGGGCTCCATCTCTTTGCCCATCTCCCAGGTGGAACCAGGTTTGAACCAGCCCCGGAAGCGGTTTGATCCGGAGACGCTCAGCGATTTGGCTGAGTCCATCCGCGTCCACGGCATTATCCAGCCCCTCACGGTACGGCGGCTGGCTTCCGGCTACTATCAGATCATCGCCGGAGAGCGGCGGTGGCGCGCCGCCAAGCAGGCAGGTCTCACCGAGGTGCCAGCCGTCATTATTGAGGCAGACGACCGCAAGGTGATGGAGCTGGGCCTCATTGAGAACCTTCAGCGGGAAGACCTGAACCCGGCAGAAGAAGCGCGGGGCTATCAGGTGCTGATGGAGGAATACGGCCTCACCCAGGAGCAGGTGGCGGAAGAGATGGGCAAATCCCGTCCCGCCATTGCCAACACCCTGCGTCTGCTGGCTCTCCCCGAGGATCTGCTGAAGCTGGTGGAGGAAGGAACTCTGTCTGCCGGCCACGCCCGGGCCATTCTGGGCGCGCCTACCCAGGCCATACAGCGCCAGGCCGCCAAGCAGGTGATTGCCCACGGCCTGTCCGTGCGCCAGACCGAGAGTCTGGTCAAGGCACTGCAGAAGCAGCCGGCAGAGAAAAAAGCCGCCAACGATGAGATTGCCCTGTACCTTGGAGAACTGGAGAAGTCCCTGTCCAGCAATTTGGGCCGGAAGGTGACCATCTCCCACCACGGCAAAAAAGGCAAGATCCAGTTGGAATACTACAACCCCGAGGACCTGGAGGCCCTACTGAGCCTGCTCAATACCCTCCACGGAGAGGAGCCCAATTCCTATGAAGAATGATGAACGTACCCCCTCCCCTTCTCAGGAGAAGCGGGAATCCGCGCCGGAGAAGCAGGAGCCTAAGAAAGCCCCGGCCTATGTGCCCCCTGCCACCAAGGAGAAGCGGCAGAAATCGGTGTTCAAATACATCACTATTCTCTTTGCCGCCGCCTTTGTGCTGATGCTGCTGGCCTTCATGATGGAGCGGCGGCAGAACGAGCAGGTGGTGGACAGTCTGAACCAGTCTGTCTCCGGCCTGCGGGAGTCGCTGAGCAACATGCAGTCCGCCCAGGATATCTACGACGAGAACATGGAACTCATCGAGCAGATCAATGAGCTTCAGTCGGAGAATGACCGGCTCACCAGCGAAAACCGGGATCTCTCCAACAGCCAGAAGAGCAGCGAGCAGTCTGTGGAGGCGATGGGCTGGTTCTGGCAGATCGACGAGGCCTATGTTCTGGGCAAGTACAGCCTGTGCCGCAGCCTCATTGATCAGATGGGCGAAGAACTGGTTTCCGCGCTGCCCACTGAGGCGGTGACGGACAATGGCCGCTTCTCCCCGGCTGACCGGTATCAGGAGATCTACGACGCGGTTTATTGATTCAGAATTTTTTCCACATTTTTAGTTTCGAATGTGGAAAAGTTTTGCCACACTTTTGAGAAACGGTTGCTTCTTTTTGCTTGTCCAAAAAGAAGCCAAAAAGACACCGGGGGCCGATTCCGGTGAGCACCAAGCCTGCGGCGGTGCTCACAGTCATCTTGCCCCCGGACCCCCAGTTACGGGAGACGCCCTCCTATGAGGTTAATCTGACCTTCCGGCGGGCAAAATTTAGTTCAGTGATACTTTTTGCCCCGGGCCTTAGGCCCTATGTGTGCAAAGTTTAGAACACTCCGCGAGGAAGAAACACCGCCTGCCTGGACAAAACCAGGGTAGCCGATAAGTCAACCAGGCGAGGGAAACGGTGCTTTTACCTCTCCCCTCCCCTACGGGCGAGAGGCGAAACGCAGTTTCGCAGAAAGTTCTTTTGCCTACTTTTCTTTCCAAGAAAAGTAGGTTTCACGTGAAACAATGAAAGACACACCAAAACAACAATATTGGAGGAACAGACCATGCTGGATATCAAGTTTGTCCGGGAAAACCCCGACGTGGTAAAGGAAAACATCAAGAAGAAGTTCCAGGATCAGAAGCTGCCCCTGGTGGACGAGGTGCTGGAGCTGGACAGCCAGAACCGTGCCGCCATTGCCGAGGCTCAGGACCTGCGCACCCAGCGCAACGCCCTCAGCAAGCAGGTGGGCATCCTGATGGGTCAGGCCAAGAAGGACCCCTCCAAGCTCCAGGAGGCTGAGGAGGCCAAGGCCAAGGTCAAGGCCAACGCCGACCGTCTGGCCGAGCTGGAGGCTCTGGAGACGGAACTGGCCCAGAAGATCCGTCACATCATGCTCCAGATCCCCAACATCATTGATCCCTCCGTGCCCATCGGCCCTGACGACTCCGCCAACGTGGAGGTGCAGCGCTTCGGTGAGCCCGTCACCCCCGACTTTGACATCCCCTACCACACCCAGATCATGGAGTCCTTCAACGGCATCGACATGGATGCGGCCGGCCGCGTGTCCGGCAACGGCTTCTACTACCTGATGGGCGACATTGCCCGCCTCCACGAGGGCGTGCTGGCCTATGCCCGGGACTTTATGATTGACAAGGGCTTTACCTTCTGCATCCCCCCCTTCATGATCCACGGCAACGTGGTGGAGGGCGTTATGTCCCAGACTGAGATGGACGCCATGATGTACAAGATCGAGGGCGAGGACCTGTACCTCATCGGTACCTCCGAGCACTCCATGATCGGCAAGTTCATCGACCAGATCCTCACCGAGGACCAGCTGCCCCAGACCCTCACCTCCTACTCCCCCTGCTTCCGCAAGGAGAAGGGCGCCCACGGCATCGAGGAGCGCGGCGTGTACCGAATCCACCAGTTCGAGAAGCAGGAGATGGTGGTCGTCTGTAAGCCTGAGGACTCCATGGACTGGTACGAGAAGATGTGGCGCTACTCTGTGGAGCTGTTCCGCTCCCTGGACATCCCCGTGCGTCAGCTGGAGTGCTGCTCCGGCGACCTGGCTGACCTGAAGGTGAAGTCCTGCGACATCGAGGCCTGGTCCCCCCGTCAGCAGAAGTACTTTGAGGTCTGCTCCTGCTCCAACCTGGGCGACGCCCAGGCCCGCCGCCTGAAGATGCGCGTCAAGGGTGAGAAGGGCACCTACCTGCCCCACACCCTGAACAACACCGTGGTGGCTCCTCCCCGTATGCTCATCGCCTTCCTGGAGAACAACCTCCAGGCCGACGGCAGCGTGAAAATCCCCGAGGTCCTGCGCCCCTACATGGGCGGCAAGGAGCTGCTGATCCCCAAGAAATAAGCAGGCGGACCGGAGAAGCTGCGGCTCCTCCTCTCCCCTCCCCCGCTGCCTGGTCCCGAAGGGCACGTTCCCTTCCGGCCAGGCAGCGGCCAAATATATAACAAGGAGCTTGTGTGTATGTCTCAGGGAACCAGAAAAAAAGAACTCTCCCTGCTGAACCTGCTCTTCTGTATCCTGGTGGTGCTGATCCACTGCCTGAGCCAGCCGGTCTCCGTTCTCGACCGCAGCAGCTGGCAATACGCCCTTGTTCTGTGCGTGCAGCGCCTGGCCTTTGTGTCGGTCCCCGGCTTCTTCTTCCTCAGCGGTCTGAAGCTTACCCTGTTTGCAGACCGGCACCGCAGCCTTATCAAATACTGGCTGGGCCGGGTACGGAACATCCTTCTCCCCTACATCCTGGCGGTGGCCATCTACTACCTCTACTTCTGGACCCACCACTACTTCCCCTTCTCCCTGGTGGATTTCGGGGGATATCTGGTGCGGGGCGATCTGTCCAGCCACTTCTACTTCGTGGTGACCCTGGTGCAGTTCATGGTGCTTACCCCGGTGTTTCTCTGGCTGGCCCGGCGGTTTGACCCGGTGGTGCTTCTGCCCTTTGCCCTGGGCCTGACCTGGCTGAGCTCCCTGTATCTTCAGGCCATCTTGACCAGCGCTGTCCCCGGTGTGACTTTCCCCTACGGCGACCGGGTATTTCTTTCTTACCTGATTTACTACCTGGCAGGCTGCTGCGCAGGCCAGTCCTATCCCAAGTTCCTGGCTCTGCTGGAGCGCAACGCCCCTCTCATCGCTGTCCTGGCCGTTCTCTTTGCGGCGTGGGATGGGGTGGCCAGCTGGCTGGGTTTTTCCGGACGGCGGGAGATCCCCTATCTGGAGCTGGTCCACACCTTGTACATTCTCAGTGCTATTCTACTGCTGTTTCTGCTGGCCGCCCGGGACCGGGCTCCCCTGTCCCGCTTTTGGGCGGCGGTGGACCGGGCCAGCTACCTCATCTACCTGTACCACTGTCTGGTCATTGTCATCTTCAACGACCAGGTGATCCGCCTGAACCTGTCGTCGGTGGGGACAGAACTGGTGCTGCGGCTGCTGGTAGTCTACCCGGTGACCATTGGCGGCGCCCTGCTGTGGCAGTGGATGATAAGAACGCTGCGTCAGCATCTGACCTCCGGCGGCCGACGTGTCGGCACCCGGTTGTAAAGGGTTATATCCTTTTTGTATTATTTTATCTGTATATTACACCGCTCTCCAGCGGATAGCGGCCTCTCCTCCCCTTCTCCGGGTCATTTTTCCCCCGAAAAACGGCTCCAGAGCAGAATCTGCTCAAAACCCTTGTGCCCCAAGGGTTTTGAGCTTCCCATTTTTGGAGGTCTTTCCGCTGCGGTTTGGAGGTTCTTATGTCAGACGAAAAACGTCCCGGCGAGGACCGGGGCTACACCCCCGCCTCCCCGGTGAAGCGGACCCTGGCCTGGATCGGTCTGAGCTACATGGTGATCCTCGTGGCTCTGACCACCTATTACTTTTTTACCGGCACCACGCTGGGTAACCTGGGTCCCCTGCTGACGGTGCCCGGTCTCATCGGCCTGGGCGCGGTGAGCATTGTGAGCTGGCGCTCCACTGGCCGGCCGGGCAAGGTGCCCGCCATTCTTCTGGCCGTGATGTGCTGGGCGCTGGCACTGGCCACCCTGCCCATCGGCATTGCCGGACTGCTGAGCAACTTTGGAGGTTGACGCTGTGAAGGAGATCATATCTTCCGGCCTGGCGGAGCTGGGCCTTGCCGACCGGGTGCCGGAACACGCCCCGGAACAGCTGGCTGAGTACGGCCGGCTGATGCTGGAGAAAAACCAGGTGATGAATCTCACCGCCATCCGGGAGGAGGACGGGGTTGCCCGGCTGCACATGCTGGACAGCGCCGCCCTGCTCAACTGGGGGAACTTTGAGGGCAAGACTTTATTGGACGTGGGCACCGGCGCCGGTCTGCCCGGCCTGCCGCTGAAGATCCTGGTCCCCTCCCTCCAGGTCACCCTGCTGGACAGCCTGAACAAGCGGGTGGACTGGCTCAATGAGGTGTGCGCCCAGCTGGGTCTGGAGGGCATCCAGGCCGTCCATGCCCGTGCGGAAGAGCAGGCTCTGGTGAAGGGCTGGCGGGACGGGTTCGATGTGGTCACCGCCCGTGCCGTGGCCGAGCTGCGCCTTCTGTGCGAGCTGTGCCTGCCCTTCGTCAAGATGGGCGGTGTGTTCCTGGCCATGAAGTCGGTAGACAGCCAGGACGAGCTGGATCAGGCCGCCCACTGCATCAAAATGTTAGGTGGCCGGGTGGAGCCTGTGATGGACTACCCTGTCCCCGGTGCGGGAGTGACCCACCGTCTTATCCCCATCCGCAAAGTGGCTCCCACTCTGAAAGGCTATCCCAGAAGATGGGCTAAAATCCAAAAGAATCCGCTCTGATTTTGGCTTAATTTGGTTTATTGTTGCCTTTTTTTACCTTTGAGTGAAAATTATTTTAATTTGACCATATTTTTTTCAAAAAAATCATTGACGTACCTTAGATTTGTGATAGACTGGAATTGGTGTATAGGAGGAATTTCATGGGAAGCGTAATCGTAGTTACCTCCGGCAAGGGAGGAACTGGAAAAACCTCCATCACCGGCGGCGTGGGCTCCTGCCTGGCCAGGCTGGGCAAGAGCGTGCTGTGCATTGACATGGACATCGGTCTGCGCAATCTGGACATCTCCCTGGGACTCAGCGACCGGGCTCTGATGGACTTTTCCGATGTTGTGTTTGGCCGCTGCTCTCTGGAAAAGGCGGCGGTGAGCCACCCGGATCTGCCCGGCCTGTCTTTGCTGACCGCCCCTATGTCCTTTACCCCTCAATTGACCCAGTGGCAGGTCCAGGAGCTGCTGGATGCGGCCCGGAAGCGGTATGATTATATTATGATCGACTCCCCTGCCGGCCTGGGACCCGGCTTTCAGCTGGCTTCCTGCGGCGCGGACCGGGCCCTGGTGGTATCCACCAACGACGCCTCCTCCCTGCGGGACGCCCAGCGCACCGTGGCTGAGCTGGACCGTCTGGAGCAGATCCATCTGGTCATGAACCGCATCCAACCCAAGCTGCTGCGCCAGCTGCGCACCACCATTGACGACGCCATGGACGCCGCGGGCCTGCCCCTCATCGGCGTGGTCCCTGAGGACCCCAGAGTCATTTTGTCGGCCAATCAGGGCCGTCCCTTGATCCTGGGCGGACGGCAGGGCGCCGCCAACGCCTGTTTAAATATCGCAAAACGAATCCAGGGCCTTCGCGTGCCCATCATGCGTATTCGCTGATTTTTTCCTTTTTATTACGATTACAAGGAGGTAACCGCCACCATGAATATCGCTATCATGTGTCATAACCGCAAGCAGGAGCTGATGGTACAGTTCTGTACCGCTTATTGCGGCATCCTGTCTAAGCATACCGTCTGCGCCACCAATGCCACCGGACGGATGGTGGCGGAGGCCACTGGTCTGCCGGTCAATCTGTTTTTGTCCCATGAGCATGGCGGCATTGAGCAGATCGGCCAGCGCATCATCTACAACGAGATCGACCTGGTCCTCTTCTTCAACTCTCCCCAGGACAACAGCATGGATGAGGACGTCATGTATATCGCCCGTCTGTGCGATCAGCACTCCGTGCCTATGGCCACCAACGTGGCCACCGCGGAGCTGCTCATCCACGGCCTGGCCCGGGGCGATCTGGACTGGCGTATCGTCATGAACCCCAACCGGGTTCCCTTTGCCCTGTAAGGCAGAAAGATTGATTTTTTCCCCTATTTAGGGTATCATAGCACCATATGACCGCCATGACGGCGCATGAGTAGTTCGGTTACCGCCCGACAGAGAGAAACCCCACGGCTGAAAGGGTTTTAGGGAGATGGCCCGGAGGAAGACGGCGCTACCAGCGGGCTCGGAAACGGGCGCGGTCTCCCCTGCCGCAACACAGGGGCGAAAGGGAACGGGGTCGCCCTGTTCTGAAATTGGGTGGCACCACGAAGCGTTTTCTTAGGCGCTCTCGTCCCAATCCTGGGACGAGAGCGCCTACTTTTCTTGTAAGAAAAGTAGGCAAAAGAACTTTCTGCAAAGCTTCGCTTTGCTTCTGGGGTTCCGCCCTGCGGGGCGGCGGTAGTCGGGCAGATGCCACCAGCAACTGCCCAGCTGCCCTGGCTGTGCCAGTGTAGGCGGTGTCCGTACAGCGCGCACACCTTAAATTTCCGCTTGGTAGGGGCCAGTGCCCCCGAAGTAAGAAGAACTACCGGTTTTATTGGGGGCCCCGCCAAAGCCCAGCGAAGCGGGTTTGGTGGGGAGAGGAGGAGCAAGGTAGCGACATTCCGGATGCCCACACTTAGGCGTCCGGAATATAGCGGACTTTGCGACGACGAGGTCCCCCGTAAATAGGGGTCCGGGGCGACGACGCCTATGAGCGCCCGCTCCGCGCAGGCGCTCATCGAAGGAGTCCCCCGGCGATTCTTTGGTGACTTTCTGATCGCTCAGAAAGTCACATCCCCGTCCTGGTTTTAAAAAATACTTCAAAGAAAGGATTTTGATACCGATGAGTAAAATTCAACCTCGCACCCTGTCCGGCTTCATGGAGCTCCTCCCCGCCCGTCAGGCCCAGTTTGACCGCATGGTAGAGATCCTGCGGGAAACCTATTCTCTCTACGGCTTCACCCCCCTGGACACCCCCCTCATTGAGGCCAGCGAAGTGCTGCTGGCCAAGGGCGGCGGCGAGACCGAGAAGCAGATCTATCGCTTCATGAAGGGCGACACCGACCTGTCTCTGCGCTTTGACCTCACAGTTCCTCTGGCCAAGTACGTGGCCCTCAATTACAGCAAGCTCACCTTCCCCTTCCGCCGCTTCCAGATCGGCAAGGTGTACCGTGGCGAGCGCGCCCAGCGCGGCCGCTTCCGTGAGTTCTATCAGGCGGATATCGATGTCATCGGCGACGGTAAGCTGGATATCTCCAACGAGGCGGAGATCCCTTCCATCATCTACCAGGCCTTTACCCGTCTTGGCCTGAAGCGCTTCCAGATCCGGGTCAACAACCGCAAGGTTTTGAACGGTTTCTACGCCATGCTGGGCCTCACCGAGAAGTCCGGCGAAATCATGCGTACGGTGGACAAGCTGGATAAGATCGGCGCCGAGAAGGTCAAGGAGCTGCTCATGGAGGAGGAGATCGGCCTCACCGACGAGCAGGCCGGCGAGATTCTCACCTTCATTGCCATCACCGGCTCCAACGAGGCGGTTCTCTCCGCTCTGGAGGGCTACCGCGGCCGCAACGAGATCTTTGACCAGGGCCTGGACGAGCTGAACACCGTGGTCAAATATCTGGCTGCCTTTGGCGTGCCCCAAACCCACTTTGCTGTGGACCTGACCATTGCCCGCGGTCTGGACTACTACACCGGCACCGTTTACGAGACCACCATGCTGGACCATCCGGAGATCGGTTCCATATGCTCCGGCGGCCGTTATGATAACCTAGCGGAATATTACACCGATAAACAACTCCCCGGAGTGGGTATTTCCATCGGTTTGACCCGTCTTTTCTTCGTTTTGGAGGATCAGGGCTACCTCAACGACGCCCTGAACACCGCTCCCGCCGACGTGCTGATCCTGCCCATGACCGATGACCTCTCCCCCGCTATCGCTCTGGCCACCACCCTGCGCCAGGCCGGCATCCGCACCCAGATCCACGCCGAGCAGAAGAAGTTCAAGCAGAAGATCTCCTATGCCGATAAGCTGTCCATCCCCTACGCCGTGTTCCTGGGCGAGGACGAGATTTCTTCCGGCGTGTGCGCCGTGAAGGACCTCCAGTCCGGCGAGCAGGTAAAGCTCTCTCCCGCCGAGGCGGTGGCCCACATCCAGGCGGGCCTGGACAATCTCAATCAGGGTAAGCCTATCCTGGATAAGGGGGAGTAACCTCTCCCCTGCCAGAGGCAAAACGAAGTTTTGCATAAAGCTTTTTTGCCTACTTTTTTCTCGAAAAAAGTAGGGCCCCTTCCGTTCCCAGGCGTACGAAAGGAGTATAGCCGATGAAAAAGAAGCTCTTGCTTTCTCTTTGTCTGATGGCGATAGCTGTCGTTGCCTTCTGCCTGTGGTACACCCGCCCCCAAACCTTCTGGCAGGCCACGGGCATGGACCGGGACAACATTACCGGCGCATCGGGTTTCGCCATTAAGACCTCTGTCACAGACGGAGTGGCCAGTCAGCAGACCTGGATGCTGAATGACCTGACCCCCGGCCAGGAGGACTATGAGGGCCTGCTGGAGCTGCTGGAGCAACCCTCCTACCGCGCCAGCCTGGAAAACCTTCTGCCGCCCTCCTCCTCCCACCCCGCTGCAAATGTCACTGCTTGGGTTTCCTTTTCGTTTGCGGATGACCTGGTGACGGTACAGGCCGACTATCCCGGCAAGGTGTGGATCTCCTTCACCGGGCGGCACAGCCGTACTCTGGTCTTTTCCGTCTCTCCCAGGGACTTGAACGAGACCTTGGCTGACTTCATTCAACAGCAGGGAGCAGCGGGCAATTCTTAGTGCTTTTTCAAAACAATTTGCTATTTTCTAACTTTCTAATACAAAATGGAGTTGATTTTCATGGATAATTTGCAGAATTTCCACCGCACCAACTACTGCGGCGAGCTGCGCCTGAGCGACGCGGGCAAGACCGTGTCTGTGTGCGGCTGGGTCCAGCGTCAGCGCGACCTGGGCGGCCTGATCTTTGTGGACCTGCGTGACCGCACCGGTCTGGTCCAGCTGTCCTTCGACGACAGCACCGACAAGGCCATCTTCGAGAAGGCCTCCACCCTGCGCTCTGAGTACGTCATCGCCGCCACCGGCCTGGTGCGGGAGCGTGAGAGCAAGACCAACAAGATCCCCACCGGCGACATCGAGATTTACGTCTCTGAGCTGCGTCTGCTGGCCAAGGCCGAGACTCCTCCCTTTGAGATCGTGGAGAACTCCAAGGCCAACGACATGCTGCGCCTGAAGTATCGCTATCTGGACCTGCGCCGTCCCGACATGCAGCACGCTATCGCCACCCGCCACAAGGTAACCAAGATCTGCCGGGACTACTTCGACGAGCAGGGTTTTTTGGAGATCGAGACCCCTATGCTCACCAAGTCCACCCCCGAGGGCGCCCGTGACTATCTGGTTCCCTCCCGTGTCCACCCCGGTAAGTTCTATGCTCTGCCCCAGTCCCCCCAGCAGTACAAGCAGCTGCTGATGCTGTCCGGCTTTGACCGCTATATGCAGATCGCCCGCTGCTTCCGTGACGAGGACCTACGCGCCGACCGTCAGCCTGAGTTCACCCAGATCGACCTGGAGATGTCCTTCGTCAACGAGGACGACGTGATGGGCATCCAGGAGGGCTTCCTGAAGCGGGTCTTCAAGGAGGTCCTGGACGTGGACGTGCAGACCCCCTTCCTGCGCATGCCCTGGCGTGAGGCTATGGACCGTTTCGGCTCCGACAAGCCCGACCTGCGCTTCGGCTTTGAGCTCAAGGACATCAGCGACATCGTGAAGGACTGCGGCTTCGGTGTGTTCTCCGGCGCGGTTCAGGGCGGCGGCTCTGTGCGCCTCATCAACGTCAACGGCCACGCCGCTGACTTCCCCCGCAAGAAGATCGACAAGCTGGGCGAGTTCGTCAAGACCTACAAGGCCAAGGGCCTGGCCTGGACCCGTATGCACGACGGCCAGGTGACCTCCTCCTACCAGAAGTTCCTCACCGAGGAGGAGAACAAGGCCATTCTGGAGCGCGCCGGCGCCAAGGATGGGGACCTCATTCTCATCGTGGGCGACGTGAAGGACGAGGTCGTCTTTGCCGCTCTGGGCGCTCTGCGCTGCGAGTGCGCCAAGCAGCTGGGTCTGCTGGATCCCAAGGACTTCAAGTTCCTGTGGGTCACTGAGTTCCCCATGTTCGAGTACAGTGAGGAAGAGGGCCGCTACGTGGCCATGCACCACCCCTTCACCGCTCCCATGGACGAGGACCTGGACAAGCTGGAGACCGACAAGAAGAACTGCCGTGCCAAGGCCTACGACATCGTCCTCAACGGCACCGAGCTGGGCGGCGGCTCCATTCGTATCTCCGTGCCTGAGACCCAGCAGGCCATGTTCCGTGCTCTGGGCTTCAGCGATGAGGACGCCCAGGAGCGCTTCGGCCACCTGATTAACGCCTTCAAGTTCGGCGCGCCTCCTCACGGCGGCCTGGCCTACGGCCTGGATCGTCTGTGCATGCTGATGGCGGGCGCCGAGTCCATCCGCGACGTCATCGCCTTCCCCAAGGTGCAGAACGCCAGCGAGCCCATGACCAACTGCCCCGACTTCGTGGATGACAAGCAGCTGGATGATTTGTCTCTGGCTGTCACCCGCCGGGAAGAGACTTCTGACGAGGAGTAACCGCTTTCTTGAAAGAAAGCTTGACAAAGAACTCTCTGGGAAGCTCCGCTTCCCTCTACCCTTTCACACAAACATTTGGCAGGAGCGACACAGTTTTGCCGCTCCTGCCTTTATTTTTTAAAATTGACTTAATTTGCCTCAAAAAATTGACAATATCACAACTTAGTGGTATAGTACGTAAGATATCAGTAAAGAGACTGTAAGAAAGTGTGGAGAGAACCGCCCCGATTTCCGGACGCGTTTGCCTCCGCGCTGTTTTTTAGGAGGAAGCTATGAAAAAAGCACTGATCGTTTTTCTGTGCGTGCTTTTGACCGGCTGTGCCCCGACTTCTGGCACAAGCGCCCAATCCACCGGCTCTCAAAGCACGCCCCAGGATTCCAGCGTCCAGTCCTCCGACAGCTCCAGCCAGGACAGTTCTTCTGGCGCACCGGACGCATCCCAGGATTCGGAGGAGCCCCCCTCACAGCCTGATCCCAGCGTCACTTCCGGTTCCACAGAAAATCAGGACCAGATCATTGAGGAACTGCTCTCCACTATGACTGTGGAGGAAAAGGTGGGCCAGATGTTCTTCGTCCGCTGCCCTGACACAGGTGCGGTCGAGGCGGTATCCCAGTATAAACTGGGCGGATACATTCTCTTTGGTCGTGATTTTAAAGACAAAACCGCCGAGCAGGTTCGCAATGACATCAGCTCCTATCAGAGCGCATCCGGCGTACCTCTGCTCATCGGCACCGATGAGGAGGGCGGCACCGTGGTCCGTGCCAGCTCTAACCCCAATCTTTTCTCCCACCGCGGCCTCTCTCCCCAGGCCCTCTTTGCCGAGGGCGGCATGGACAGCATCATTCAGGATGCCCGTCAGAAGAGCGTGACCCTCCTGGGTCTGGGTGTGAATGTCAATCTGGCTCCGGTGGCTGATGTATCCACCGACCCCAACGACTTTATCTATGACCGCTCCTTTGGCCAGGACGCCCAGGCCACCGCGGAATATGTGTCCAACGTGGTGAAAACCATGGACGCAGAGGGCATTGGTTCCGTCCTCAAGCACTTCCCCGGTTATGGGAATAATGTGGATACCCACACCGGTGTGGCCATTGATGAGCGCCCCTATGAGACCTTCCAGACCAGCGACTTTCTGCCCTTCACCGCCGGTATCCAGGCGGGAGCCGATGCCGTTCTGGTCAGCCACAATGTGATGTCCTGTGTGGACAATCAGCTGCCTGCCTCCCTCTCCCCCGCTGTGCATAACGAACTGCGCAGCACTTTGGGCTTCCAGGGCGTGATCATGACCGACGATCTGGCCATGGATGCGGTAGCTGCCTATGCCGGCGGCCAATCTCCCGCCGTCATGGCGGTAAAGGCCGGCAATGATATGATTATCACCACCGACTTCCAGACCCAGATTCCTGAGGTGGTACAGGCCGTCAAAAGCGGCGAGATCGACGAGGCGCAGATCGATCAGTCGGTGACGCGGGTTTTGCAGTGGAAGTATGATTTGGGCCTGCTGGGCAATTGATTAAATAGATAAAACCATCTTACCGGGAACCCGGGGAGATGGTTTTTTTATTGATTCCGCACTGGGGAAATAGGCGATGTGACTTTCTGAGCGATCAGAAAGTCACCAAAGAATCGCCGGGGACCACCTTCGATGAGCGCCTTTGCGCGGCGGGCGCTCATAGGCGGCTTGTCCCCGAACCCCTATTTACGGGAGACGCCCTTCTGTCAGATCGTAGAATCCTCTCGGCGGCCCGAAGACAAGATCTGTGGTCTTTCTTGCCTCGGCCCACTGGGGCCTGCCCAGGCTGAAATTAGCAGCATTCTGCATCGAAATGACACCGCCTACTCCGGCATAACCGTGGCAGCTGGACAGTTGTTGGGAGCGATAGAACGATCACCACCGCACCAAACAGGTAGGCAGGCACCAGGCGGTGTGCGTTAGAATGAAGTAGCTTTAAATTTTGATGGCAAAAGGGCCTAAGGCCCGAGAGTAGAACGGAAACAGGTCTTGATTTTGCCCGCCGGAATTAACTGCCTGGCCAAAGTGGCCCACTCCCGTAATCGGGGTCCAGGGGTGGCGACTAGGAACACCCGCCCTTGGCGAGGTGTTCGTCGGAGCCACACTCCCTGGTGTCTTTTTGGTTCCTTTTTGGACAAGCAAAAAGGAACACCCGTTTCTTTCAAAATAAAACTTATCCACATTCTCCGCAGAAAATGTGGATAAAAAATCCGGGGCCTTGTGAAAACAAGGTCCCGGATGTGCTTATGGATGGTTTTTACCGGCCGTTGGGGGCGTAAGCCACCACAGTGCGGCGGTTTGGCTCCACACCAGTGGAGTAAGTTGTGACATTGGGATAGTCCTGCAGAGCGGCGTGGATCACGTGGCGCTCGTAGGCGTTCATGGGCTCCAGGGTCATGTTCTTGCGATACTTGACCACCTTGCCCGCTACCTTCACGGCCAGACGCTGGAGGGACTCCTCCCGCTTGGCCCGGTAGCCCTCGGCGTCGATGTGGATACGCACCCGCTTGGACTGACCGCGGTTCACAGAGTAGTTGGTCAGCTGCTGGATAGCGTCCAGAGTCTCACCCCGGCGGCCGATGATGGCGCCCAGGCCGTGGCCCTGGAGAATGACCTTATAGCCGGTCTCGCTGCGGTAGATGTCAGGGGTGGCCTGCACGTTCAGGTGCTCCATCAGGCCCTCCAGGAACTCCCGGATCTTCATGGCCTTGGGATCATCCTCGGCGGCGGGCTCCAGCTCAGCCACAGGGGCAGGGGCGGGCTTCTCCTCTTTGCCGATGATCACCTCGTCCCCAGGCTGCAGGGTGTTTTCCTCCTCCTGCTTGGGGGCGCTCTCAGCGGCAGCAGGCGCGGGCTCCGCCTTGGGGGCGGGAGCGGCCTTGGGGGCCTCAACCACAGGCTTGGGCTCCTCAACAGGGGCCTTTACCTCCTCGGCGGCGGGAGTCTCCTCCTCACCGGGCACCTCATAGCTTACACGGACCTTGGCGGGGTTGCCGCCGAAACCAAGAAAACCGGACTTGGCCCGCTCGATGACCTCCACGGACACGTCGTCCCGGTCCAGACCCAGCTGGAACAGGGCGGCGGCGATGGCGTCCTCTTCGGACCGGCCGGTGGTCTCGATCCACTTACGCATAATCAGACACCCTCCTTCTTGTCATCCTCGTCCTGGGGCTGCTCCTGGACTTCCTCCACCGTCTCAACGGCTTCGGTGACCTCAGCGGTCTCAGGGGCGACCTCGCTCTGGGGCTGCTCCTGCTCCGGGGCGGGGATCTCGGGGGCGGGCTGCTGGACATTCTGGGCGGTCTCAGTGGCTGCCTGCTTGTCCTCGGGCTGCTCCTTCTTCTTGTTCTTCTTATTCTTGCTTCGGATCTTCTCGTCCTCCGCCGCCTTCTGAGCGGCGATCAGGTCGCTGGGGTCCACATAGGGAGTCACCCCGCCGAAGCGGTTGGGGTCGTAGGCACGGCCCCGGGCATAGGCCCGGATACCGATGCGGCTGTCATCCTTGTTGATGGCGGGGCCGGCATCCTCGTCCTTCTTGGCGGCCTTCTTCTTGCCGCGGTTCTTCTTCTCTTCCTCCAGACGGCGCTGGCGCTCCAGACGAGCTTCCTCCTTGCGCCGCTTCTCCTCTTCCTTCTCCTCCAGCTCGCGCTGAGCGGCGGCGGCCTGAGCGGCCTCATAGTCCTTCTTCAGCAGCTTGCCGCAGATGATCTCCTGGAAGATGGAGAAGAAATACTGGGCGATCCAGTAGATGGACAGACCGGCGGGAACGGTAAAGCCGATCCACAGAGACATCAGGGGCATCATGATCATCATGGTGCGGTTGGTCTTGGCGGTAGCCTCGTCCTGAGCCTGATTGCGGCTCATCTGGTTGGTCTTCAGGCTGATCTGCATGGACAGCAGAGACATGACCACAGACACCAGGGGCAGCAGGAACAGGCCCACAGAACCCCAGCTCAGTCCGCCCTCCCAGAACTTCCAGTTGGGAATATCGGCCAGATTGATGCCCAGGAAGTGGAAGTCCAGATTAAACAATCCATTTCCGGCATCACCCAGCGCAGCCTGGACCTGAGCCAGCATACCATCCTTATTCAGGGCCTCAGCCATGGCGATCTGAGGATAGGCGCCGGTGTTGGCAATGCCGGTGATCTCCGCGATCTTGGCAATTGCGTCCTTAGGCACATCCATCAGGTAAGTCAGGGGCTCACGGATGATATAGTACAGGGGGATCAAAATGAACAGGGGCAGGAAGGACCACAGGCAGCCGCCCATGGGGTTGACCTTCTCCCGCTCATAGAGCTTCTGGACCTCCATCTGATAGCGCTCCCGGTCCTTGCCGTACTGCTTTTGCAGCTGCTGCATCTTGCCGGAGAGCAGGTTCATCTTGATCATGCTCTTCTTGCCCTTCAGGGACAGGGGGAACAGGATCAGCTTTACCACCAAGGCAAAGAGGATCAGAGCAATGCCGTAGCTGGAAAAGAAGTTGTAAAAGAACAACAGCAGCCAGGCAAAGGGTTTCAGAATAATACCCACAATGGTACCTCCACATATTTAGTTGGTTCCGGCTTATCCTCAGGGTACGGGATCGTACTCAATGGATTTTTGCCGGTGAAAGGGATTGCACCGCAGAATACGGCGCAATGCCAGCCAGCCCCCCTTCCACGCTCCATACTTTTCCACCGCCTCCAGGGCATAGGCCGAGCAGGTGGGAATAAAACGGCAGCATGGGGGGCGCAGAGGCGAAATTTCCCGCTGATAAAATCGGATCAACCACAAAAACAGCTTTTTCATTTTGGTTCGAACTTGGCTCCCTCTTGGGGACGCACCAGCTCCAGCTTACGCATCAGCTGAAGAAAGCTGCGCTCTAGATCCCGGTAACGGCCGTAGATCACCCGGGTGCGGGCCACCACCACAATGTCATAGCCCGGCGCAAGCCGAGCTTCATTGGTGCGGTACAGCTCCCGGATTCTCCGGCGGGCACGGTTGCGCTTGACGGCGTTGCCCAGCTTCACTCCTGTCGTGATGCCAAGCCGGCTGATTGGCCGGTTGGTCTTGCGGCAGTAGATGGCAAAATAGGGCGACACCGCGCTGCGGCCCTTGTTGTACAGGCGGCGGAATTCATGATTTTGTTTTAAGGCAATGGTGTGCTTCATAAATTCTACCTTTCCCCCTACTTTTCTCGAGAGAAAAGCAGGCAAAAGAGCTTTTCCGCTTTCTTGAAAGAAAGCTTGGCAAAGAACTTTCTGCGAAACTTTGTTTCGCTTCTGCTGTAAATCCAAAATGGTAGCTTCAATAGGACAAAAAAGCACAAAAAGTCCCGCATATAGGTGTATGAGAGCGTGAAACCGGACAGGGTTGTCCCTCAAAAATGGAGAGAGCCTGCGCATTTCGGTCTGTCATGTTTCGGGCTGGGCCCGCGGTCGGGTCAACAACTCCTTCGTCTCCGGACAGACCCAGTCCGGCTTAAGCCGTCCTTGGGCTCTGTCCATCCGCTCCGGAGTCTGTCTCCCCTGCGGGCCTGCCCTACACATTTCTCTGTATGCACCGCAGGGGCGGGGGAATCATTCCCACGCCCCTAAATATGCGTTTCTGAATTGTGTCCTTCTGCCATATCGCATAGGAAGATCCGGTGTGCCCAGGCCATACAGCTCAGGCAAAAATGGGATCTGTCCAGCCCACGGATCAGTGGGTCAGACGAGCGCGGCCCTTCGCACGACGGCGAGCCAGAACCTTGCGGCCATTGCGGGTGGCCATACGCTTACGGAAGCCGTGCTCCTTGGAACGCTGGCGCTTCTTGGGCTGATAGGTACGAAGCATGGGGGACACCTCCTCACTTGAATTCAAGCCGGCATCACCGGCCCAACAACAGCCGTTTCCGGCTGCGGTCTGCGTCAAAAGCTGGGCCTGCGGGGGGCACAAAACCATCCCCGGGCATATCCAGTACGGATTATTATAGACGAAAGTTTTTCTCCTTGTCAACTATTTTCTTTTCCTTTTTCCATCTTTTTTCCGTTCCTCCCGAAAAAACACAACATCTTGTGTTCATATTGCTACCTGCCCCATTGCTGGAAAAAATCACCCATACTATTAAAATAAAAAATACCCCGGAAAACCAGGGGGAACGCCTTGCGGCAGGGTGGTTTTTTTGCTATAATGACGATGACGAATTGCGCCCATTTTTTGATTGCGTCCGGAAAACAAACACCAAATGGGTCCCCTGCCCAGTTCGGGCCGGCAGGGACCCCATTTTCTTTTTCCCCGCTTTATTTCTCAGGGCCAGGCCCTGTATTTCGGAGCTGCCGCTTTCACGCCCCCGGCGCTCTTGTTCAAGGAGGTTTTTCCATGAATCCTGCCGCTGACGTCTGGGCAAAGGTTTTGACCCTCATGCAGCCGGAGATGACCGCCACCACCATCAACACCTGGTTTGACGACGCCACCGCCGTGGCGCTGGAGGACGACCGTTTTGTCCTCTACTCCCCCACCCGGTTCAAGCGGGACATCATCGCCACCCGGTACGTCTCCAAGATCCAAAACGCCCTGCGGGAGCTGTTCTCCGCCGAGATGGACGTGGTGGTCCTTACGGAAGGGGAACTGGACCAATACCAGCAGCCCGCTCAAAAAAATGATTTTTTCCCCGGGACAGAGGAGTACACCTTCGAGCGCTTCGTGGTGGGCTCCTCCAACAAGTTTGCCCACGCCGCCGCCCGCGCGGTAGCCGACAACCCCGGTCAGAGCTACAACCCCCTGTTTATCTACGGCGAATCCGGCCTGGGCAAGACCCACCTGCTTTACGCCATTGCCCATACCATTCATAAGAACCACCCGGAGTACAAGGTGGTCTACATCAAAGGAGACACCTTCACCAATGAGCTGATCCAGGCCATCCGGGAGGGCCGCAACGCGGAGTTCCGGGAGAAGTACCGGGGCGCCGACGTGTTCCTCATGGACGACGTGCAGTTTATCGCCGGCCGCGACTCCACCCAGGAGGAGATGTTCCATACCTTCAACACCCTCTATGAGCTGAAAAAGCAGATCGTCTTCACCTCCGACCGGCCGCCTAAGGAGATGCTGCGCCTGGAGGACCGACTGAAGACCCGCTTCGAGTGGGGCCTGTTGGCTGACATCCAGCCCCCCGACTATGAAACCCGTATGGCCATCATCAAGAACAAAGCGGTACGCATGGGGGTGGAGCTGCCCGAGTTCCTGCTCCAGCTGATTGCCGAGAACATCACCGCCAACGTGCGGCAGATCGAGGGCACCGTCAATAAGATCATGGCTTACCAGCAGCTCATGGGCGACTCGGTGGACAAGGACACCGTGGTCAGGGCCGTCAAGGACATGTTCAAGGAGAAATCGGACATCGTGCCCACTGCCGACGTGATCATCGACGAGGTGTGTAAGTTCTATAACATCGAGCCCGCCACCCTCCGTGGTCAGGGCCGTGCCAAGGATATCTCTCTGGCCCGCCAGATCGCTATGTATCAGATCCGCCGTATGACCAACCTCTCTTTGAAGGAGATTGGCAAGGAGTTTGATAACCGGGACCATACCACGGTGCTGCACTCCATTGAGCGCATTGAGGATCTGGTCAAGACTGATCCGGAGAAGGCGGAGATCATTAAGGATATTACTTCTAATATCAATATCCGCTACGAATAACCTACTTTTCTCGAGAGAAAAGCAGGAAAAAGAGCTTTGTCTGAAACGAGTGTCCCTTTCTGAGCGATCAGAAAGGGACGAAAGAATCGCCGGGGAACGCCTTCGAGGAACACTTCGCCTGTGGCGGTGTTCCTAGGCGGCTTATCCCCGGACCCCTGTTTACGAGAGCGTGTCCCTTGGGCCGTTTGGTCTTTTCCGGCGTTTCTAAGTTTTGACCGTGCTCCTTTCTATTCTCGGCCCACTGGGGCCTGATGCCATTCAAATTTGAGAGTTCTTATATTCTAACGCACACCGCCTGGTATCTGCCTACCTGTTTGGTGCGGCGATGATCGAGCGGGCAGACCGCTCACGCCCGGCCACGGACCAGCTGCCACGGCTTTGCCGGAGTAGGCGGTGTCCGTATAACGCGGACACGTTTAAATTTCTGACCAAGTAGGGGCCAGTGTCCCTGAGGCAAGAAGGCTGCAAGATCTTGTCTTCGGAGCCGCCGGGTGCAAGTGCCCATTTTCCAGGAGGGCGTCCCCCGTAAACGGGGGTCTGGGGGCAATGACTGTGAGCACCGCCGCAGGCAAGGTGCTCACCGGAAGCGGCCCCCAGCGATTCTTTGGTTACTTTCTGATCGTTCAGAAAGTAACATCCGTCTCTCCCCTGCCCCGCAGGGCGGAATACTTTTAGTAGAACCATCAATTCCCAGTGTAATTGAATATCGATTGCATAAGTATTCATTTTATATACGCATAGTATCGAAAATCCCAGGCCGAACTGCATCTTAGTTATCCACACTTAAATGTGGATAACTTGGTGTATGTTGTGGAAAGCTCCCGTGGGCACCACTACCTGTGGAAAGGGACCAAAATTCTTCCCCACCCCCTGTGGACGCGCTTTCCGTTGCGAGAGTAAGGCGGACGGCGTTTTTCCACATTTTTTCCCCCTACGGGCTACTATTACGAAAATTAATCCTCTCCTCTCTTTAGAGAGAGCGGGGAGGAGCGACGCGAAGGAGGCAAACCCATGAAATTTTCCTGTGAAAAGGCACTGCTCACAGCGGCTGTATCCATTGCATCAAGAGCGGTTGCAGCGAAAAGCTCCATCCCTGCCATGGAGGGAATCCTGATTGAAGCCGACACCCGACTCCGCCTCACCGGTTATAATTTGGAAACCGGCATCCAGGCCACCGTCCCTGCTGAGATCAAGCAGCCCGGCTCTTTGGTGCTTTCCGCCCGCCTTTTTGGTGAAATTATCCGCAAAATGCCCGATGATGTGGTGGTTTTCACCTCAAAAGATTACATGGTCAACATCAAGTGCGGCATGAGCGAATTCAATATTTTAGGTACCGATCCTGAGGAATTCCCCGAGTTGCCCACCGTGGACCAGCAGAACTCCATCACTCTGGAGCAGTCCGCTCTGCGCTCCATGATTGCACAGACCCTGTTTGCCGTCAGCGACAACGAGAGCCGCCCTGTCCACACCGGTTCCCTCTTCGAGGTGGACCACAATGATTTGACTGTGGTGTCTGTGGACGGCTACCGCTTGGCGCTGCGCCGGGAGAAGGCCGATAAAATTGAAGGATCGGAACAGTTTTCTTTCGTGGTGCCCGGTTCTGCCCTGAGTGAAGTGGAGAAGATCTGCTCCGGAGAGGAACCTGTTACGGTAAACCAGGGTGCCCGCCACATTCTGTTCCAGACCGGAGACACCGTGTTGGTCTGCCGCCGGCTGGAGGGCGAGTTCCTTCCCTACCGCAACGCCATCCCCCGCAACAACCCCATTCACATCCAGTGCGACACCCGCGCCCTCCTCTCCTCCATTGAGCGCGTCTCTCTGATCATCAGTGAGAAGCTCAAGAGCCCGCTGCGCTGCGTGTTCGGAGATGGCATGGTAGATATTACCACAAAGACCGCCATCGGCGACGCGGCCGACCAGTGCCCCGTCGATGGAGACGGCCAGGGCCTGGAGATCGGGTTTAACAATAAGTATTTGATGGACGCGCTGAAGGCTGCTCCGGCGGATAAGCTGCGTCTGGAGTTCTCCTCCAGTGTAGCTCCCTGTGTCATCCTGCCCGCCGAGGGGGAGGAGACCTTCGTCTACATGGTGCTGCCCGTCCGCCTGAAGGCCAACTAACCTACTTTTCTTGAAAGAAAAGTAGGCAAAAGAACTTCCTGCGAAACTTTGTTTCGCTTCTGGGGCTGCCGCCCTGCGGGGCGGCTTCCATCCGTGAAAAATTTTGAGACGATAGTTCGGTTTTGAAGATAAGGAGTGACTATGGAAAAAGAGACTGTCCAGATCCGCACGGAGTTTATCAAGCTCCAGGATCTGCTGAAATTTGCCGGAGCCGTGGAGACCGGCGGCGACGCAAAACTGATCATTCAGGAGGGCCGGGTCAAGGTGAACGGGGAGACCTGCACCATGCGGGGCAAGAAAATGCGCCCCGGCGACGTGGCCTGCATCGACGACGAGCTGGAGCTGACCGTCCAATGAAGTTAAACCGGCTGGAGCTGGACTTTTTCCGCAACTATGCCCACGTGGAGGCCACCTTTCACCCGCGGGTGAATCTCATCTACGGGGACAACGCCCAGGGAAAGACCAATCTGCTGGAGGCCATTGCCTACCTCTCCTCTGCCCGGTCCCACCGGGCCCGGTACGACCGAGAGCTCATCATGTTGGATCAGCCCCAGGGCTACATCAAGGGAGAAGTGGACAGCCGGGAGCGCACCTTTATTCTGGAGGCCAAGCTCTGCCGGGGCAAAACCCGACAGCTCTGGTCCAACGGCCTGCGGCTGAAAACTGCCGGGGAGCTGGCGGGAATTCTGACCACCGTCCTCTTCTGTCCCGAGGACCTCTACCTCATCCGGGAGGGGGCTGCCGCCCGGCGGCGCTTCTTAGATGGGGCAATCTGTCAGCTGCGGCCCAGGTATGCTCAGGCGCTGGCGGAGTATAACCGCCTCTACGAGCACAAGACCCGGATTTTGCGGGATTGGCAGGAAAATCCCTCTCTGCTGGACACGTTGGACGACTTTAATCTCCGTATGGCCCAGTTTGGAGCCCGGATCATCCACTACCGGGCCCATTTTGTCCGGCGGCTGGGGGAACAAGCCCCCGCCATCCACGCCGATTTTTCCGGCGGGCGGGAGCAGCTTGGCCTGCGGTATGAGACGGTTTCCACCGTTCAGGACCCCCTAGGCAGCGTGCAGGACATTTTTGAAAGCCTGATGCGCCACCAGGAGAGCCACCGCCGGGCGGAATTGGACAGCCGCCAGTGTCTCAGCGGTCCCCACAAGGACGATCTGGTGGTGGAGCTGGACGGACAGAGCGCCAAGCAATTTGGCTCCCAGGGCCAGACCCGGACGGCGGCCTTGTCCCTGAAGCTGGCTCAGCGGGAGATCTTTCAGCAGGAGACCGGCGAGTGGCCGGTGCTGCTGCTGGACGATGTGCTGTCTGAATTGGACGGAAAACGGCAATCCTTTGTATTGAACCGCATCCAGGGCGGCCAGGTGTTCATCACCTGCTGCGAACCGGAAAAGCTGGACGGCCTGGAGCGCGGCAAGAGCTTTCAGATCCAGGGAGGGAGCGTTCTCTCCCAGCGCTTGGTGTAAAGGAGGCGGCGGGATGCCCATTGTCATTGGAATTTTCTTTCTGCTGCCCCTGTTTTTCGGCGCTTTGGCGGAGTATCTGTGCTGTCGCCTGCCCCGGCGCCGGTTTTGGCGGTTTCTGCCGCCGGTGATTGCGGTTGTATTTCTGATTGTGGCCGTGTGTGTCCGGATACAGAATTGGGAGAGCAAAGACGTCTCCCCCCTCACCCAGTTGATTATTTTTCCCGGCGTGCCCGCGGTGGCGCTGCTGCTGGGGGTCTATCTGGGGTGGAGGTTTTGGAAGTATCTTTGGTCGCCCAGAATCATTGATGATTTGAAATGAAAATAGGGTTCCGCCCTGTGGGGCGGGAGAGGGCGAAGTGTTCTTTCCAGCGATGGAAAGAACCAAAGATCGCC
>ENA-OROH01001223-OROH01001223.1-human-gut-metagenome-genome-assembly--contig:-NODE-1223-length-25059-cov-3.461726_pt1 | contig 25059 bp, 22 predicted proteins | sample MGYA00242125_ERZ509042 | MGnify/ENA primary metagenome ERZ509042 (study PRJEB26280, sample SAMEA2338738) | human gut metagenome | biome: human gut; feature: human-associated habitat; material: faeces... | reverse complement strand
TACTGCGGGGTGGTGCTATAGTGAAGTGCGGAATATCCAAGGTGCTATTCAGATGTATTTAGTCAGCACAAGCATCTATGGTGCTTATTGCTGATTGTATGAATGAAAGAGTATTAATGACGAAAGTCTCTAAAGATCACCCAGTTGAACTTGTGGTGTTCGACTTTGATGGAACTTCCATTTCGGGTAATTCTCCCGTTTTGTTAGTGCGCCATTTGTGGCAGTGTGGCATGCTGCAAAAACGCATTCTTACACGAATTGCTGCTTGGGGTATCGCCTATAAGTTTCGCCTTCCCCAAAACGAAAGCTGGGTAAGAGGGTTGGTATTTTCCGCCTTCGAAGGAATCCCTAAAGAGCGAGCCGATCAGTTTTTAGCTGATTTTTATGACAAGAAGATTAACTATCGTTTTCGTGAAGCTGCCGATAAAGAAATTAACTATCATCTCTCGCGTGGACGTGAGGTGTGGGCAGTGTCGGCAACATTTGAACCTATCATTCGTCAAGCCATGAAAACTCATGGTTATACGCGGCAGTTCTCTACACGCATGAAGGTTGATGATCAAGGTTGTTATACCCGTACGGTTGACGGAGCTCCTGTAGAGGGAAAAGAGAAGTTGCGTATCGTAACCGAAAAGGCAAATCAAATGTATGGTGAGGGCAATTGGGTTTTGCTTTATGCCTATGGTGACCACCATTCTGATAGGGATTTGCTTGCGGCGGCTGAAAACCCCTGTGCTGTTACTCCAGATAACCCCCTGCGTCGTACGGCAAAGGAACATGGTTGGAATATTTTGGACTGGAAGTAACGACCCTGTGACTTTTTAACGAAAAAGCTACCTCTTTTATATGCTAGCTTTATAGTAATAATTAAAAAATGTCATGTTTACTATTGTGAATGTTTTGGAGGTGTTTTACGAATGGAAAATAATATCAACAATCGTAATGTTCCCTCTCGAGATAACCGCTCAAACTCTTCTGAAGACTACCTGATGCGTGCTTCTTCTGCTGTTGATGCGGGAGATAAAACGCTCGGAATCCATCTTTATATGGCAGCGTTCGAGCGTGCTAAAAACGAAAATCTTGTTCCAAGCGATAAAGCGCTTGAAGGTATGGAGAAGGCTTGGATGTTGGCCGTTGATACGGGCCAGCGTTCTTTGGCGGAGTATATCTTTGAAAAGCTTGAACCCTTTTGGTCGGCTGAAGAAATGGCTCGTCATGCAGATCAACTTCAAAAACTTGCGCTTGATAAGCTTGAAGAGTTCGGTTTGTCTCGTGAGGCCCTTGAGGATATGGCTGAAATGGTCAACCAGGACATCTTAGGTATTACCCCTAATGTTTTATGTCGCTTTGAGGAAACTGATGATTTTTCGAACGAATCCGAACAGGTTGACGAAGTAAGCGATGCTCCCTCGGATGCCCTCAACGCTTCTGTGGATGCTACTTCAAAAAACGAAGCACCAAAGATTGCATCGTTTAACGTTCCTGCTCCTCATGCGATAGAACTCCCTCAAATTATTGTTCCTTCTCGCAAAGAAAAATCTAAGAAGAAGGAAAAGGAAGCACACGGCTCTGTTCGTTTTAACTATGATTCCATTGCTGGCTTTGATTCTGTGATTGAGCAGATGGGCAAGCTCGGTATAGGTAAAGACCGCGATCCCGAATTCCGTAAGTTTGTTGCTATGCTCAATACGCGCCACGGCTTGAGGCGCCTGGCGTTGGCACGCTGATTTTCCGTTCGCCTTCTCGTGAAGATGCAAACTATTTTATGGTTGCAACGGTAGGGGAGATGAAAATCCCCGCTATTCGCATGCGCCTTGATCAGAATGCTCAGGGTCAACCCGTACTCTGCGTAATGGCTTCGGCTGACTTTAAAACACGCATTACGAATCTTTCACGTATTGGATTTACGTCTCCAACGGTTTTGATTCTTGAAGATTTGGATCTCTGGAACCTGCCCTTTAACGAATATTCTTTCGAAGATCCGAAAGATATTTTCCAGGCACAAATGTCGCGCGGAGCACGTGAAGCAATCTCTCTTATTCGTTCTGCTGTTGAGAGTCCTGAAGTTACGGTATTTATTTCGGCTTCAGATCCTGAAGAGATTGAAGATTTCTTCCTTGAAGGAATAGAGCATCACCGCATTGTCGATATCGATCTTCCGAACGAACAAGAGCGTAAGGCGGTGTGGCGTTCTGCTCAGTCTGCCCATCCTTCGCTTCGTGGTTTAGATGTGACGCAGATGGTCGAGTTTTCTGCTTCGATGTCTCGCTTTGAAGTTTTTGCTGTGTGTGCGGAATCGGTTGAGCATGCCTATCGTAAGAGCCTAGAGGAAGAGCGTTTTGTTGCCGTTCATACCGATGACATTGTTGCTCGTCTTTCAAATTTTCAGCCTCTTGATTCTCCTGAATATCAGGAAATGGAAGATTTGGTTGTTCGAGATTTTCGAAAAACAATCGACTCTATTGATGATTTGCTGAGGGGCTAATCATGGAGATTACACGCCGTTGCGATTATGCCTGTCGAATTATTCGTGCAGCGTATCAACAGAAGGATTCTTTTTGCTCTATTGCCCAAGTAGCACAAGAAGAGGATATTCCGTATTCTTTTGCTCGGAGCATTCAGCACGAACTTGTGAAAGCAGGAATTCTTAAAACGAGTCGTGGTGTTCGTGGCGGCTTGATGCTTAATTGTGATCCCACTCAAACAACCCTTAAAGAAGTTGTCGAAGCGGTGCAGGGGCCCGTTAATATTGCCCCCTGTTCCCTCGATCCCGAATACTGTCTTCGTTCAAACAGCTGCAGTTTTAATGTGGCTTGGTGTGGTTTAGATGCGCTAATCGATTCGTATCTTTCATCCATTACATTGTTTGATCTATTTGAACTCAAGGAAAATCATCCCGTAATTTGTGAGGCCTTGCACAAGAAAAAGCTATCGTAAGAATTCTGTTTTAGGTATTTCACGCATGGGTTTAGTAGACGAAAAAGCCTTCATTGACAAAGTGTGGCAAGCGGGAGGGCGCCTGTATCGTGATCTGCCTTGGCGGGGTATCAATGATCCGTATGCGGTATTGGTGTCCGAAGTAATGCTTCAGCAGACGCAGGTGGTGCGTGTTGAGCGTTTTTGGCCAGCATTTCTAAAATTGTTTCCTACCCTTGATGCGCTTGCGAGTGCAGAAACCTCTCTTGTTTTGGAGGCTTGGCAAGGTTTGGGGTACAACCGTCGTGCCCTTGCGCTTAAGCGCTGTGCGGAGCAATGCTCAGTGCAATTCAGTGGGCAGCTTCCGAACACAAGAGAAGAGCTTATGAGCTTGCCAGGAATTGGGAGCGCAACAGCGGGTGGCGTGATGGCCTTTGCCTACAATGAGGCCGGACTCTATTTGGAAACTAATGTCCGAACAGTTTTCCTGCATGAGTTTTTCCCTGAGGAAGATCAGGTGCCCGATAAAGTGCTTGAACCGTATGTTCTCAGGACTTGCTCAAAGGATAATCCGCGAGATTGGTATTATGCGCTTCTAGATTACGGGAACTATCTCAAAAAGACACTTCCGAATCCTTCGCGTCGTTCAAAACATCACAGCAAACAATCCACCTTTGAAGGCTCGAGAAGACAAAAGCGCGCAGAATTGGTAAGGATTGTTCTTGCTGCTCCTCATATCAAGCGTGCCGCCTTATTGGTAGAACTCAACGATTTTGAGCGAAGGAATGGACGTGAAGCGGTTTTACTCGATGAATTCGAGAGTATCATGGCTGATCTTTTACGCGAAGGATTCTTTTCTGAAGATTCCGAAGATGGTTTTTTCTGTAGGTAACCCTTTTTGCCGTTTGACTACGCTATCGATAAATCACGGATAGTTTTGTGCGGTACTCCACAAGTAAACCGACCCGCTGTTTTAGGGAACTGCAACCTAGTCTATAGGATAGGTGCCGAGTACCTTAACTTCCTGAAGCTTTAAACGTAAGCAATCAAGGGCAGTTTTGACTTTTGGGTCATTTTGGCTTCCATCGATATCAACGAAGAACATATAGCTTCCCAGGCCCTGTTTGGTGGGGCGTGATTGAATTCTAGTTAAGTTGATGTCTGCATAGGCAAATTCGGAGAGAATCATAAGCAAAGATCCAGGGCGGTCAGCGCCAAGGAACAGTGCTAATGAAGTTTTATATTTGTCACCTTTGATGGCGTCAGGATGACCTTGTCGTGCAATCAGAACAAACTGTGTTTGGTTTCCGAAATGATCCTCAATACCTACTTCGGCAAACTTGCATCCGAAGAGCTCTCCTGCAAATGTGCTTGCAATGGCAGCAATATTTTTGTTTTTTGCTGCCATTTTTGCGGCAGTAGCGCTTGAAGCGGCGGTAACTCTGTCTTTGGAAGGAAAGTGTTCATTGAGATAACGACGGCACTGTGCCAATGCTTGGGGGTGGCTTGAAATAGTGGTTACATCATCAAGAGAAGCTTCGGGGTTTAAGAGTAAACAATGGTGGATATCAATAACCGTTGAGCCAACGATGGAAATTCCGCCACGAAACGCAAAGATATCAAGGGTTCCTGTTACCGCACCTTCAAGGGAGTTTTCGATAGGAAGAACACCATATTCACACTTGCCTCGTTCGACCGCTTCATATATTTCGTTAAATGAAGGGCATTCAACGAACTCGGGATTCGCGCAACCCATCTTTTTCGCAAAAACTCGAGCAGCCTCATCAGAGTACGTGCCTACGGGTGCTAAAAAGGCGAATGTTGCTGAATCTGGCATGGTTTTCCTTTCTCGTAACTGAATAAACTCATTATAGGAGAGTTTATTTTAATAGCTATAAGCCTGGTAATTTCTCGTTTTTTCTTTTTCAGAGCTTTCGAAAACGTATAATTAAAGACACGAGGGACAGACAAGAAAAGGGGTTGAAAATGGACCTTAAAGGATCTCAGACTGAGAAAAACTTATGGACGGCTTTTGCGGGTGAATCTCAGGCGCACACTAAGTATGCCTACTACGCAAGCCAAGCAAAAAAAGATGGCTATGTCCAAATTCAGAACATCTTTGAAGAAACATCTAAAAACGAGAAAGAACATGCAAAGCTTTGGTTTAAGGCTCTTCATGGTGGTGCAATTCCTACTACGCTCGATAATTTGGCAGATGCTGCAGAAGGTGAAAATTACGAGTGGACAGACATGTATGCGGAATTTGCTAAAACAGCCCGCGAGGAAGGTTTCGCTGATTTAGCTGAGCTCTTCGATGGAGTTGCTGGAGTAGAAAAAGAGCATGAGGCTCGCTATCGTAAGCTTATTGAGCGCATCAATAATGGTGAAGTGTTTAAGCGCGGCGACGTATATGCATGGAAATGTAATAACTGTGGCCATATACACATTGGCAAAGAAGCACCTATGGTATGTCCTGTTTGTGCACATCCCCGCTCGTATTTCGAAATTCGCTCTGAAAACTACTAATACACTCAGACACTCTTTTTCATTGATATTCAAAAGGTATTGGAGTTTAAAGCTAGTTGTATTGACATTCGTTTTTTACTCATATGGAAACTTTTGAGTAATTTTTGAGAGCCTTCTTTTTGATGTTAGTCAAGAAAAAGGCTCTTTTTTGATTATTACTCCCCAATTTGATCCAAAACTGGCAGACAATTCATGCTTTGTGTTACTAAGCAAAACGCGGGTAACATTTTCATGCCACTGGCGGAAAATACCCCGAGCAAATTTAAATTCCTCGCGAAATTATTATGGAGATTCCGCGAAAATAGGTTCAGAAGTTTTACTGGACAAGGACACCTTAAGGAGGTGTGCACATGGTAACAGAGGCTACCAAATCAGGGTTTCTCGAGAGTCTTGAAGCGCGTGGCGTTTCTCGTCGTTCTTTTATGAAACTCTGTGGCTCTCTCGCGGTTGCAGCAGGTCTCTCTGAACTAGCTGCTCCTCGTGTTGCTAAGGCAATCGAGAATTCCGTGATTGGTAAAGAGTCTGGCGCTCTTGCACCTGTGATTTGGATCGAAGGCGCATCCTGCACTGGTTGTACAGAGTCGTTCGCTCAGGTAGATTCTCCTGATCCTGCAACTGTTGTTCTCGACATGATTTCTTTGAACTACTGCGAGACACTTTCTGCAGCAGCAGGTTGGTCTATGGAAGAAGCCAAGGCACAGACGATCGAGGCAAGCAAAGGTAAATACATCCTCATTTACGAAGGTGCAGTATTGGAAGGATGGGGAGGTCAAGCACTTCGCGTGGCTGACGCTCCCGGAACGCACCATTTGGCAGAAGCGGCTGAAAACGCTTTCGCAGTTGTTGCGCTTGGTTCTTGTGCTGTTAATGGCGGTTGGATGGGTGCTAATCCAAACTCTTCAGGTGCTTTGGGTGTTCAGGCATTCCTCAAAAAAGAAGGCATCAAAACTCCTGTAGTTAACGTGCCGGGCTGTCCTGCAAACCCAGAGTGGGTAGAGGCAGTTCTCGTTGATGCTATCCTCATTGGTCAGCTTCCTGAATTAACTTCAGAGAACAAGCCAAAGGTTATCTTCAACCAAACCATTCATGACAACTGCGAACGTCGTGGTCACTTCGAGAATGGTGAGTTTGTTTACGCATTCGGTACCAAAGAAGAAGCAATGGGATATTGCTTGTATCCAATGGGATGCCGTGGTCCTCAGACCAAAGCAAACTGTGGTGTTGTTCGTTGGAACCACCGTCGTTCATGGTGTGTAGCATCTGGCGGTCCATGCATTGGCTGCTGTACAGCGAATCCTGATGATCCAGGACATAACTGGGTTGAAACTAACACTCCATTCCGCGCTCGTTTCCGCGATTTGCGCATCGGTGGGGCAACCATTCAGCCTGAGGCTATTGCTTGGACTGTTACTGGTATCATTGCAGCAGCACTTGTTGTTCATGGTTTCGGCATGAAGAAGACTGGTCGTTGTGATGGCGGTGCAGACTTCGAGACCGTTCGTGAATGGGACGCAAAGCATCCTGATGAAGCAATCGGCAAGTATGACGAAGGCGTTCTGAAGGGAGGCAAGTAAATTATGACTCGTTCTATTATCGATCCCGTTACTCGTATCGAAGGTCATCTTCGTGTAGAAATGGAAGTCGAGGGCGGCGTTGTAACTGATGCTTGGGTTTCTGGCGGTTGTTTCCGCGGTATGGAACTTGTAGTTGAAAACCGCACACCAGAAGATGCTGCTCATATTGTTCAGCGTATCTGCGGTGTTTGCCCTGTTTCTCACGCTCACGCATCTGCTATCGCAGCTGAAAAGGCATACGGCATTACTATTCCTAATAATGCGCGTATCATTCGTAACCTCATTGAGGGCGGTCAGTTCTTGCATAGCCACATTTTGTGGTTCTACACTCTGGCAGCACTTGACTATGTAAATCCAATCAATGCTCTCAACGCTAATGTTGGCGATGCACTTGACTTGGTTGAGGCAGCAGGAACTTCTTGTCAGTCTGACCTCAAGGCACTGAAAGAAAAGCTTCAGACGTTTGCAAATAACGGTCAGCTTTCCATCTTCAGTGGTGGTTGGTTCTTGGATCCAGAAGTAGCTAAAGAGTTTACTCTTGGTGCTGAACTTGACCTTATCTGCACTGCTCACTATATTGAGGCTTTGACCATGCAGTCAAAGGCATCAGAGATCTGTGCTCTCCTAGGTGGCAAGATGCCACACGTTATGACGCTTGTTCCTGGTGGTACTTCCTTTGTTCCAACCGAGGAAAAGCTTGACGATCTTTGGTCTTTGGTTCGCGAAGTTCGCGACTGGGTAAAAGCAACCATGATTCCTGACACCAAGGCCATTGCACCTGCTTACAAAGCAGCTCTTGACTTTGGTAAAGGTTGCGGCCGTTATATTGCTTGGGGTGTTTTCGAGGATCCTTCTTTCGAAATGAGCAAGCGTTATCTTCCTTCTGGTGTTATTGACGAGAACCTTAAACTTTCTGAGGTTAACGAAGATCTCATTAAGGAATACGTTGGTCACTCTTGGTATGTTGGTGATTCTGATCTCAACCCACGCGAAGGCGTTACTGAGCCAGAGTACACCGAATACTACAAGGGCGACACTGATGTAATCAGCGATCGCTACACTTGGTCGAAGGCTCCAAGTTATGACGGTAAGCCAATGGAAGCTGGTCCATTCTCTCGTGTTCTCGCTGCTTATTTGCGCGGTAACAAGTTTGTTAAGACTACGCTCGATGGCCTTATGGCAGACCTCGGCCTTTCTCTTGGACAGTTACAGTCAACCCTTGGTCGTGTTGCTGCTCGTCAGGTTGAAAGCCTCTATGTTGCCGAATTGATGGTTGAATGGGTTGATGAACTCATTGAAGCTATCAAGGGTGGCGACAGCGAGTACTTCCGTGCTCCTGAGACCATTACTGGTTCAGGCACGGGCTTCTGGGAGGCTCCTCGTGGCGCTCTCTACCACACCGAGCACGTTGATAACGGTAAAATTACCGGTTATCAGATCATCATTCCTACTACGTGGAATATTGCTCCTCGTAACAAGGAAGGTGTTCGTGGTCCAATGGAGCAGGCTCTTATTGGTACTCCTGTTTCTAATGTTGAAATGCCTATCAATGCTTTGCGTACGGTTCATAGCTTCGACCCATGTACTGCTTGTGCTGTTCATGTTTCAGAGCCTGCAACCGGAAAGCACTTTGAGACGGTAACCAGCCCTTGGGGGGTGAAGTAAATGGCACATTTGGCTCACTATCGCGAGGCGCACCCATTGCCATTTGTAATCACGCACTGGGTTAACCTTGTTTGCATGATTTTTTTGATCTTTTCTGGTTTCTTGATTCATTTCCCATTTTGGGCAGCACTTACGGGCGTAGCTCGTGGTTTACACGTTGCTGTTGCGATGATCTGGGTTCTTAACTGTATTGTTCGCGTTGTTATGGCCTTCTTGGTGTATTCTGCACCAACGGGTGGTACGCGCAACACGGTTCGTGACGTTAAAACCTGGCTTCCTCAGGAAGATAGCCGTCACCAGCTCGGTCCTTGGATTAAGTACTATCTCTTCTTTAAGAAGACCCATCCTTTGGGAGCTAAGCTTGGTGTTCCTCAGAAGATCACCTACGTACTTATCCCAGTTCTCATTTTGGTAATGGCTTACACTGGCTTCTGCCTCTGGATTCCTACCTCTGAGTGGACCTTCTTTGCAGCTGGCACTGCTTTGGTAGGCGGAGCAATGTCTATGCGCATCATTCACTACTTCATGATGTTCGTATTCATCTGCTTTGCAATGCTTCACATTTACCTCTCTAATATCGAGGGTGCAGCACCTACCAAGCTTATGTTGTTCCGCAAAGAGCATGGTGGCTTGGTTTATGACCCAGAGCGTCATGTTATTGTTGGTGAAGATCACTCAGTTGATCAGCACTAAATCATAGCTTGCAAAGAGCTTGATATTTACGGACCCGGGATTATCCTGGGTCCGTTTTGTGTCTAAGGGTGGTTGTGCATTTACCGATTAGGCGGTGCGCTTAGCAGGGTAACATTTCGTTTTTCGGCAATACGAGATAGCATCTGCTTAAAAGAGTATTTAATAAGGATTAGAGAGTATGAGCAAGCAAAACAAACAGGTTCAGGAAGAGAACAAAAACGAAGTGCGCGCCTATAAAAATGCCTTGGTGGAAGGGTTGCCTCCTATTAATTTAGGTGCACTTTTTATGCCGCCGATTTGGGGTCCCGCTCATGGGATTTGGGTTACCATTCTGTTTTATCCTATATGGCTTTTTGCTGACAATCTCTTGTACGCAGCCTATTCAAATCCTGAGCCTCTTTCCATAACGCTCGCTGTTCTTATGGTGGTAATTCTTGCCGCAGTAACAATCATTTTTGCGAGAGCCTCTCAGGGATATGCGTGTCAACGTGCTCTTAAGCGAGGGAAAACCAAAGAAACATATCTTAAGGAGCAGCGCATTTGGGCGGTTGTTTCTGCTCTTATTGCTATTGTGTTTCTTGCGGCTGCAACGTATTACAACGTGTTTTTTCGTGCTCTGGTCGGTGCATAAATGAAAACGGCAGTATTTTGTGTGGGTAACAAGCTTATGCTTGATGATGGCATTGGTCCTGCCGTTTATGAAGAGCTTGTCAATCAATACGAGTTTCCCGAAGAGGTTGCTCTTTTTGATGTGGGCTGTATGAGTATGGATATGATTTCGTTTGTTGATTCTTACGATTTCATTATCACGGTTGATGCGGTTGATGGAACAGAGGCAGAACCAGGAACGGTTTTTCGCTATAAACCCTACGATATCGCACGTCATCAAAGTGCGATGACTTCACTGCATGATCTTAAACTCGCAGATTTATTTGATGCTGCGAGTTTGATGGGATATTCCGCCGAAGGAATATGCTATGGAATGCAGGTTGAAAACATGAGTCCTGCAGAGTTTGTTGTAGGACTAACTCCAAAGGTTCATAGCAAGTTACCCTTGTTGGTAGAGTCGGTTGTTGCTGAACTTACTCGTGCGGGGCATGCTATAACCAAAAAATAACCAGTGTTATAGGCAACGTAGTATTGTCATAGTTTTGGAGCCGAAGGGCAAAGATCGGCGATAAAACAGTCGGCACATTTTGGTTTTCGCGCAATGCAGGTTTCTCTTCCGAACAGCACCCACTGATGATTAATTGGCCCCCAATACTCCTTGGGGTAGAGTTTTAAAAGATCTGCTTCTGTTTTGCTGGGAGTATCAGACGAAGCGGATGAAAAATTCAATCGATGTGCGATACGGAAGACATGGGTGTCTACTGCAATCCCCTCAACAATACCAAAGGCTTCATTGAGCACAACGTTGGCAGTTTTTCGGCCAACGCCAGGGAGTTTTTGCATCTCTTCCATAGTACGAGGTACCTCCCCGCCAAACTCGCTCATGATCATCTGCGCACAGGCAACGCAGTTTTTGGCTTTGTTTCGGTAGAACCCGATAGAATGAATAATGTTAGCCACGTCAGTGGGGTTGGCTTGCGCCATAGCTTCAGGGGTTTCATATCGCTCAAAAAGAAGAGGAGTAACCTTGTTTACCCCCGCGTCAGTGGTTTGTGCCGAAAGTAAAACGGCAATGGTGAGCGTAAATGGCGTGGTATAGTGAAGTGCACATTCCGCTTCTGGATAGTGTTCGTTCATGCGCTGCGCTACAGCTATAGCGCGGATTTGTTTGTCGGCTTTCTTTTCGCGAGGCATTGCGTACTTCTTTCCTTGAGGGTTTTTTAGTAGACTAACTGAATCCTTAGGTAGCCGCAAATGCGGCTTGTCGTGTTTGTGTTTGAAAAAGTTCAAGAAAGAAGCGCGTTCTATGCTTATTGATTCTTTAGTATCAACGCTCAACAAAACTGAAGCTCTCGAGGCTTTTTGGGGAAAGCTTGATGAGGGAAGCGATGCTACGCTGGGAGTTGCTTCTTCTGCGCGCCCCTTTTTGGTTGCTGCGCGGTTTGCTCGTAATCCTCAAACCACTCTTGTGGTTACGGCGGGCGAAGAGGCAGCGGATGTCTTTGCTCGAAATGTGGGAGCCTATATTGGTGAGGAAAAAGTACTCCGTTTCCCCGAACGCAGCGATAATTTGTTTTTGCTTGAATATCATGCGTCTGCAATAGAGATTGCACAACGTCTTGAGGCGCTGTGGGCGCTTCAAGAGGGAAGGGAATGTGTTGTTGTATCTTCGGCTCGTGCCTTGTTAAAGCGTCTAGCTCCCGCACGTGAACTTTTGGCTAAACCCTTGATGCTTGAAGCTGAGCGCGATTACGACAGTAGTCCTACGAGTGACGTTTCGGGGTATGAGGATGTTATAGAGCAGTTAGTAAAACGAGGCTATGAAAACACGGGAAAGCTTGAAGGTCCCGGTAGTTTTAGCGCGCAGGGTGGAACAATTGATGTGTTTCCTGGAAACTTGCCTTATCCGGTTCGTCTCGATTTCTTCGGAGATGAGTTAGAGGAAATTCGTCGATTTTTGCCTTCAACAGGACAAACCATTTCTTCGCTCAAAGCAGTGGAAGTATATCCTGTTCGGGAATTTGAAGTAACTCCAAAAGGCAAAGCTCATGCGCGCAAAAAACTTGCACGTCCTGCGGGAACGAACCAGGTACTCCGTGAATTACTGGTGAGTCTTGAAGATGACTCTATTGAATGCCCCGATGCTCTTATGCCCTTCATATACGAAAAAACTGAAAGTGTAGGAGACTATCTTTCGCCTAAGGCCTTGACGGTTCTTGTTGAACCTCGTTCTTTGGTCGATGATGCTATTCATTCTTTAAATGAACTTGCGAAAAAAGCCGAGGGTACCTCGGTTACAGTTGAGAGCCTGTATCTTTCTGCTAATGGATTGAACTTTGGAACAAATACGCGTGCTACTTATGTTTCTATCATGCGTATTGGTGTTGAACTTGATGGGGAGTTGGTGGTTAAGCGAGTTGATGTTGCAGGTGATCCTGAAAAGCTTTTTGGACGCTTGCGCTCCCTAGTTGATGCTGGTTTTACCGTTGTTTTTTCGGTTCCTCACTTTAGGGCACGCAACGAAATGAAACTTTCGCTTGTTGATTTAGGTATTCCCATTAAAGAAGTACTCGATGTGCTCGGACCTTCAACAGATGATGCCTTAGAAGAGCAGGAAGGGGAAACTTCAACAAAAGAGGAAGGCCACGCTTCTCTTGAAAAAGGAAACATAGCCCATACCACTCTCACTCCGGCGGGGAATATGAGACCAAGCTTTGGTTCATCTAAAGCGCTTAAGCGTGGCGTGGTGAATATTGTCGATGTTGAAATACCTTTGGGTATGATTTTCCCGGCAGCTAAGCTGGCGCTCATTTCGCTTGCTGATACCCAAGGGTCAATGACGGTTCGCAAACGTCGTCGTGTAGATATTACTGAGATTACATTTCCTTACAAGCCAGGAGATTACGTTGTTCATGCAGCTCACGGCGTGGCCTTTTTTAGGGAAATTGTTCGGCAGGAAGTTGGCGGGGTTGAGCGCGACTACTTGTTGCTTGAATATGCCGAAGGGGACAAACTCTATGTTCCTGTTGAACAGCTTGATCGTATTACGCGCTATGTTGGTCCCGAGGGAGCAAGTCCACGTTTAACCCGTCTTAATACTTCAGACTGGTCGCGTGCGATTGGTAAGGCGCGCAAAGCAACGAAAAAGCTTGCGTTTGATTTGGTTGATGTGTATACGCGTCGCGCGGCAACAAAGGGGTATCAGTACGGTAAAGATACCGTATGGCAAACGCAGATGGAAAGTGAGTTTCCTTACCAGGAAACACCCGATCAGCTTGCAGCAATTGCCGATATTAAGGCTGATATGCAATCGGCACATCCTATGGATAGGCTCGTTTGTGGCGATGTTGGTTTTGGAAAGACCGAGGTAGCGCTGCGCGCTGCTTTTAAAGCAACGCAGGATAATAAACAGGTTATGGTTTTATGTCCAACCACCATTTTGGCTCAACAGCACTACAGTACGTTTTATGAGCGGTTTTCTCCTTACAACATAAGAGTTGAGGTTCTTTCGCGCTTTAGAACTCCCGCCCAGCAAAAAGAAGCACTTGCAGGGTTTGCAAACGGAGAGGTTGCAGTACTTGTTGGAACTCATCGTTTGTTGTCGCGTGATGTGAATCCTCATGATCTTGGTCTTGTTATTATTGATGAAGAGCAGCGTTTTGGTGTTGCTCATAAAGAGCAACTCAAAAATATGCGTGAATCCATCGATGTCCTAACGCTTTCTGCAACACCAATTCCACGAACCATGCAGATGGGTCTTTCGGGTGTGCGTGATATGAGCCTGATTATGACACCTCCTGATGATCGTCGGCCTGTTAAGGTGCATGTGGGCGAATGGGATCCCGATGTGGTTTCCGATGCAATTCGTCACGAGCTGGCACGAAAAGGTCAAGTGTATTACGTAAGTAATCGTGTCCGTTCGATTGAGGAAGCGGTGCGCCGCGTTCAGGCTGCCGCAGGAGAGGCACGCATTGGAGTTGCGCATGGAAAGATGACCAAAGATCAGCTCGAGCATGTTATGGAAGATTTTTCTGCAGGTGAGCTCGATGTGTTAGTGGCTACAACTATTATTGAAAGCGGTATCGATAATCCTCATACGAACACGCTGATCATTGAGGATTCTCAGCGTTTGGGACTCGCTCAGTTATATCAGCTTAAGGGCCGCGTAGGGCGTTCATCCACTCAAGCGTATGCATATTTCTTATTCCCTGATCATATTGCGCTTACCGAAGAAGCTCAAGCTCGACTAACGGCGCTCAATGAGAATACCGAACTCGGAAGTGGTATGCGAGTTGCTATGCGAGATTTGGAAATTCGTGGTGCAGGAAGCATTTTAGGTGCGGAACAAAGCGGCAATATGTCAGCGGTGGGTTTTGATTTATTTGCGCAAATGCTTTCTCAGGCGGTAGTAAATACACGTGAAGGCGCGCCTTCGAGCGCGGAGTATTTGCCTCCTGCTCTTTCAGATATCGTGGTCAATACGCCCGATCATACCTATATTCCCGAGGAATATATTCCCGATGCCGACGAGCGGGTATTGTATTATCGGAAGATAGCGAGTGCAGATTCCCTTGATGCGGTAGATGAGATATATGAAGAGTTGCTTAGGAAACGACCAGAAATGCCAAAGGCAACGCATAACCAGTTTGACAAGGCACGTCTAAAAGCATTTGCTTACGAGAACAATATCAAAATGATTTCCATGACGGCGGGCAAGTTGGTGGTCGAACCCATCGCACTCACCCGTGATCAGGCAAGTGCTTTGCGTAGAAAAGCAGGTCGTTATCTGTCAGACAAAAAGAAGATGACGGTTCCTATGAGAGTTATTTTGGGAAAAAATGCCACGGAGGCATCTGAAGAAGACGCAAGTAACCTTGCAAGTATATTTGTCTATCTCAAGTCGCTTTTCGAGGAAAAAGAAGCCACCGCCGAAAAAAAGCAGCGCAAAACTCGCTCACACGCACAAGCTTAAAAGTGAGACTCTTTGAAACTTCTAGGGGAAGCAAAAAGAGAGTGCTGCCTATAGCTGCTAACAGGTTGTAATTCGGTGTGAGATGTCTTAGGCGGTGACGTTTGCTGGCTTCATCGTTAAATTGTAGAGCTCAATATAAGTGCCCTCTTCAAGGGTGATGGTTGGATGCTCGTTTACATTCATGAAGTAGCCCTGATCAAGATAGCTGTCTTCGTTATAGGAAAGATCTTTCATAACGTAGTAGCCATAGTAGTCATCTGCTTTTCCTGCAGACAATGTATAGGTCCCAGCGGGTATATCGGCTCCCACGCGATAGACACCACTTTTGTAAGGAGAGGTGAATTTCTCGTTCATTTGATCAAGGGGTAGCGCTTCCTCTTCAACGATAAGGACATCACCTTCTGCTACGTCTACAATGTTATGGTCGTAGTAGCTATTTCCGTGAGAAACAGTATAGGTGGTTTGAGCTGAGCCATCTTGCGTGGGCTTAAGTTTGAAGTAATAGGTTAATTCGGTTTCATCTCCGTCAACCCAATATAATCCTGCGGGTATATCCTTGCCAACGTAATAAACGCCAGGTTGATGTTCTTCGTCTGTTGAATAGAGGTCATCTCCCTTAAGAAGAGTGTCAATCTTTGATAGCTCGTCGGTAGTGAGCGCATCGTAATTGTTGTCTTCAAGCAAATAGCGATAACGAAGACCGCTGTTCATGGTTTCATCGTCTGTATGGGGCGAGTTGCTATAAGAAGGATGTTGTTCGATGTTTGATAAAGGAAGAGTGGTTGATGCGTTGTTGACTAAACCCCAAAGAGCCGCGCATCCTCCTATGCTTGCAAGCAAAACCGCAAGCACGATAATCGTAACAAGAACTCCTGTTGAAAGCCCTCGTTTTTTTTGTGGGGTAACGGGTGCTGCTGGGGGAGGTGTTTGGGTGTAGGTAGACTGCGGAATAGGTTGTTCTGCTACTTGCTCTGCAGGCTGTCGAAAAGACGGCTGTTCTTGCTGTTGGGTAGGTTGCCATACTGGCGGTTCGCTCGGCTGCTGATTTGGTTGAGTGTTGGGCTGTACGTGTTGTTGTGTTTGTTGATGTGTCGGTTGTTGAGTAGGTGCCTGCTGAGTTGGCTGTTGATAAGAATTTGGTTGAGTGTAAGGTGCTGCCGTTTGAGCGGGCTGTACGTAAGGATTTGCTCCTTGATTGGGTTGTTGTGGATTAGGCGCGGGTGCAGCAGCGGAAGGGTGAGAAGGACAGGGAGCCTGGTATGGGGGGTATGAGCCAGGTTGCCCAGGCATTCTGTTAGGAAGCGGTGTTTGGGGAGGGTTTCCCCAGTAGCTATCCTGTGGCGCAGTGCTGGGCGCTGATGCGGGAGTGCCCTGTGTTTGCGATTCGTTATTTTGAGAGAAAGAATCTGTCATAGCTTCATCCTGTAACGCTTGGTTTCTCCCATACTACGACAGGGATAGATTGCAGTATGGGAGAAGAAGCATTAGTTACGAATCTGTAGAACAAACATACAGGGAAATACGCTTAAAGAAGGATCTTTTATGAACGATGAGCGGTTGCATTGAACTGCGCAACGTAGGTTCCTAGATCATCTTTGATATCAACGGTATAAAAACCAATGCGACGTCCCGCTTTGTCTGCTTCGCACGTTGCAATAAGCTTTGTTCCTTTTGCGGGGCTAAAGAAACGAATATTGCAGTTAATAGCAACGGTTGGTTTTTCGTCTAGGTTGGCAGCTACTGCCATAGCGAAATCGGCGAGGGTAAACATTGCCCCACCCATTACGGTGCCATTTGCATTAAGATGATCAGGTGTTATTGGCATTTCACATACGGCATAGCCTGCACGTCCTTCAATGATGCTGCACTGAGCACGGGTGGCATATCGGTCGTGTGTGAAGTGTTCGCGAATTGTTTCAAGTGAATCGTTTTCAGTAACCATTACTCCTCATTTCCTTCGGTCGTTATTAATTCTTCAGCGTTTATTTGTTGATAATCACAGGCATCCTCGGGGCATTCTGCAATGCAGATTCCACAGATAACGCATAGTTTTGGGTCGGTTTCAATGATTTGTTTTTCTTTATTATATGAGCGAGCGCCAGTAGGACATTGTGCGATGCAAGTTTTGCAGAGTGTACAACGCTCATGTTCAGTGAACGAGCAGTATTGAATAAGAGAATTTGCAATGCTTGGTTTATTGCTGAGCGCTTTGAGCAGGAGTTTTCTGCGAGGCCAAAGGCGCTGTTCTTTTAAATCAGGGAAAGCAATACTTTCAAGAGAGGCTTCGTTTTCCCTTCGGATGTTTCCTTCTGCTCTCATGCGCTCTTTTCGCTCAAGGAATTCTTGAACGGCGCGAGAGTTCTTCTTTCGATGCTTGCCGCTTGCAATGTCGGTTACTTCGTGGGCGAAAGAGCTGATCATTTTGCGACGGTCGTAGTCATCTTCTTGCCCAAGTGCAGCATATTTGTTGATGAGTGATTCTTTTTCCGGAATAAAATCCGAGAAAGTAAACGCTTCACCTGTCCAGGTTTGTGCAGTGTCAAGGGCGTGAGTATAGAGGTTTTGAGCGAGAGGTCCTGCTGTGGGGCAGTTGTTGCAATACATGGGATCGCAATACAAATAGGCTTTTTTTGTGGCGGTTAAGACGCAGGCCCAAAATTCGGGAGGCACGGCTGCAAGGCAAGGCAGAACAACAACATTAGTGTGAGGTTCAAATCCGGGAAAAAGATGATCATTGCAGGTGAAATACACAGGATCATTCATACCGATAATGCTTTCGATGCGCTCAATAAGATCACTTAAAGTTACACGTTTCGAAGCATATGCGTCACATATGCCAACACATATTCCACAGCGCGTGCAGGCATCCTTATTTATTTCAACGGTGGTTTCAGTGAGAGCTATCGCACCTTGAGGACACGCAAGAGTGCAGCGATTGCAGTCTCCTCCCGCAAGATGGGTGCAGTACTTTTTTAAGAAAAGCACTTCTTCCCGTTCATTGCTGCTCTTTGGTGTTTCTTCTGCAGTTGTTTCGTCTGAAATGCCATCAAGAACGATCTCGGAAGATAAAGGCGTATCGTTTTGTGTTGCAGGGTTTTCAGTGTTTGTGGTACCTGCAACGCCTGCAGTGTTCGTGGCATCAGCGCTATCTGAGACATTTTTAAGCAAAGAAGAGCGCTCCTCTAGATGCCCTGACGATTCATATAGAGGAGCTTCGTTTTGCTGATATGTCTCTTCGGTTGCCATAGGTTTATTTGTTAAAAACTGTTTTCAGTGTGTAGTCTATGCGCGCAACAACATCGTTGCGATCCATCAACTCAATGCTCTCAAAGAGCGGAGGGGAAACCTGCGAACCCGTTACAGCAACGCGAATGGGCTGGAAGATAAACTTAGCCTTTAAATCAAGCGTTTCTGTAAGAGCGCGGCAGGCATCTTGGAGTGGATCGCATTCCCATGGATTGGATTCATTGGCAAGAATTGCACGTACAGCAACAAGTACCTCGTCTGCACGCGCACCTTCTTTGGTGAGCACCTTGGCTACTGACTTTTCGTCTAAGGTAACGTTTGGTCCATCAAACATAAAGGAGAGTTTTTCGGGTGCTTCATCTAAACGCTTTAAGCGTTCTGACAAAAGGGGATAGAGCTTTTCGAACCACGCGTGCTTTTCTTTGATATCCGTTTCAGTGCAAAGGCCAGCCTTAATAAGGAAGGGAGCAGTTGCGTCAACCCAGTCAGAGGCAGACATGTTCTGGATATACATGCCATTCATCCAATCGAGTTTAGCTTCATCAAAGATGGCATCCTTCTTGGTAATACGGTCAAGCGAAAATGCCGTTTTGAGGGTTTCGCGATCGATGAGCGTTGTTTCGCCATCTAAAGACCAGCCTAATAATGCCAAGAAGTTGACGAGCGTGTCAGGCAGGTAGCCCATATCGCGATACTGTTCAACAGAAGTTGCGTTGCGTCGCTTGGAAAGCTTCTTGCCATCCGAGCCTAAGATCATGGAAAGATGTGCGAAGGTGGGAACGTCGTAGCCTAATGCCTCATAGATTAAAATCTGGCGAGGGGTGTTGGAGAGATGATCGTCTCCTCGTATTACGTGACTAATTTGCATGTTGGCATCGTCGCACACAACCGCAAAGTTATAGGTTGGTGTGCCATCAGTGCGTACGAGAATCATGTCATCCATAACATCTGAAGGAAAGCTCATAGGGCCATAAACAGCATCTTCGAATTCAATGGCACCGTGATTATCGGGAACTTTGAGACGCCAAACATGAGGTTCGCCCGCATCAATGCGCTTTTGGGCTTCTTCGGGGCTAATATCGCGACAAGTGCGATCGTAGCCTGAATAGCCACCTTGTGTTTTTTCCGCGAGAGCACGTTTTTCGTCAAGTTCTTCTTTGGTGCAGAAGCAGGGATACACCGCGCCGCGTTCTTTAAGGCGCTCGAGAGCTGCCCTGTAGGTGTCAAAGCGCTCTGTTTGAAGATAGGGGCCAAAATCTCCACCAACTTCAGGTCCTTCGTCCCAGTCAAGGCCAAGCCACTTCATGGCGCGAAGGATAACCTGTTTGTTTTCTTCGGTTGAACGCTCGGGATCAGTATCTTCAATGCGCAACACAAAGGTACCGCCCATGGCACGGGCGAATGCCCAATTGTAGAGCGCGGTACGCGCGCCGCCGATGTGGAGCTCACCTGTTGGAGAGGGAGCAAAGCGAACGCGAATAGAGGGGTTTTGTGGTGTTTGCGTCATAGATTAGTCCTTCCTTTTACCGTAGCTTTTCATGATACGACAAAGTTGTGATAAGAGCGTGGCAATTGGGGGTATTATGGGTAGGAAAGAACGGAGGAATGAACCTATGCAATATCTTGAACTGCAGCAGGAAATCAAAAATGCTATGAAGGCCAAGGATAAGGATCGCTTGAGTATTCTTCGCCAGGTTCATGGTGAAATTAAAAATATCGAGGTAAATGAGCGGAGAGAAATCACTGAGGCTGATGTTGATGCCATGTTAAAGCGTGTCATTAAACAAACCAAGGAAACGCTCGAAGGGTCTATCAAGGCAGCTAACGACCAAGAACGTACCGATCGCTTAGCAAATCAGGTTGAAATTCTCGAAGGCTATTTACCTAAACAGGTTTCAGGAGAAGAACTCTTCGCTCTTATTGATACTGTTTTAGCGGAAACAGGTGCGGCTTCCAAAAAAGAAATGGGTCGAGTCATGGGCGAACTTACTAAGCGTACAGGCGGAAACTTTGATAAGGCAGCTGCGGCAGCCGAGGTAGGAAAGCGCCTCGCTTAGTTTGTTGAATGGTGTACGTATTTTTATCTTACATATTGAATATTGATAGTTGCCCAATCAGTTTCTGATTGGGCAACGTGATATTGGTATTGTGACTAGGCTAGAAAGCTTATAATCCAACTGAATCTGCTCCATGAGCAGCTTGTTCTGATGTAAAACCTTCATATTCGAGTTGGTTAATAAGTCCAGATCGCGAGAATGCAGAGTAGTTCATGTATTGCTTCGCCTTTTTTTCTGCTTGTTTATCCCAGTCTGCTCCGCAATGGCTGGCTGCAAAAGTTGAGTCTTCTGTGCTGAATCCTTCAAATTCGAGTTGATCAATAAGGCCAGTGTAGGAGAAAGCCGTATAACTAAGGTACTGATTAGCTTTTTTAAGTGCATTCTTTTGTGACGTGGTTACTTCAATGGTATAGGCGCGGGTGTTCATTTCGTTTCCACATACGGAACAGTAAAGGGTTTCAGTTCCTGGTGTCACTGTTCCGTTTGAAGAAATGGAAATGTCTTTAGTGATTTTCCATTCTCCTTCAGTGTGGTTAAGCTTAGGAATGGATTCTTCGATAATCTTTCCGCATTCCGTGCAGGCTGCATGTTTTTTTCCTTCTTCTGTACAACTTGCTTCTTTATCGACCACCCAATCGTTAAGCGAATGTTTATGGTAGTAGCAATAAAAGCTATCAATAATGTCTGACATAGCATCTCTGTATGTTGCATCTGAAGAGAATGCCGTTATGACAACAGGCTTAGCTCCATCAAAAACGACAGCGCATTCACCACGAAGAGAGACATTGTTTGAATTGAAAGAACAAGTGAATCGTTTTCCAGTGCATTCTCCAACACTAAAATCTTCTAGTTCGCCATGTTGTTTATCTACGCCATCGGCAAATTCGTTATAAAAAGAATCGTTGGGACGGTTTGAGGGGTAATTGTCTAGTAGGCTTTCATCCATTATGGTGAGTAGGGCGGATGATGTTTTTTCGGGCGATACTACTTGAAGAGTATTTTCATCATCTACTGAGATGTTCCAGTCTGAGGGATAGTAAAACGATGCGTTTTTAAGTTCGCCTTTTGTATCTAGATCAAGTGTTTTTTGAGCCGTTGCCCCAATTATCATGATGGCGATAGCGAAGAAAAACAAAATTCCAATGGCAATGAGAATTTTAAATTTAGTCTTAATTTTTTTCTTCGATTCTTCAGTGCAGTCTCTTGGTTGGGTGGAGATTATTTGTGGCTTTTCAATATCGTTTTGAGAAGAAGACGTTTTGTCTGTTTCGCTCGCGGTTTCTGAAATAGGATTTACTTCTGATGTTTCTGGATTGATGTTGGGCTTGTTTCTCTCTGGCATATTATTTCCTTGTTTTCGTATTGGCTAAATTAATTGGAAATCTACAAAGGAGATGCTGTAAGCTCCTGTTTAACATGAGTTTAAAAAATCGCTTTTTTTTTCAAGGAAATATAGGCAAACGAGCTGATGATACCGTTGTAAAGGTAAACTGTTGACACAGAAAGTTATTTCAAAAGTTTTAATGCTTGATTATTTTGCCAGCGATGAGCACAACGATTGAAAGTCCGATGCTCGTGAGTGCCCAAAGGCTTGCCATGGCAATCCAAAATGCTTCAGGGAACAGTTGGATAAGGAGTGACCTCGAATCAAAAAGCCACGTTCCCTTTGCAAAAAGAACAGAATGCATGGCGGTGAAAAGGCTATCGAAATCAACAACCGCCCACACAATAAGTCCCACAATACAGAGGAACACCAAGGTGGCAGAAAGCATAAGTACGCTCCCTATGCGTTTTCTTCTTCGCAGCAAACCAAGAGCAACCAACCCTGCAATGCCAACTGCGCAAAGTACTCCGATAGATATTTTTCCTGTGGTGAAAATAGGGGTGCAATCGCTTAAATGGGAGAGTGCATCTTGAGGAAGAGAGTAGCGCTCAGAGAGTGTGCTTAAACTGCTCGTTCCGAAGAGTGAAGCATACTCTGATTTTTGTGCCTCATCGGAAAGGCTCCCTGTTTTGAAGGCCTCAAAAACTGCTGGGTAGTTCTTTTGAATGATGTTCTCGATTTCTGAATACAGCTCTTCGCTCGAGGTGCCTTCGACGGAAAATTCTCGAACACTTTCAGCGATAGCTGCCATATCTTCTTCAGGAAAAACCGCTCTATCCCAATTTGAAAACGATGATCCGATCGTTTTGGTAGCTTCGGGTGTGGTGCAAATATACAGACCTGCTCCGAAAATGCTGTAGGCAAGACAAAGGCAGGTGAGCACGCTGAGTATACTCACCAGAAGGTTATTGAGAAACGAGTGACGCATGGTAAACCGAGCCCTTTTAGTCGTAAACGTGAATGGTTGCTGCAGTGATACCCTCGTTATCTTTACTGATAGTAGGATGAGGTCCGAGACGCGAGAAAATGCCCTGATAGGTTCCATTGTAAAGATAAAGACCGCTTAGATTGTTATACATTGAACCTTCTGATGAAACGGGAGCGTTTTTATCTTCAAGGGAAACGTCGGGTGGAAGCGTGCGAGTTTTGAAGGGCTTGATATAGGTTTGCACAATAAAGGGCGCTCCAGAGGCGCCATTGGCAAAGGTATCGATAAGCTCATTCCACTTTTCTTGCGTACAGGCCATGCCAGAATAAACATCTTTGGCTCCGTAATTATCGGTTGGCTTGATGATCCATGTATCTTTATTGTTGCGAACTTCGTTAAGGTCTATTTCAGAATCGTCTAAGAACAGGGTTTGAGGTACATGTCTTTCGACGAAGGCGTTTTCTTCATTGGTTAAAAAGGCTTTGGTGAGCGGATGACGCAGCGCTTCGAAGATCTGTTTATCGTGAACAAGGTGTCCTGCAAAGCTGCCGATAAGAGCTACCGCTCCTGCCTTAACCGCTTCGATTAAATCTTGTGATTCATCCCAGTATTCCAAAACATCGTTAGTAACGCTGCGCCGCCAAATGGCATCGATTCTCTCGCCTTTATCATTGGTAAGGGTAGTTCCGTCAAAGTGAAGGTTGCGAACATCGCAAACGCAGCAGGAGTATCCTTTTTGAGCAAAGTAATCGCAATACACATAGAATTCGTCGACCACACCGCATTCAAGATAGTCGCAGATAGCAAAATGGGGGGTTTCAACCTTGTTTTCGAATGTTTGATAGATGGAAATAAACTCATTCACCCATGATTCGAACAGTTCGCAGGTTTCAATGCGGTGTGTGGCTGAAAAGCGTTTGAATGTTTCGGATTGTTCAATACTGTGGGTAATTTCACGGTTTTCGTTCATCCCCGCAGATCCGTCGCCGTTAAACTCACAGAACCCACATTCAAGGGTGTCTTCATCAAGGAAGACATCAATGCGTGCAAACGGTAAAACTGCCTCATATCGACGGGGAATCAAGATAAGCTCTTCTAGGCGTTTATCAAAAGAAAACACCGAACGATAGTCTTCGTTTTCAAGATAGCGAGTAATTACCTTACAAAGAATTGCGTGGGTTGTTTCAGAAATGGTTTTAAAAGTTTCCCAGCTTTCGTTATTAAACAAGCGGGGGATAAAGGAGCAGGCAACCACGCGCTCATGAACAATGGCTGTTGAGTTTTTCATGTAAGAGAAGGCTTTTTTTCTTCCTCCAATATCATCATCGAGCGAATTTAGTAACTCAAAATACTCTTCAGTGAGGGCTGTATTGCTTTTCATTTGCGCTCCTTGCTGTTTGAGGTAATGCGTTTAGTATCTCAAACTATTTGTTGCAAAGTGCTTTTTTGAAACAAAGATCATGAATCGTTTACGGGTTTCTTCCTTTTATAGCGATACAGAGGCACGATATCGCAGGCGTGTTGTGATACATTGGTGACTGAGGATTTTATCCAGAAGAGATAATCAATTAGTTTGCAACACAAAGGGAGTGCGCGCAGGAAGAGGCAGTTTGGGCGCACCGTATAGGAGTCACTCTATGTCTTCTCGTTCTTATTTGTTTACATCTGAGTCGGTAACCGAAGGTCATCCTGACAAAGTTTGTGACCAAATCTCAGATGCAGTTCTTGATGCAATTTTAGAAAAGGAAATCAAACTGCAAAAACAGGGCTACATTGCTCCTAACGGAGAGCCTGCAGATCCCTCTGGATTGCGCTGTGCCTGCGAAACCATGGCAACAACGGGTATGGTTATTGTTACGGGTGAAATTCGTACGCAGGCATACGTTGACGTTCCTGCAATTGTTCGTGATGTTTTGCGTGACATTGGTTATGACCGTGCAAAGTACGGTTTTGACGCAGATACGTGTGGTGTTTTGAATGCTATTCATGAACAGTCTCCTGATATTGCCCAGGGCGTTGATGCTTCTTGGGAAGTACAACAAGGTGTTGCAAGTGATGAGCTTTCAGAGACTGGTGCGGGTGACCAGGGCATGATGTTTGGCTATGCCTGCAACGAAACTGATACGCTCATGCCTTTGCCAATCTATGCTGCACATCGTTTATCCGAGCGTCTTTCCAAGGTGCGTAAAGATGGTACGTTGCCTTATCTTCGTCCTGATGGAAAAACTCAGGTGAGTGTTCGTTATATCGACGATAAGCCAACGGCTATTGAAAAGATTGTTCTTTCAACGCAGCACGCAGAAAACATCACTCACGATCAGCTCGAAAAAGACATTATTGATGAGGTTATAAATCCGGTCTTGAACGCTTTATCTGTTGATTTTTCTAATGCAGAAATCTACATCAATCCAACTGGACGTTTTGTGCTGGGTGGCCCTATGGGTGATGCCGGTTTAACCGGTCGTAAAATTATTGTTGATACCTATGGC
>ENA-OROH01001220-OROH01001220.1-human-gut-metagenome-genome-assembly--contig:-NODE-1220-length-25085-cov-4.132561_pt1 | contig 25085 bp, 24 predicted proteins | sample MGYA00242125_ERZ509042 | MGnify/ENA primary metagenome ERZ509042 (study PRJEB26280, sample SAMEA2338738) | human gut metagenome | biome: human gut; feature: human-associated habitat; material: faeces... | reverse complement strand
TTATACTGCTCATCTCCAAGGCTGTGAATCTGTTTCAAAATTCTAATATCCGCTTTAGTAACTTCATAATCCATATCTGCATCTTTATATTCCGGATCAATTCCTTTTCCCGTTAAAAGTTGATCAGGAGTAATTTCTAATGCATCACATATTGAAAGCAAACAATCAGCTTTTGGATTTGTCTTTTTCTTTTTCCAATCACTGATGTTACTCGTTGCAATTCCAGTTCTTCTTGAGAGTTCCAACTGCGTTATGTTCTTCTGCTCCATCACATAAAAAATTCTTTCACTGATAATCATCTTTTTCTCCACCTGCATTTCATTTATCCGTATTTTCATATTTTAATTCCGTATTTGCGGTTATAATATCATGCAACAACTTTTCTTTCAACAGATATTTTTGTATTTCTTCTCTCCGATAAAATTTGCCAGATCACTCCGGGCATCTCTTTCTTTTAAAACCACTTTATCTTTTAACAAAATAAGCATAATTTACGGCGGGCAACTTGCCCGCCGTAAATCTTTAAATTATGCTTTGATTTTTCCAGAAGATATTTTACTTACTTTGTTTTTCATGAGTATGAATACAATTTTTACTTCTTTCCGTATCTGCGAAAACTCTTATAAATAAAAGGCAGTAATGCTATTGCCATCACTGTATACATTACCATTACAAGCGGAATTTGTCGAAATACACAATTCCCAATCTGATAAATAAGTGGGACTTTTACACATGCCTGTACATTTGTCAAAATTGTTGGTATCAAATTGAAAAGCGTTGTATACCCAGAAAGTGCCCGTCCTATAAATGGCAATAAGCAATATAAAAAGAACGGAATGCAAACAGCGACACTAATTGTATGCATTTTAGCCGCTACTAACATAGACACTGAAGCCGCCAGCATACTGGCTATAAATCCACATACAACTGTCAACAAATAGTATTGTCCATATGACATAATGTAAATACTATATGCCTGATACATTTGATAAGGTGTATCCATACCACTGGTTCCCATAATTCCAAAACAAATCACACTAAGTAATATAATTCCCATACAATAAATCATAACTGTCGTAGCTATTCCTGCCAGTATTTTTATTTTAACAGCTTTTGAACGTCCATACTTTGTAGAGAAAAATACTGCATCTGCTTTTGTCTGAAAATCATCTGCAAATATTCCAGCACAAATAAAACCAACTATGATTGCCAGAATAATGGAATACGTTTCTACATACATAATCATAGTATCCCACGAACTATAAGATTCGTATTCTACTGGTAATTTTATTTCATTATATTTCTTTTCCAAGTATTTTTTCTGAACAGAAGTCTTTCCATATTCTTCTGCCATCTTTTCCATATTTTTATGATAAGTGTCATAGAACTCTTGTATATTTTCTTCTGTAATTTGATTTAGAACACTTTCATCATATTCTGCATCCGGTGTTAATACCGATATTATAAAACCCCTAATATCATCTATCGGTTGTAATGTCGTTCCATAAATCGCATTTTCTTCTGAGGATTGTGTCACCGCATTTTTATTTTGTTCTATAACTTTTCCAAGTTCATCTTCTGTCAATGTACCTTTCCATGCTCGTCTGTTATCTGTAAGTTTTCTTGTTGCCATAATTCCAGTACTAGCATTTCCATTCTCATCCACATAGCGATTACTTGTAACTGCAAATCCGCTAAAAATGACAGCAAGTATCAATGCCAATCCGATTGCAAATACATTAATTTTCTTTGAAAAAATTCGTTTTAATTCTAATTTAAGCATCTTGTTTTTCCTCCGATTTTTCTCCAAAATAAAATAGAAATGCATCTTCCAGATTTTTTTCTACAGCCACAGCATCTTCTGTTGGCTTTTCTATTGAAATAATTCTAAGCTCTGCTCCGGTTTTTGTTGTTTTTATATTTCCAACCAAATATTCACTCATATATTTGTCTATCATATTTCTCGAAACATTACATTGCCATACCTTTTCTTTCATAGAAGATACTAAATCTTCCGCAGTACCTGCATAAAAAAGTTCTCCATCTTTCATTAACATAATGTTATTCGCAATGTATTCAATATCCGATACAATATGTGTAGACAAAAGCACCAAACGTTCTTCCGACAATTCACTAATTAAATTACGAAAACGTATTCTTTCATTCGGGTCTAATCCAGCGGTAGGTTCGTCCAGGACAAGAATTTGCGGATCGTTTAACATCGCCTGTGCTATTCCTACACGTCTAACCATTCCTCCAGACAAATTCTTCATTTTTCTTTTACTGAATTCTTCCATTCCTACTTGATTTAATAATTGCTTCACTTTATTTCTGGCAAACGGCATTTTTAACCCTTTTATAGAAGAAATGTACATCATGTAATCATATACGGTCAAATCTGGATAATATCCAAAATCCTGTGGTAAATATCCCAGAACTTCTCGGTATTCACCTCCTAGTTTCCATATATCTTTACCATTCCATAATATTTGTCCTTCTGATGGTTGAACAATCGTACAAAGCATACGCATTAATGTGGTCTTTCCTGCTCCATTTACTCCAAGCAGTCCATAAATTCCTTTTTCCATAACACAATTCACTTTATTAACAGCATTTACTTCTCCGTATTGTTTTGTTACATTTTTAAATTCTAATTTCATACGTGTAATCCTCCAAAATTTTTTCATCAAATACCAATGACTTCTGAACACAAAAAACAAAATATACAAAAGTCAATATCAGCATAGCCGCCCATACCGGAGTTACAATTTTCTGATAAATAACATCATTTGCAACAATCATCATCCATAAACCAACCCATACCAGACAAGAAAGCACTGCTATATATTCTGATTTTTCCCATCTGCTGTACAATACACGAAAACATATACAACATGAAACATTTACCGGAAGCAAAAAATTAACCACCAAATCACTTAACGAGAGTATTGTTGTTTGATATGTAATTGCCAAAAACGCCATAACGATCACCAGATCCACTACTCCAAACATTAACATTCTTGCTGTACAAATCTGACGCAGTGTGTAATAAGACGCCTGCTCAATCTCAATCGCACCATTTCTTCTGTTTTTCCAAATTTCCGGGACAATCAGAACCACAAATATTGTGGCAGATATTCCCATAATCCTCATCATATCTTTTATGTCTGACGTATAATTACTCAACCATATCCATAGACACATAAGAACACAACCTTGTAAAATCCACCATCTTTTTTTTATGAATTTTGTCTGCTCATACAAAAATTCAAAATAAGATGTTCTATGCAATTGTTTCGATAAAATTGACTCTGACAAAATATTCTGACATGCTTTTACTGTTCTGTTTTCTGCTTCAATCCTTACATATTTTTTTTCAATCTCCTCTTTATATTCCTTTATTTGTTGCTTATATTTCATCATAGTTTTTCACCTCCAACTCTTTCATCAAAAGTTCTTTTGCTCTTCCAATTCGATATTTTACAAGCGAAAGTTTTATGTGAAGTAATTCTGCAATTTCTCTTTGTTTCAATTCTTGAAAAAAATATAAAACTGCCGTTTCTCTAATTTCTTCCGGTAACTTTCTCACTGCCTGTTCAATAGTTAATCGGACTCCTAGCTCTTCTACATGATTTTTACTACAGTCCTCTGATTTTAGCAGTTCCTCTGATGGAATATCTTTTTTCTTTTTGTAATAATTTTTAACGGTATTTCCGGCAATTGTATAAAGATAATTCTTAACTTTTCCATATTCTTTATATCTATATAAATTGGAAAAGAAACGTGTAAACACTTCTTGTGTCAAATCCTCTGCCTCATATGGATCATTGATATGTAGCAAACAATATTGATATATACTTGAGTAATATTTTTTGACCAGTTTTTCACACGCATCTTCATCTCCTGCTCTTGCTAGATGTACTAACAAAGAATCAGTTTTGTATTCCATTCGCAAATTTGCCTCCCTCTGTTTTCTAAATAATATAACAATCCTACTATAAAAAAAGTTAGGATTTTCTTTTGTTTTTATTTATATTTCTCTAAATATTCTTCCAAACATAAATTTTCTTCTTTCATTATTTTAGCGACAGTCGTTCCAACATAACGGTAATGCCATGGTTCATTACTAATTCCTGTTATATCCTTGAATCTACTTTTTTACCATTCGATAATTCTGTCAATTCTACTTGATAATTATTTGGAATATAATGATTTCGATTGACCAAAATAAGATTCCATTCACCCGAAGTGTCTGCAAAGGACTTTTCTGACTGCAAAATTTTCGGTAATGTTAATTCTCCAACCTGCACATCGATTTTTATTGTTCTCCACATTACAACGGTTTCATGTTCTTCATGATTATCCTCCATTTCTCCGCTTAACGCCCGTCGGCAGCCGTAGCTTGTACGTATTCAGTACCATAAGTTCTCTGTATGTCACTTACGGCAATAAAAAAAGAATCTACCAGAAGGCACCCCTTTTCTGATAAATCCTTATATTCTATATCAATATGCCCGTCAGCAATGTGGTAAGAGATCTCGTCATCTGTAAGCGCTTTGAGCGAATGTACAAGTCCCTGTGTTAATGCTGATACGGCAGCACAAATGATATCATTTCCGATTTCTGCATATCCTGCATGGCCATCTACCGTCAGACCAGTTCTGGTAATATTGATTGCAATCAATAGCATCACTTCCTAAAAATGCGTATAAAAATACCACCAACCATTTCTGATCAGTGGCGTTACTCTTCTACCGTTTCAAAATATTTAGGCGGATACAGATAATCCTCTCCTGAGTCGTCGATAATTCGGTACCAGCCTTTTTCAACCGACTGGACATCATATACTTTGTTATTTGTCAGAACTAAAAATTCTGTTTTCCCAAGATATCTAACCTTCATCTAACCACTCCTTTACTTTGAATTTTACCTTGCCTACGTCTTTAGCCTGGAACCAGTGAACTTCTGCCTCCAGTTCTTCTCCGGTATCAGGATCCAGCAATGTTCCAAAACCTTTTGCATGTTGCCAATCAGATACTCGTCCGCCGTACTGTTCTGTTAATTCTTCTGCAACGCCCTCATGCAACGGATGCCGTGTACCCTTACCGGCAAATACTTCTGAGTCCTGTATACGAGTACCAGGTGAAAATTCATACTCAACTCCAGTCGTTTTATCCACGACCTTGTAATTCTTTCCCTTTGCACTTAGTTTCTTGACGATATATGTATCTTTCAATTTTATTGTATCAGTTTGCATTGCCTTTGTATAGGCTTTATTTGATGCTACCGCTTCAGCAGATAGCCTTTTATCAAACCCGACCACTTACTCCCTGTCAGTCCTGCGGTGTAATCCGGGAGTATCTTTCACGTAATCTAACCCCATGCATTATGTAAAGTTTCCAAAAATCGAACGAAAACCTCGAGAGAGAATTATATTAACATTAGATGAATGGAATCAGATCCGCGACCGCTTTCAAAACACACGATATTATATTCCTCTGATGATTGGCTTTTATACCGGCTTAAGAATCTCGGAAACTTTTGGTCTTACATGGGATGATATAGATTTTGAAAAGAGAACGATATCTGTCAATAAGCAGATTGTGAAGCGCAATTTTGGAACTGACGTCAGAAAAGTCCTGGATAAACGAGGCAAAAAAGAATTGCGCTCTTCCTGGTATTTCACTACTCCAAAAACAAAAACATCTACCCGTGAAGTTTCTTTTGGCGAAACTCTCTATCAAGCGTTAAAACATGAAAAAGCAAAACAACTTCAAGACGAAATGAAATATGGTGAATATTACATGATTCATGTTAAGAAAATTGAGATTGATGAAAAAGGAGATAAAATAATTCGAATTGTTCCTTTGCAGAAATGCGTAGAAACCCCATTACAACGTGTCAGATTGATCTGCATTGATGAAAACGGGCAATATACTTCTACTGATTCATTTAAGTATTGCAGCCGGATTATTCACCATGAAATGCATCTTGCATTTGACTATCACAGCTTGAGACATACTCACGCGACACTGCTGATCGAATCTGGCGCAAACGTAAAAGATGTTCAATCCAGACTTGGACACACCAATATTGAAACCACATTGCAGACTTACGTACATGATACCAAAGCAATGGCTGAACAATCTGTTGATATTTTCGAAAGAATTACACAGTCTAAAACTTCATAACATATTATAAGGGCGAACGTGCTGATTGTTCAACATGTTCACCCTTTCTTCTTTCATGACATCTTTTTTATTTTTGCGGGTGGCAAATGGGTGGCAAACAGACTGAACTTCACCAAACAATGCCGTAAAACCGCCTATTTCCGCGATAAAAGTGCCACTGTTTCTATATGCACTGTGTTCGGGAATAAATCCACACATGCAATCTTCTCTACCTTATATCCTCTTCCCTGGATCATCTCCAGGTCCCTTGCCAGGCTGGTCGGTTTACATGCGATATAGACAAGTCTGTCGACCCCGAAATTTAGTATCTTCATCAAGGCTTTTGGATTCACTCCGTCACGCGGCGGATCCAGCATGATAAGATCTGGTACTTCTCCAAGTTCATCGATGACTTTTAAGACATCTCCTGCCCAGAAAGTACAGTTGTCCAGTCCATTTAATTTTGCATTGACCTTAGCTGCCTCAACTGCTTCTTCAACAATTTCAACACCGACTACTTTCTTCGCTACCGGTGCCAGAATCTGTGCAATTGTTCCGGTTCCACTGTAAAGGTCAAAAACTACTTTTTCATTCGTATCCCCGATATATTCTCTCGCTTTTTCATAAAGCACTTCTGCTCCAAGTGAATTTGTCTGGAAGAAAGAAAATGGTGTGATTTTGAACTTCAGTCCAAGTAATTCCTCATAGAAATAATCCTGACCAAAAAGTACTTCTGTTCCTTCGTCTTTTACAATATCTGCGAGACTGTCATTCTTCGTATGGAGAATTCCGACAATCTTTCCGGTAAGCTCAAGTGCCTGAAGTGCTGCTGCCCATTTATCCAGAAATTCCTTTGGTTTACTGTCAAAGCCTTCTTCTGATGCTGTTACAATATCAATGAGGATTTCTTCCGTCTTCACCGCTTTTCTCACGAGTAAATGCCTGAAATACCCATCATGTCTCATGCGGTGATAATATGGCAGGCCTGATTTTCTCGCACATTCCAGTGTACAGGCCAATATCTTTCTGTAATCACCGTCTACAATCTGACAATCACATACATTGACTATGTCGTGGAAACTGCCTCGTTTGTGCATACCAAGTGCCAGCGGTCCGTCTTTGTATTCGTCACCAAAAGAGAACTCCATTTTATTACGGTACTCACTTTTTACCGGACTTTCCAGTACACCTTCCCAGATATAGTCTCCGTCAACTGCCTCATCCATCATTGACTTGACTTGTGACTCCTTTAATTTTACCTGTTCTTCATACGGCAGATTCTGATAAGTGCAGCCGCCGCACTGTCCGAAATGCGGACAGGCAGACTCTATCTCCTGAGGCGCTTTCTCGATTACCTCCAGAAGTCTTCCTTCTGCTTTTCCTTTTTTCACTTTATTTACTGAAAAACGTACCTTCTGACCAGGCACACCATTTTTTACAATGACGCGTCTGTCCTCCTGTGATACATTTACAATTCCTTTATTCGGGAACTCTACGGATTCGATGACTCCTTCGTATACCTGTCCCTTCTTCATAGCGTTCTCGTCCTCCTTTACAGACTATCTATTTTTTATAATGAGCTTTCCAGCGTTTGCCATCCTGTTCCAGCTTCATATGAGAAATGCTCTTAACATATTTTTTGAACTGGGAATATCCATAATCATTCAGTTTGAAATCTTTGTATTTATCATACACACGATTTCCGATGGCACCAAGATCCATACCTGCTTCTCCGGCACCTTTCACCAAATTACGCACAAACTGGTCTACGTCTTCTTTTCTCGCACGGTTCTCTTTTAATGTAACCCAAGCTACATGACCATGTTTCACAAGTTGTATTCTGTCAAATTCCTCAAAAAATTTGGAAAGGCTGCTATATCCGTAACTTCGCACGTCAAAATCCGGATAAAGGCTGACCAGTCGGCTTCCTACTTCGCCAAGTCCGGTCTGCTTATTATTATCCTGATTCTCCATGATCATCTTAATAACTGCATCTTCGACCTTCTCACGCCCCAGCACTTCATGAGATTCTTCCCCTCCATCTTCCAAGCCTTTCTCTGACAGAAGATTTTCCAGAATTGTGAATTTGTCACATGCTTTTCGAAATGGCTCCGGCGTCTTATTTTCGCCCATTCCAATAACCATCTTACCGCTCTCTCTTAATCGGCTCACCAGTCTTGTAAAATCACTGTCACTGGATACAATGCAGAATCCATCCACATCCTTTGCATAAAGAATATCCATCGCATCTATAATCATCGCAGAATCTGTGGAATTCTTTCCCTGTGTATAAGAAAACTGCTGAATCGGTGTGATCGAGTTCTTAAGCAGTTCATCCTTCCAGCTTGAATGTTGCGTATTCGTCCAGTCTCCATAAATTCTTTTGTACGTGATATTTCCATATTTTGAAAGCTCTGTTAAAATCGGCTTTATATACCTTGCAGATACATTATCTGCATCAATCAACAGAGCAAAGCACTGTCCATCCATCGTCCACCTCGTCCTGTAAAAAAGCAGGCGTCTCAGCCTGCTTTTTACTTACTTGTTTTGTTGTTCTGAACCTATACCTGATCCTCGTCATTGAAGAAATCATCATCGAAATCATCGTCAAAATCATCCTCAAAGTCTTCCAGATAATCCGGGGTAAAGAAGCAATATACTGCATATGCGATTGCTGCAACTGCTGCCACAGCACCGATCACTGCCAGTATCCAAAGAACTGTCTTGGAAGCTTTCTCTTCTTCCTTTTTGTTAATCAGATCGTTCAGCTTTGTTGTTGCAATAAGCTCATCAATTTTACTCATATCCCTCGTCCTTTCCCTTGCCCTTTGCAAGTCTCATTATTGTATATTATTATAACACTGGTCTTACAATATTACTACACATTTATTTTATAAAATTTGCAAGTATAATTTGAAGGTATGATTTGAAAGCTGTAAAATTTGTCAGTGTAAAATTACCTTTACAAAATTCTCTGCTTCTGCATATTTCTTATATCTTCTGTAATTTTGCGAATGCCGCAAACATCTTCTTCGTTCCAGGCCCGTCAAAATTTACCGTCACTTCGTAGTCACGTCCGCCTTCGACTATCGACAAAACTGTACCTTCACCGAATTTTATATGGCGTACACGGTCACCGACTCCATACTCCAGCTTTCCCCCTGCAGGCTTTCCAAAGGATTTTCCCTGCTGTACTGCTGCAAATGCTTTCGTCTTAAATGCCTGTCTCGCCATCTGATAGTCCGTTTTTCTTTCCGGTTCTTCATGATCCGCGTGGTCTGTGAGACTTTTTCCATTTCCGGAAAATTTATTTCCCGTAGATATCAGTTCCAGCGGAACTTCCTTTAAGAAACGTGACATTTTATTATACTGCGTCTCACCGCGGACCATACGTTTTCTTGCACAAGTCATAGTCAGTTCGCTCTGGGCTCTTGTAATACCTACATAACAAAGTCTTCGTTCTTCCTCCAGTTCGTCCGGATCATCAGCTGTTACTGTCATATAGCTCGGGAACAGTCCGTCTTCCATTCCGGCAAGATAGACACGTGGAAATTCCAGTCCTTTCGCACTATGTAAAGTCATGAGCACCACATAATCACTGTTCTCATCCAGATTGTCAATATCTGCCACCAGAGCGACTTCCTCAAGAAATCCACTCAGTGTTACCGGTTCATCATGCTCTTCGCATACTTCTTCATAAGCAACGACTTTATTTAAAAGCTCATCGATATTTTCAATTCTCGCCTGAGCCTCTATCTCACTCTCTGCCTGAATGCTCTCGATATATCCGGTTTCGTCAATAATTTCCTGCATCAGTTCATGAAGTGTCAATTCCTTTGCATCTACTTTAAAGTGCTCAATCAATGCTACAAATGACTCTAGCTTTGACACGCCTCTTCCGATATCCGGAATCAGGTCAGCTCCCTTAAGACATTCATAAAATCCTTTTTCATGCATCGCAGCATACTCCTGCACACGATTAATGCTGGTAAGACCGATTCCTCTTTTTGGTACATTGATAATTCTTCGCACCGCCAGGTCATCCTGACCATTATCTACGGTTTTTAAATATGCAAGAATATCTTTAATTTCCCGTCTTGCATAGAAATTAATGCCGCCAATAATCTTATATGGAATATTTGCTGTTACAAATTTTTCCTCGAACATACGGGACTGTGCATTCGTACGATATAAAATGGCGTTGTCCTGATAGTCGCACTCGCCCTTTTCCACGTGTTCTTTTATATCGGATACTATGTATTCTGCCTCATCGAATGCAGTATCAAACTGACGAAATGCAATCTTATCACCATCTTCATTGTCTGTCCACAGCGTCTTGTCCTTTCTTCCGTGATTGTGGCTGATCACAGCATTTGCTGCATTCAGGATATTTGCTGTGGAGCGATAATTCTGCTCCAATTTAATGACTGCTGCCTTTGTAAATACTTTCTCAAAATCCAGAATATTACGGATATCTGCCCCACGGAATTTATAAATAGACTGATCATCATCTCCGACTACACACAGATTCTGATACCTGGAAGCAAGCAGACGTACCAACTCAAACTGCACCCCGTTCGTATCCTGGTACTCATCTACCATAATATAGCGGAATCTCTCCTGATAATATTCCAACACATCGCGCTGTGTCTGAAATAACTGAACTGTCTTTAAAAGCAAATCATCAAAATCCAGTGCATTGTTAGCTCGAAGCTGCTTTTCATACTCTTCATACACATCCGCAATCTTTTTCTGATGAAGATCTCCGCCCGACTGAAGCCGAAATTCTTCCGGAGTCAACATCTCATTTTTTGCATGAGAAATGGTTCCGATCAGCATACGCTCTTTGTAGATTTTTGTGTCAATCTGTAACAACTTGCACACATCCCTCATCAGTGTCTTCTGATCATCTGTATCATAAATTGTAAAATTCGTGTCATATCCAAGCAATGCAATATGGCGTCTTAGTATCCGCACACACATAGAATGGAATGTACTCACCCAAATACTTTCTGAGCCGAACCCAACCAGATTATCCACACGTTCCCGCATCTCTGCTGCCGCTTTGTTCGTGAATGTAATTGCCAAAATATTCCATGGATTGACGCCTTTTTCTTCAATCAGGTACGCAATCCTGTGGGTCAGGACTCTTGTCTTACCTGATCCTGCTCCTGCTAAAATAAGAAGCGGTCCTTCCGTGTGAAAGACTGCTTCCTTCTGTTTATCATTTAACGTATCATATATATTCAAGTTCTTTTCGTTTCCTTTCTTATTATTTTCCACCTGTCATCTTCTCATGCTCTCGCATGATCTCATCATGAAGTGCCACCGATGTCCAGTTCTTATTCATCTCTGTCAAAACGGCTTTTAACGGAACCTGAACTTTTTCTTTTCTCATACGCTGCAATGCCTGATCCAGCATACGCTCATTTTCCGGACACATTAAGAGCATCTCATCTTGAAATACAGCTTCTATTTCTTTCGCTTTAACACCAGCTTCTTCATTTATTGATTCCGTTGTTCTGCCTTCTGCAACTTCACCAACCGGAAGCAAGTATTCTTCTTTCTCCACATGACGGACTCGGTATCCTAAAAATCCAAAAATCAATCCAATCTTCCGACCTTTTGTCGTCCCTTTTAAATTATAACAAAGTACTGTTGCCCGCACCTTAATCCTCCTGTCTTCCAATAACCAAGAATATTCCAAAGCATATTTTTATATTATAACAAAGATAAAAAAGAAGCGCAATGACCTATGAAGCTGAAAAGCTATTGTTCCTGTGTTGAACAAGCGCTATCACTGATTAAGAATCTGTTTCTATAATACGGTATCCCACACCGACTTCTGTAAATATAAACTGTGGCTGACCGGGATTTTTTTCGATTTTTCTACGGATATTTGCCATATTCACACGCAGGATACGGTTATCCCCCTTCATGTTTGGTCCCCAGATTTCTTTCATCATGTAATCATATGTCAGAACCTTGCCTGCATATTTTCCAAGGAGACTTAATAACCGGAACTCATTCTGGGTCAGTCCTGCGTCTTGTTCCTCCACATAGACTCGGTGTTTATCATAATCTATCACCAATTTTCCATTTAAAAATGTGACTTTCTGCCTCTCTCCCTGATTCTTGCTTGTTCCCCGGAAATGTCGGATCGCAGCCCGGATCCTTGCAAGAAGTTCTGATGTTCCAAATGGTTTTGTTATGTAATCATCAGCTCCCATATCGAGCGCTTCTACCTTATCTTTTTCATGATCTCTGGCAGAAACTACAATAATCGGCATATTGGACCACGCACGGACTTCTTTTAAAATCTTCATGCCGTCCATATCCGGAAGTCCCAGATCCAAGATCACCACATCTGGACATCTGGAAGTGATCAGACTATATGCTTCCTTTCCTGTCTCAGTCGCGATCACATCATAATCATTGGCCTCCAGGATCGTCTGTATAAACTTTCGAATATTTTTATCATCTTCTACTATTAATACACGGTCTTTAATCTCCATTCTGTTCTTCCTCCTCAAGCGGTAATGTAAATGAAATCTTTGCTCCGCCATCTATCTTATTCTCTGCCCAGACTTTTCCCCTGTGCGCATCTATAATACTTTTACATACCGAAAGTCCGATTCCCATACTCCGTTTATTATCGTACGTCTCACCTTCCCGGTGGCTGATCTGACCTGTAAATAACATTGGCAGAATCTTTCCATCAATTCCTTTCCCATTATCTTCAATAGAAAATATAGCTTCTGTTTCATTCGCAGATATGGTTACCTTCACCTGCGTCGTCGATCCTCCATGTATCACAGCATTTTCCATAATATTCACAATGACTTGCCGGATCAGGATTGGATCCATCGGAACAATAACAACTTCTTCTGGAATATCCACCTCGACTTTTATGTCCGGGAAACGCTTTGAAAACTTTACAACTGCACTGCTGACAATCTCTTCTGCCAGTTCTTCGTGTGTCGTAAGTCTTGTTCCTTCATCATTCATCCGGGTAATGGATAACAGGTTCTCCACCATCCGTACCATCCACTGTGCCTCTTCTTTGATGTTCAAAAGCAGCTCTTCTTTCTGCTCCTCTGTCAAAACATCTTTATTATCTATAATTCCAGCCGCTGCTCCTTCTATAGAAGTAAGAGGCGTCCGGATATCGTGAGACACTGCTCTTAGAAGATTTGCTCTCATCCTCTCTTTTTCTGCCTTTAACCGCACATGCTCCTGCATCTTGATCTGAGTCATCAATGCACTTACTGAAATAGATACTGTCAACATTACAATAAATGTAAGCGGATAGCCGGTCACAGTAAAATCCACTTGAAAATATGGATAGGTAAATATATAATTGACTCCCACAACTGCCACCATAGATGCCAGCACCCCATAAAAATATCCTTCTGTAAGTCTGGATACACAAAGTACTGCCAACACATAAATAAGCGGCACATGCGTGTCTGTCGGAACAAGCGGCCGCAAAATAAAACATATAGCTGTCGCTACTGCCAGCATTGCAGCCGTAATAATTATATTTTTCAAAATTTTCATATAGATGTTCTCCATTCCACCGCCAAATTGATAGCACAATACATCTCTTTAGGTGCTCCTATTATATCACATACATATGTTAAGATTTTGCTAAAATCAAAAGGGACAGCACCTTTTTCAGATGCTGTCCCTTTTGATTCTTCTATCTTCACTTACTGATATAAATTGAATGTGAACATTTTATTTTTTGCTTGTCATATAGTTTTTATTACTATATAATATCTATATTGAGGTGACAATTATGAAGATTAATATGGATGAACTACTGGACAGCATGTTAGAAGGTATTTCCAATATGGATTATGTACGCTCTGAGGATATACCGAATATTGAATTATATATGGATCAGGTGACCAGCTTTATGGACGAACAGTTAAGCTCCAGTAAGCGGTACGATGATGATAAGATTCTGACAAAGACAATGATCAATAATTATGCAAAGAACAACCTTCTCCCACCACCGGTTAAGAAGAAGTATTCCAAAGAACATGTGGTTGTCATGATTTTTATCTATTATTTTAAAACGATCCTGTCCATCAAGGATATTGAGACGATTCTTACTCCAATTACGGAAAAGTATTTTGATACAGACAGTGCTGTCGATGTTGCATCTATCTACGAAGAAGTCTGCGACACAGCAAAGAGCCAGATTCAGAACTTAAAAGATGAAGTCCGCGAAGCATACGAGACTTCTCAGAATACTTTCAAAGATATGGAAGGTCTCTCTGACAGTGACCGGGAATATCTGCAGTTATTTTCTCTAATTTCTTCTCTTAGCTTTGATGTATATGCAAAGAAAGCTCTGATTGAAAGGATTATTGATGAATTACCAGAACCAGTACACAAAAAAAAGTAGCCATCATCGGCTACTTTTCTTTTCGCACAAATACACTCTCCGGTCTTCCTCTGGAAGTAGTTCTCTTTTTGTATGCAACTTTCAATATTTCTTCACGCTCTAATGTTGACAGAAAACGGTTCGCACTTCTTTTTGTAACTCCTAACCTGAACGCAAGTTCCTGTGCTGTAATCTCTTTTTCTGCAGATGCCTCCAAGGCAGACATAACTTTGCTGACCGTGATCGGTGATAGTTTTGACTTAATATCCCGGTAAGACTGATTATCAACCATAAATGTCTCAGTTGCCTCCGCTCCAAGAGGGCCGATCAGTTCTTCCTTTTCTGTTACTACATAGCTCGTATTCTTTTTTAGTTCTGCCTCATGGCATGCATTCAACGCATTCAATCTTGCCTGGGCGATTCCTGCTCCAAAACCATAGCCAATACAAAAGTTCCAGCCGGTCTTTCGTTTCTTAAGTTCTGCAAACAATCCATCTCTTGACAGATCCTCCGTTATTTTAAGAACATCTTTTTTGGTTGCAAGAATCTCTATTCCATAATGATATCTGTGAAGTGAAAATTCTGTGATACCATTTCCAAACATTTCCATCATCATGCTTTCCAACCGAATGTAATTAGAATCCAGCTCTCGCAAATAACTAACTGAATTCTCCTGTCCTAACAGACGAACTACAATGACACATGGCTGGCGTTCTTCCAGTTCCCGTTTTTCAATATCACTGAGCAGTCTCTCACAGACATTTTGTACATACTGTTGTCCCGGATAAGGAAAATATACATTGACTCCTTGCTCTTTTAATCTCTTTACAATGCTTGAAAAACGTGTAATTGAAAGATCTGTCTTTCCTTCCTTCCACAGATTCAGATGTTTCTCATACTGTTCTTCTTCCAGTTTCTGCATCCTTTCCAATGTAAATGTCTCATTAGAAAGAATGGTAAGATCCGGCATTGTCTCCCGTCCTTCTACAAATGCCGTCAGATTACCACCAAACAATTCCATGATATCTGCATATACTCTTCTAAAATCAAGCTTTCGATTCTGCTGCAAAAGCTTCAGTAGCAGACGATACATGGCTGTGTCATCGGTGTTAAAACATCCAATCGGACGCTTCTCTTCCGGATAGTAAAGATGAATCATATGTGCCGGAAAACTTCCGCTTGCTAAAATCCCATCATATTCCGGTCCGATTTTTTTATAAATATCCTTAATATCTTCGAATTTTTCATATGTAAAGATGTGATACTGAAACCCCATATCCAACTCAGTAATCATATCCTTTATGAATTGTTCCAAAAAATCGGTCGCGATAATTGCTATCTTTTTCCCCACATTCCGACCTCCTTCTGCTTTGTTCCATAATATGATACCACACTTTTTCTGATATGGCTAACTGCCCTTTTCACACTTCTTATATTCGTACATTTCTTATTAATTATTCCTAATTAAAATCACTGCTTTTTGTGCAATACATATATTTTATCCGGAATATGTCCTTTATTCTTTTTAAACAAAGGGACTGTTTCTTTTCCGAAACAGTCCCTGATATCATTCCCATTATTCTATCTGAATTTTTTCTTCTTATTTATTTTCTTCTTCACTTCCCATGCCAATTCGTTCGAATACCATATCATATCCATCATTGCCATAGTTTAATGAACGATTCACACGGCTGATCGTTGCTGTAGAAGCTCCTGTCTTATCTGCAATCTCCAGATAAGTCTTGTGCTCTCTTAACATCTTTGCAACTTCAAATCTCTGAGACAACGATAACAGCTCATTGATCGTACAGATATCTTCAAAAAATGTATAACATTCTTCCTTATTCTCCAGACTTAAGATGGCGCTAAAAAGATAGTCAACCGCCTCCGTTCTGATCTTCTTGCTCATATATATTTACACTCCTTTGTTTTCATATCTCATCACTGTTACATTTTAACACAGTAAATTTTTAAAGTCCATACATTTCCTTTCGAAAGGTACAAAAACACTGTTTTTCCTTTACATTATCTCAATATTTTTATTATAATAAATCCAGGCAGTTTTAATTTCATGAATGCCTATGATAATAAAATAACGAGGACTTAAATATGTTAAGAGATATTGATTTAAATGAAATTTCAGACGGTAGACTATATACTGCCAACGATATGGTAAAAGCTGATTGTATGGGATGTCAGGGGTGTGCTTCCTGCTGTCAGGGTATGGGAGATTCTATTGTTCTGGACCCGTATGATATGTATCGGTTATGCATGGGGCTTAAGACCACGCCTGCGGCTCTTCTTGCTTCTTCTCTGGAACTTGGTGTCGTAGACGGACTAATCCTGCCTCACCTTAAAATGAATGGAAATACCGATTCCTGCACGTATTTGAATAAAAATGGCCGCTGCAGCATACACCCTTTCCGTCCGGGATTCTGCCGGCTTTTTCCACTGGGGCGTTACTATGAAAATGATTCTTTTTCATATTTTCTCCAGACTCATGAATGTCCAAAACCCGGCAAGGCAAAGATCAAAGTCCGTAAATGGATTGATGAGCCGGATTTTTCAAGGCACGAAAAATTCGTATCTGATTGGCACTACTATCTCAAACCGTTACAAAACTATGCTATGACATCCGAAGACAGTGAAAAGATAAAGGCACTCAGTATTCAGATACTTCAGACTTTTTATCTTCTCCCCTACATAGAAGATGTGGATTTTTATGAGCAGTTCTATCAGCGGCTTTCAAAATGATAAACAAAAATGCCATACAGACTATAAATATCCTGATTTCGGATATCTGTCAGTCTGTATGGCATTTATAATCGTTTATATTCTGATGTATCTACTTTGTATCATCTTTAATCTTACCGGTTTTTACATTTGGCTCAATAAAGTTTGTATATGCATAATCCCACAGTTTTTGTGAACCTTCTGCTGTATGTGCATTGCGTTCCAGTATCTGGCTTAACCGCACACCCTTGGCAATCCAGTCTTTTCCTTCTGTATAATCATTCAGCATCGCCGGCTGAACATTATCCATCACGTGGGCGAACTTAGCTTCCGGCGTTTGAGCCTCCTCGAATTCTTCCCAAAGTTCACGAAGCTTTTCCCCCTGATCTTCCGGCAGGATTCCGTAGATTCGGTCTGCTGCCTTTACTTCCCGTACTCTCTGAGTTTGCTTTCCTTCCTCATCATATGCATAAGTATCTCCGGCATCAATCTCTACAAGATCATGGATAAGAAGCATACTGATAACCCGAAGAACATCAATCTCCTCATTGGCATACTCACTTAAAAGCAACGTCATGATCGCCATATGCCATGCATGCTCCGCATCGTTTTCACGCCGCTTTGCATCTGATAAAAAAGTCTGTCTTGTAATAAACTTTTCCTTATCAATCTCCCGGATAAAATCAAACTGCCGGTCTATTCTGCTCTTTTCCTGCTTCTCTTCCATATTCCATGCTCCTGTATCTATATGTTTTTTATTTTTTTCCTTTTTCTTCTTTCTTACACTTTTCCGGCTCTTCTTTTACATCTTCATCTGTAATCTTCTCTGCGCTGCGCTCTTCCATTGTCTCAAATTCTGTATGATGTCCCACATATTTGTAAGCCGGACGGATAATTTTGTTCGCATTTGTCAACTCTTCCAGTCGGTGTGCGCTCCATCCCGGCATTCTGGCAATTGCAAAGATTGGCGTAAAGAGTTCTTGTGGAATACCAAGCATAGAATACACAAATCCACTGTAAAAGTCTACATTTGCGCAGACATTTTTCTGAAGATTTCTCTGCTCTTTGATCATCTTACCTGCAAGACTCTCTACCAGCTCATAGAGAGCAAACTCTTTCATCCGTCCTTTTTCTTCTGCAAGAGCTTTGGCAAATCTCTTCAAGATTACCTCTCTTGGATCAGACAATGTATAAACCGCATGTCCCATACCATAGATCAGTCCGGAATGGTCAAATGCTTCTTTATTCAAAATCTTGTGTAAATAAGCACCCACTTCTTCTTCATTTCCCCAGTTTTTCACATGAGCTTTAATATCATCAAACATATTCTGAACTTTCAGATTCGCACCACCATGTCTAGGTCCTTTCAGAGAACCGATAGAAGCTGCTACTGAAGAGTAAGTATCTGTTCCTGAAGATGTTACTACATGCGTTGTAAACGTGGAATTGTTACCACCGCCATGCTCTGCGTGAAGTACAAGCGCAATATCCAGTACCTTTGCCTCAAGTTCTGTATATTCTCCCTTTGGTCTGAGCATCAGAAGGATATTCTCTGCCAATGACAATCCCTTCTCCGGGTTACGGATAAAGAGCATCTCATCTTTACGGAAATGTCTATATGAATGATAAGAATATACGGCAATAAGTGGCAGTTTTGCAATCAGTTCAAGTGCCTGACGAAGTACATTTTCCGGAGAAATATCGTCCGGATTCTCATCATAAGAATACAGTGTCAATACACAACGCTGCATCGCATTCATAATATTCTCATTAGAAGCTTTCATAACAACATCACGGACAAATCGTCCGGACAGCTCCTGTAATTCAAACATTACATCCAGGAAATGTTCCAGTTCTGTCTTATTTGGTAAATGTCCGAACATCAACAGATATACAGTCTCCTCAAATCCAAATTTTCTGTCTTTCAGACTGTCTACAATATCATTAACATTAATTCCCTGATAATAAAGACGTCCCTCTGCCGGAATATTACGTCCGTTGATCAGATTATATCCTGTTACATCTGAAACTTCAGTCAGTCCTGTCAGGACTCCTTTTCCAGCTGAATCACGCAGTCCACGCTTTACATCATATTCTACATAAAGATTGGGATTAATTCTATGATTATTACGAAGGGCTTTGCAAAGCTCCTTAAATTCTCCTTTTAAATCTTTATCTTCTTCTAATTTCATGACCTCATTATTACTCATTCCAGGGTCCCTCCTTGCGCCCTCCCGTATCTTTGGGATGTCTTTTTATATTGTGTTATTGTATACATTTAAACAATTGTAACCCATTTTCTAAAAAAATACAACCTCTACTTTTATTTAGAGGCTGTATTTTTATGAATTTTTATGAATTATTTTGAATATACCCAAACTGCTTTGATCTGAGAACTGATCTGGGAATAATTCCAGCTTTTCTTGGAATTTTCAAGGCTGAATGGATCACAAATCGTGACATTTCCATTATTATAAGATGTCAATATGATAAAATGTCCGATATCTGTAAAGTCTCCCGGACGCATACTGCAGATGACCGGGTGCCCTGCCTCCAGTTCTTTTGCGATCTCGCTCTCATTCCCATTACTCTCACGGCACGTCAGTCCCCAATGTTCCACGCCTGATGTCATAAATGCCCAGGTCGTATCATTATTCTCATCTACATAATGGTTCTGTGTTGCGTAATCAGCAACTACTGAAGGAGTCACTGTCTTATCACCGGTAAGCCCTACGACCAGCATAGAAACACAAGTTGGACCGCAGCCGCTTACTGCAATAATACTCGTTCCGTATGGAGAATATCCCCATCTTTCATCCCATTGGAGAATCTCCGGAAACATACCGGAATAACCATCTTCTGCTTCCACAGTTGCAGCCGGTGCCTGATCTTTCTTCTTTCCATAATCTTCCACAAACTGTACCGTCTCCGGATTCTTATCCAGAAGTTCAATGACCTTCTCCGGGTATCCTGCCGTAACTGCTTCCTGTCTTACCCTTGCAATTCGCTCCTCTGCCGTCTCTGTCTTCTTAGTCGTATCTGATGTATCCTTATCATCTGTCTTCTCTTTCACAGCTTCACTGTTCGCCTGTACCCCATTCTCAACCGATGTCTTTGCTGCATCCGCTTTTCTGCCGGTCTGAGATGTCTTTGCCTGTATATCAGCCTTTCTTTCCATATTATCAGACTTTAATGCCCATGTTGCACAACCGATGATAACAACAACGACTGCCACTCCTATAAAGAATAACTGTCTGATAACTTGCTGACGTCTTTTCGTATATTTTTTTCGTTTTTTATATTCTGGTTTTTCTTCTAACATTTCTCTTTAGCTCCTTACGAATTTACATTATACTATAGAATCCGTCCTTCGCACAACCATAGAAATCTTATAAAATACTTAATTTAAATGAAGCCAGGAAACTGCCCTTAATCTGACAGCCTTCCCGGCTCCACATTCATGTTTCAAAATTCCTTTTTAAGCAGTCTGTTCAAACTGTGAATTATACAGATCCGCATAGAATCCATTTTTCGCAAGTAGTTCTTCATGTCTGCCCATCTCCACGATATCTCCCTCTTTCATGACCAGAATCAAATCTGCGTCACGAATCGTAGACAGACGGTGCGCGATAATAAAGCTTGTGCGCCCTTTCATCAGGTTATCCATTGCTTTCTGAATACGCACCTCAGTACGTGTATCGACCGAACTTGTAGCCTCATCTAAGATCAAAATCTTCGGATCTGCAAGAATCGCTCTTGCAATCGTCAGAAGCTGTTTCTGTCCCTGGGATACGTTACTTGCCTCTTCATTCAGCTCCATACCATATCCACCTGGCAGAGTCTGGATAAACCGGTGTGCATAAGCTGCATCCGCTGCTTTCACCACATCTTCATGTGTAGCATCCAATTTGCCATAACGGATATTGTCTTCAATACTTCCTTTGAACAGCCATGTATCCTGAAGTACCATACCAAACATACGACGCAATTCTCCTCTGTCAAACTCGCGGATATCATGTCCATCTACCTTGATGGAACCACCTGACACATCATAAAAACGCATCAGTAATTTTACCATCGTTGTCTTGCCGGCTCCGGTCGGTCCTACAATTGCAATTTTCTGTCCAGGTTCTACTTTTACACTGAAATCATGAATAATTGTATGCTCCGGATTGTAGCCAAAATGAACATGCTCAAATTCTACAGCTCCTTCTGGATTCTTTAATACAACCGGATTTTCTGGTGCTGCCTCTTCTTCCGGCTCTCCTAAGAACTCAAACACTCTCTCAGAAGCGGCTGCTGTAGACTGGAGCATATTTGCCACCTGTGCCACCTGCTGGATCGGCTGTGTAAAATTTCTCACATACTGGATAAATGACTGGATATCTCCGACTTCAATAGTCTTCTTAATTGCCAGATAACCACCAAGAATTACAACAGCAACATAGCCTAAGTTTCCAACGAACTGCATGATCGGCATCATCATTCCGGATAAGAACTGTGATTTCCATGCAGAACGATACAGTCTGTCATTATCTCTGTCAAATTCATCTATGACATCATCTTCTTTATTAAATGCCTTTACAATATTATGTCCGCCATAGACCTCTTCTACCTGTCCATTAACATATCCAAGATACTCCTGCTGTTCCTTGAAATATCTCTGGGAACGCTTCACGATCATTCCGATCAGCCCCATGGAAAGTGGAAGGATTAAAATTGCAATCACTGTCATAAGCGGACTGATGCTGAGCATCATGACCAGTACTCCAATGATTGTCGCAACAGAAGTAATAACCTGTGTCGCACTTTGGTTCAGACTCTGACTTAAAGTATCCACATCATTTGTAATTCGTGAAAGAATCTCACCATGTGTCATCTTGTCAAAATATCCCATCGGAAGTCTGTCAATCTTTTCCGAAATCTCTTTTCTCATTCTGTAAGTCAGTTTCTGGGAAACTCCTGTCATAATGTATCCCTGGATAAATGAGAACAATGCACTGCACACATACAGGCACATCAGTCCGATGAGAATCTTTGCGATCTTATCAAAATCAATTCCACTTCCACCGGAAACTTTACTTATCAGTCCATGAAATAGTTCTGTTGTTGCTTTTCCAAGAATCTTCGGTCCTGCAATATTAAATATAGTACTTCCTATTGCAAATATCACTACAAGGAGAAGACCTATCTTATACTGTGTAAGATATCCCATAAGCTTCTTCATGGTACCTTTAAAATCTTTGGCTTTTTCGGTGCTCATACCGTGTCTGCCACCCATACGTCCTCTTGGCATATTAGTCTTCCTCCTTCATTGCTTCTTTTAATTCACTCTCCGACAACTGGGACGCTGCAATCTGATAGTAGGCATCACAAGTTTTCAGAAGCTCTTCATGCGTTCCTTTTCCAACGATCTTACCGTCATCCAAAACAATGATCTGCTCTGCATGAAGAATTGTACTGATTCTTTGGGCCACGATCAGAACGACACTGTCTGTTGTCTTTTCTTTTAATGCGCTTCTTAGAACTGTATCTGTCTTGTAATCCAGTGCAGAAAAGCTGTCATCAAAAATGTATACATCCGGGTGTTTTGCTATGGCTCTCGCGATGGAAAGTCTCTGCTTTTGTCCACCGGAAACATTGGCACCTCCCTGTGAGATCGGGCTCTTGTAGCGTTCCGGCTTCGTGTCGATAAATTCGACAGCCTGTGCAATCTGAGCCGCCTCTGTCATCTCCTGCTCACTTCCAGCCGGATTACCGAACATAATATTAGAAGCAATATTTCCTGAGAACAGCACTCCTTTCTGTGGAACATATCCCAGTTTATCACGAAGTTCATGCTGTGTCAGATTTCTTACATCCTGTCCGTCAATCGTAATCTTTCCTTCTGTCACATCATAGAATCGCGGAATCAGGTTGACCAGTGTAGATTTACCACATCCGGTACTTCCGATAAATGCTGTCGTTTCTCCCGGTTTTGCGGTAAATGTAATGTCATGCAGTACATCTTCTTCTGCTCCCGGATAGTGGAAGGATACATGTTCAAATGCAACTTCGCCTTTGCCGTTTTTAGGAAGTGTCTTTGGATCCTTTGGATCATGGATTTTTGTCTCGCTCTTCAAGACTTCATCCACACGCTCTGCAGAAACTGCTGCTCTTGGAAGCATAACCGAAATCATACAAATCATAAGGAATGACATAATAATTTGCATTGCATACTGGATAAATGCCATCATATCTCCGACCTGCATTGCTCCGTCATTAATACTGTGTCCACCGACCCACACAATCAGAACGGTAATCCCATTCATCACAAGCATCATAGTCGGCATCATAAATGTCATGGCACGGTTGACAAATAAGTTCAGTTTTGTCAGATCTTTATTTGCCTTGTCAAAACGTTCTTCCTCATGTTTCTCTGTATGGAACGCACGGATAACCGGAAGTCCGGTCAGAATCTCTCGGCTGACCAGATTCAGTTTATCTACCATGTTCTGTACGATTTTGAATTTCGGCATAACTACAATGAAAAGCACTGCCACAACCATGACAATAAGCAGCACTGCCAGGCCTATGATCCAGAACATATCCACATTTGTCTTAGATACTTTCAAAATTCCTCCGATTGCCATAATCGGCGCATACAGCACAATACGAAGAATCATGACTGTCAGAAACTGAATCTGCTGAATATCATTGGTACTTCTTGTAATTAATGATGCGGTCGAGAATTTGTCAAACTCTGCGTTAGAAAATCCAATGACTTTGCGGAAGGTATCACGTCTGAGTCCACGTCCGACCTTAGCTCCAACTCTTGATGCCATAAGACAGGCAAGAATACTTGCTGCCATGCCAAGTGCTGCAAGTCCCAACATCTTTGCACCTGTTTTTAAAATATACACCGTACTCATATGTCCGGTATCCAGACCAATCTGTTCGTACGTGGATTTCACATAAGAAATTGCTGCCTGATCCAGAATCGAATCCGGCATCTTATCCATCTGCTCCGTAATCTTATCAACAATTGCTGCTCTCTGCGTATCATCCATCATGCCAAATATGTCAAACACAGACATCTTCTCGATTCCCGGCACCTGGCTCATCTGCTCTTTTAACTGCCCTTCCATCTGCTTTGTTGTATCACTGCCATTCTCAAATCCGGCAGTCAGCATCATCGGAAGTTTCATCTCTTCTGTAAGTGCATCAAGCTTTTCATTATCTGATTTCACTGAATCTTTCAGTGTCAGCACTTCTCCATCGTAATCAAAGCTTTCACTACTTTTTTCATATGCATCCTGAATATCCTGCCTGTCGTCCTCCGACACAAACAATAGCAGCCGGTTCATTTCTTCTTCAGAAATATTCTCCGGAATTTCCTCATCGATACCACTCTGCTGAATTCCTACATTTACAATATTCGAAGTATAGGTCGGCAGAGACAGATCACAGTATGCCTGAAGAAAAAGAAGCGCAATGATGAGTACGATGTAACCTGCAGATCGTTTCAGATATTTCATCAGTTTAATCACGTTTCTGTTCCTTCCTTTCTGTCATTTCATCCGGATGAAGCTTTTCTATGGCTTCCTCCGGCTGGATCTTTTCGAAATTTACAAGGATCTGCTCCAGAAATCTCCGAAGCAGGCACTGTTCCGCCTCACTGAAGCCTTCCATCATCACAGCCTCATTTTTATGGATCCGTTCCAGTGCTTTTGCCTTGATTTCCTTTCCCTTTTCTGTCATGTAGATCCTGGTCACACGCTGGTCCTTTTCATCCGGTTTCTTATAAA
>ENA-OROH01001199-OROH01001199.1-human-gut-metagenome-genome-assembly--contig:-NODE-1199-length-25502-cov-3.921916_pt1 | contig 25502 bp, 26 predicted proteins | sample MGYA00242125_ERZ509042 | MGnify/ENA primary metagenome ERZ509042 (study PRJEB26280, sample SAMEA2338738) | human gut metagenome | biome: human gut; feature: human-associated habitat; material: faeces... | reverse complement strand
ACCTTGTCTGCGAAGATATTTGTGCAGTTTGCCACCCCGCCGCTTATCCTCCCAATGCTTGGAATATTGTTTACAGGCTGCCAGACAAAGTGCAAGAATGATAGTTATTATATATTGTTTCATATAACTTCGCTCTAATTTTTCTGCAAAGTTAATGGAATTATCCCGAAATGAGGGCTGTAAGAGCTATAAAAGTACATTTTATAAGCAAAGTGGCGACTGCTCGCAATATGAGTAGTCGCCATTAGTCTTATTGTTTAATATAGTTATTCGGATATAGATACTGGGAGCTGTACAATAAATTTACACCCTTGACCTCCATCTGAGAACAATTTAATGGAGCCTCTCAATAAATTTACAAGCCCCAATGTATCTGTTAAGTTTCTTCCAATATGTTCTGACAACTCCGTATTACCCAACTTCATTTCTGAGAGATTGAACTCTCTTATTTGGCTTTCACTCATGCCAATTCCACTATCGGCAACGCATATTATTAATTTTCTATTGACATATTCGAGATTCAATATTACATACCCATTTGATGTGCAATGTATTAATGACTAGTAGAAAAAACTACATAGGAATAGGGGTTCAATTGCTCTATATACCTAAAAAGAATAGAGGCAACTTCAGATCTGTGAAGCCTCTATCCTTTATATTAGGAACAACATTCATTTAATTTTGCATTGATGCGAAATTAAATATTTCTAGAATGTATGAATAGCTACTTAATTAAATTCTTGACTCTTAAGCATTTTATAATACTTGTTATTAATACTATATCACCTATTATCATAAAAATAAATGATAGTATTTTATGACATTCTGGTATAAATGTATATAATAGTATAGCTGCTAAAACAATCAGAGAACCCCAATAAAAACCTTTAAACTCAAACAACTGTTTTATAATTATATGTTTTTGCTTTAATAGGGAGCTTGTAGTAGTTATTATAGTAATTAACAAACACAATCCAAAACTGACTTGTATTAGTAAATTTGTTTTATTGTATAGAAAGGCTACAATCAAACAATCAAGAGCCAATACTATTAGATTCAGAGAACTCCAAATTTTACTATTGCAATGTTCCATTTATTTACAATCCTTTAGATTGCCAAAACTCGAAACTGGATACTGCTACGCTAATTGCAGAATATAAACAATCTTTTTCTTCGTCAGTGAGTTCTGAGCTATTGGTTATAAGTTCGATATATTTATTTGATACAAACTCAACGTCATCTACTTTTTCAGGATATTTATTTATGATATCCAAGTATAATTTCATAACGATATTACCCGTAGAGCCATCATCTTCCACATAAGTGTTATAATCACCAATTATATACTTATTAAGGGCTGTATAATATCCATTTTCAAATTCGGGAGTTTTTACAATTTCAGCCTCTAATGGTGTTAGAACATCTTCAACAGGGGTAAAACTAAGATCTTGATTTGAAAGTTTTTCTAAAACAAGATTGTGTTTTGCTCCAATTATTTGGAGATCTTTTTTCTCTTCAGGCAATTCAAGTTCTATCTGCTGTGGGTAATAATTGCTATAATTTAAATTATCCTCAGCTACGGCAACATATGCAGATGTAACTGTCATAGGAGATACGACTAATGTTTCACTTCTAGTTGTACAATATGCTGCATATGATGCTCCAGCACCTCCAATAAGACCTCCGATAAGCATTCCTGTTCCAGTTCCTGCTGGACCTCCACAAACAGTACCTATGAATCCTCCAATCTTTCCGACTTCATAGGCTCCAGCTGCATCAGCTCCAGCAATTGCACAAAATGTCAAAACACCACTCCAAAAGCCTCGGCTTTGATAGTTCCTATCAAGCAATAGGCTATCGTTTAATGCCTTAAATTCTTGAGCTCGTTCCATTGATATTGATTCAGTTCTTATTGTATGACTTAAATCATCATTGGATAGATTTTCTTTAGAGCAAGAATGGCATACGATAATGATACCCAAAAGGAATGTAAAAGCCCAGAATATTCTGATGCTAAATTTGTTAAGTTTCATAGTTGTAATTTTTAATGGTTAGAAATAAATGTTTATACTGCAGTATTTAGTTTTGTAATTCAATGTGAAAATAATTTATTAAAAGTATTCTCACTTCCTACTTTAAAAGCTTTATGGCTCCTGCTCCTTTGGTCAGAAAGGTCTGAACTTATTACTGGTTCTATATAGTTTCGCAAATTCTCTTTAGATAATCTAACACACATTTTATATATCTATTTAATTGGTTTTTAGAATCAATGTTTTCATCAACATACTCGAAAAAGACATTTGTGGGTTTGAGAAAAATAGCCTCACCTTTTTCATCGTCACCACATTTGATGCTAATCCAATGTTCCCTAAATTCCGATTCGTTATATTTAATGAGTCCTTTGTCGGGATCGGCAATATAATACTTACCTCTTCTTATTTTACGCAGGACGACGAAACGGTCCTTATCCCATCGCAGTATACAAGGTAATGTTGTTCTATTTAACCTATTTACAGATGTCCAACCTATAATTGTATGCATACCTAATCTTTCTGCAATGCTAGATATCGATTCCATTGATATACCATCATTTACAGTATCACACATTTCTGATATTTTAGCCAAATGATAATTTTTACCGTGATAACGAAAAATCATAGCTAAACAAGCGATTCCATCCTTTATGGTTTCTTGTTGTTTTATAAAATAAAATCGACTCATTATATATTACAGCTTTTATTTCAGCACAAAATTACCAGTAGATAGTTTCATTTAAAATTATAAAGTTTCAGATTTCTATTTATATATCATTGATTATCAATGGCGATTTGAAATATTTTGGAACGACCAGACATTAACTTTAATATAGGGAAGACTATATCAAATTATGCCGCCATATTTGAACCAGCCCCCAAAAGTATTTCATTCTCCGAATATCTCGAAAATTAAAATAAGCTTCAGTTATTCTAATAATAAGAGTGTGTCTTAAAGTTGGAAGATACACTCTTAAATTTGTATTGTTAAATTGAGACTATTTCAGATGATATTTACAATCCCCCAGTTCCTCGTTTCATCATTTCAGTTTGTTTCTGAACCATTTCTTGGAACTCTGCATTTGTCATCTTTTTGCCTCCTGTTGGGACCACAATGGACTGTTTTGTATTATCATCAATACTGGTTGCAGTATAAATATATTGATCTAAATGAGCTTCCAAAATAAGTCCAGGTAGATTTGTGTTAATTGGGCCGTCTGCCACAGGAATGTGTTCAGTATACCAAACTATGTTTTTACCATCAGATGATATAGCTTTTTTACATTCAAAACCAAGAATTTCTTTTACTTCATTTTCGACAATATTAAACTGTTCAACAGCGATAGTATCAGTAACTAAAAACTCTTTACCAAGAAATAGCGTCTTACTTATTATCTGTTTGGTTTGATGATTCTTGTAGGTAACGTTTTTTGATTGCTCCTCTGTCATAGCACTCAAATCCATTGTTTGCCCCATAAACGAAATCTCTTGTTTTTTATTAGAAGGTAACATTTGGAAAGTGCTTTCATTATTTACATAAGTTAAGCCATAGGAAAAAACCACCTTACCATATGCATTAATCAGCGCTCTACGCATATCTTCGGGCAAGCCTGTCTCTTTAAATAACTCTTCAGATGCTGTGTTGATTCGTGCAGAATATACAACGCTAATTTCTTGTGCGTTAGCCTGCCATGATAACAATGCTGTAAACATTGTAACTAATAAAAGTTGAAAATTTTTCATAACTACATGTATTTAAAATGATTACTTAATATTTTAATGTTATGCCGCACATGATATAACCAGGCATATAATGTACTAGGCGAGTATTAGTAAAATAGTCGTTGATTACCACTTCCTCCTGAATTCGTCCTTTTAAATTTAGGAAATCGTTTCCGATACAATACAAAGACAATTTAGAGGAAATATTATATCTGAATTCAAAATCCAGATACATATTATGGCTTGGGCTTTCATTTATTCTATAATCTCTGAATCTGACATCGAATGCAGCATACAATTTGTCTGTATTATATGAAAGCAGAGCAAGATAATCGATATTACACAATTTATTATTAGACAGCTGATTTTTATAATTACTAATCATAATATCTGCTGTGATCTTACCATTAAATCCTTTCTTATAATGGGTACTGATAATTCCTTGTATGTTATATGAGTTAAACTTGGTATTAATCAACTTATCATCATAAAGTAGCGGTGTGTCATTATATATATAGTTAAAATTAAGTTTGGTGTTTAATGGCATAAACATAAACCTTTTTTCAACTGAAGATATTATTGATACGCTATTGATGCCTGTATCGTATGTTTGGCGATTAATTTTATCAACAATCCCAGTCTGGTGATGGTTATTTATAATATCGTTTTCTATACATTCATATGATAACATATTGGTCATTGTAAAACCGTGTAAGGGAATCATCAGCATATGTGTCATTGATGCTTTACGAGTATAACCATAGTATCTGTTTACAGAGTTATGTATAATTTGATTATAATTTTGAATGTACGAATTGTCTGTCAAGTCATCAATAGAATTGCACTTTAACAATTCATCATAAGCAACGGATATGAAGTGCATATTATTAAACCTATATGTTAAAGTTGCATTAGGTGATGCAATTACTTTTTTTATTGGTAACATATCCCTTCTGAGATTATCAGAAATATGATAATTCCTTAAAATAGTTCCTATTGTAAAAGTAAATTTTCCTTGGTCTTTACAAAATCTAACATTAAGATTATTGTCCCAGTAATTAGCATAGTTATCATTATTATATAAAGTACTAGGTAAATCTTCTATAAGTCTTGTGTTTATATCGTTAATATCATATGCGCTTTGCAATCCAACACGGATAAAGTATTTATCTGATAAACGATGTAAATAGAATAGCTGTGCAGAATATTCGCAGTTGTTCTGATTTGTCAGATAAGCATAGTTATTAGATATTTCATCTATCCCTGTATATAACAGGTCGCTATCCGTGTTGAATAAATAATCTTTTTTATAACTTGAATAATTTATATCAAGAGAGAGATTTAAAGTGTTCTTTCCAAAAGCTTTGACTGCTAATATATTATTCTCTGTGGTAAAGTTATCGTTTTTTGTTATTCCATAGAGCAGTTCATTGCTGATAGAATTTGATATGTCTTGATTTCTATGAGCATAATATAATTTCCCCTTATAATAAATATTAAACGTTTCGTGCGGCATATATGAAATCTTTAGGTTAGTCATATAGTGCTGCTTCTTTTGTTTTTCATTCATTATATCCGTATATTCTAATCCACTGATATAATTATATCGATCTTCACTTTTTAATTTATAATTATCTAAGCCTGCGATCCCATTCCATAGAACTTTGACTTTAGACGAAGGGTTTAGAGCCATATTTAACGAGATTACACCATTGTCTTTCTTATACACATTTTTCCGATAGTCTATAAATGAAGAATATGCTTTTAGTGTACGTTCAATGTTTTCTACTGGATTTTCATTAGAAAGCAATTCGTTATATCCTCCATTCATACCGATTATATCTGATGCTTTTAAAGTGTTGTTCCCAGTATTGTTGACAGATATGATTCCTGATAGCATTACTTTTTTACCTATCAGAATTGACGAATTCTTTACCTGATATTTGTTTAATATTCCTCCATATAATTCAGTGTCACCAGAGATTCTTCCCTTCATATCATCTGTAACATTAAGATTGATTACTGTTTCATTGGAAGTCCTAAATCCGTCATAGATATTATATTCAGAGTAATTGTCAATAACTTCAACGCTTTTTATACCATCAGCAGACAGATTATCCATAGGAACTGATGTGCTGCCTTGGAAGATATCTTGGTTCTCTATTAAAATCTTTCTAATTGATTTTCCGTTTGCCGTGATGGCATTTGTGTTAGGGTCAACTTTCACTCCAGGTAACACCTCTAAAACATCCTTCAAATTACGTTCGTGACCTGTTCTGTAAGAGTTTGTAAAATAGGTAGTAGTATCTCCTTTTACTACTACACCTGTTGCAATAACCGCAACCTCATCAAGCGACATTGCTTCTTCTTGAAGCATAAAGTCTACTTGGAGATTATGGTTATTAAACAATATAATTCTTTTTTGAGCAGATGTATACCCTACATAGGAAGTTCTGATGATATAACTTCCAGCTGCGATGTCAAATTTATAACTTCCATTTAAGTCTGCAGCCGTTCCTGCGATATGAGTACTATCCCTACTTGCCAGAACCTCTACAGTAGCAGCGACCAATGGAGAACCGGTATCATCGATAATTTTACCACTAATTGATTGAGCATAGACATGCCCAATGCAATAATATAGACTAACTAATATGGTTAAGAATTTTCGCATAATATTATAATTATTATATGGTATAACATTATCAATCTTGCTACAAAAGTATTACAACATAGTTTAATCTGAAAATACAAAGTTTCAGATTTCATTTTGTAACAAGCTGATTATCAAGTGTGGATTAAATTAAAATTGGCCACAACATTGAAAAGTTTCAATTCTCAAGAATGTATTGCGAAAATTCATCTATGCTATTAATGGTATTGTAGGTATTTAATTTAAATCCTATTGATTTAAGATTAGAGTACTGAATGTCGAATAATTTAATACCCAGTTCACGAGGATAATTTGCTCCCACAATATAATATAATGGGTTGAATAGGATAAAAGCATCTTTCAGAACGATATCTATGGTGCAATTTGTAATTCCTTTTACCAATTTTATGACATGCGTTAAAAACTCTATATTTGTATATTGATCAACAACGATGAATATGGAATCTGGATTATAACCTAAAACCTGCGAAGTAAAGTATAGAATATCTTTACGAGCCTGAATGTCATAATTGTATTGTCGTAGCTCATGCTCCTTTAAATCTATGCCCATCAATATGTTTTCTACATTATTTCGACTTATAGAATCTACTATGGCTGCAATATAGTTGCCTGCTAAACTAACGGATTGTTGCTTCTCCGTATACATAAAACCAAAAAACTGTAGAAGAGGATCATTGCCTAAAACTACTGTTGATTTGTTTGAGTTTTGATTTCTTCTAAATAACTCTATTAACATATCTACATTTGTTTGGCAGCCGAGATTGATGAATAGTTTTTTGTCGGCATTTTGATTAAATAGGACATTCATGTCCATAATGCTTTTGTTTATATCACTAGAGAAATTATGTTGTGGGTATAATAAACTTTCTAATACAATATATTCCTCATCAAGAATCTCACTTAGTTCACGGCTTAAGTGCTTCGGAATATCAGATACTATCATTCGGTGGTTGGTATGTATTCCAGCTGGTAAGCACATGTTGAATTCCGCATTTTGATTCATAGAAGTCTCATTTAATTCAATACTCCATAAGTCTTCAATATCAATAACGCATTCATTCCTATACTTGCGAAGCAGTTCTGTTTCGCTTTGATATCCAAGGAACGAATATTTCTGCGACATTTTTCTACAGACTTGTGAAAAATCTGGTGTGGTATATCCTGTTGAATATGGGAATTCTATACATTCTATAATTGGATCTCCATATTCATATTCCTTACAATGCTGTGAGATGACTATTTGTGCATTGGAAGATGTAATTTTAGAACCATTACACATCAAATGCAATATATAACCAGACATATTTGCTGCTGCAAAGCTTGTATATCCTTTTTCCATATGATGATAGCCATTGCAATAGAATTTAATATAAGAGCTACCCTTGTAAACATAGATATCAGCATTGGACGTTAATGTCCCAACACCTATTACATTATTATTGTATGCAGGATAACAAATATTTCTCATATTACTTGCAGATGCTACAATTATACAGCCTTTTTGGTGAGCATAGCTACAAACTTCGTCAAAAGCATAATACAATGCCACATCATTGCAACCAATGCTTACATTGATTATATCCATATTATGATCTGCACACCACTTAATAGCTGAAATTAGTCGATTAGGGGTTGTTGTTGTGTTATCACATACTTTGACATTGAACAATTCTATCTCCTGTACCTTTTGTGTGATAATCTTTGCACACGTGGTACCATGAGAGGTTTTATCTGTGCAATCAACAAAGCCAAATAGGTTAATATCAATAATATGGGTATCGGTTGATAGGGCATCTTTATTAATGCCACTATCAACCAATGCTAATTTTATCTTTCTGGTGCGATCCATTTCAATATAGTTTTTATGGTGATTTTATTTTTATCCGCTACGATACCCTTTCTATAAATTGTTGCTGCATATCGCAAACATATTGCGATAGTAGCATATAGAATGATAATTGATGTGGCAATCTCATAAGCAGACACAACACCGGTAAACCGTGCAATAAGTGCTATAGGACTGGTTAATGGGAAATACGATAGGAATATTAAGGTTGCATCATTGGAGCCCAAATTTTGTGTTACAAATATAAAACTAATTAGTAATGGCATTGTAAGTATGAACGAGAACTGTTGAACATTTGTATTCTCATTTGAAATAGCTCCTAAAATTGCGAATAATATTGCATAAATTAAATATCCTCCGATTAACATTAAGACAGCAACACCCACAAATATGCAAAGTTCTGTTATCGACAAATTATGAATAGATGCCTTAATGAGTTCCCATACAACAATATTATTATCAAATGCGAAAATATTTCCAAGTAAATTTCCGAGTACTAAAAATGTTGAAATCCAAACTATAATTTGAACTATGGCAAGCAACACACCTGTTGATAGTTTTCCAATTATTATTTCTTCTGCCTTCATTGAAGAAAGTAGGATTTCCGATATTTTATTTCCCTTCTCAAGACTAACAGACTTCATCAAACTTCCAGAAAATTGAAAGACAATAAAATATATTACACATATTACAAATATTGCTAGGCCAAAGAACGGAAGTTTCGTTTCAGAGTATGAAATATGATCTATATTGAAAAAATCATAAGCATGCATTCTTGCCTTTTCATACTCTCCGTTTAGGCTATAATCAGCAATCTTATTTATAATCTGATCGTTGATAAGCTTGAAATTTTGAGGCTGGAGGTCTTTGTTAGTATATAATTTTCCATTAACCACATATGTAGAATCAGATGACAAGACCAAAACCGCATTAGCCTTGTTACTGTTTAAATATGCCAATGGATCATTACAACTATCTATATATGTTACATTCAGACTTGCCCCCTGAACTATAGGCATATCAATATGAGTATTATTGACAATTGCCAGATTGTCTTCAGTATTCTTTGTTGAGTTTAATATAAAAATCAATAAAAAGAATACAGGAGGTAAAAAGGACAACAACAAAAAAGTTTTATTCCTTATTGAATTGAGAAACTCAAATCTAATTATACTCGTTATTCTAGATGACTTCATAACTACATTTTTGAATTTGATGTAACTACTTTTTTAAATATCTCATCCATAGATGATTTAACTATGTGACATGAGTTAATTTGAATATCTGGGAATCGGCTAATTATGTTACTAAAACATTCTGATGAGGAAACATTTTGACTTTCAATATCAACAATTATCCTTGTCTCATATTTTGATATAGCTTCACATTTGCTTATAGCAAGTATCCTATCAATATTGTTTAGTTTAATATATCGCTCAATCTCTTCTACAGGCGAATTAAATTCTACTGCACATTGATTTTCATTAATAAATTGACGGTATATCTCGTCCTTGTCTCCATATAGAGCAACTTTCGCATCAACTAAAAATACAATATGAGAACACAATTTCTCAATTGATTTCATATTATGAGTAGATAATATAATCGTTGCTCCTGTTCTTTTATGATAGTCTAAAATTTGCTCTGTAAATATATCAAAGTTGACAGGATCGACACCGCTTAGAGGTTCGTCCATTAACACATATTTAGGATTATGCAACAAGCAACTGATAAATTGTATTTTCTGTTGCATTCCTTTTGATAGTTCTGAAACTTTCTTATCCTTCCAGCCCTCAATACCAAATGTTTTTAGCCAATAGTCAATATTCTTTTTTGCTTCTTTTCTTTTTACGCCTTTTATTGATGCAAAGTATTCTAACTGACGTATTACCTCAATATCATTATACAAACTTCTTTGCTCTGGTAGATATCCGATATGTTTATATAAAGAATTTAATGTGTTGCATCCATCAAGTGAAATAGTACCATCATCTTGATCAATTATTTGAGTGATAATTTTTAGTAAAGTACTTTTCCCTGCTCCGTTAGGACCAACAAGTCCAATGATACTATTTTCGGGAATCGTAAGACTTACATCATCCAAAGCGACCTTTGTGCCATATTGTTTTGATATATGTGAAATATTTATCATAGTCCATTACTTGTTTTTGATTATTTCTTCAGTAAATCCATTGTTAGCCAACACAGGGCAAATCTGTAGTCCAGCGGCAATTCTTTTGCGATTAGCGATTATTATTTTGTTAATGCACTTGAAACAAAAATTATAGTATTCGCACTGCTTACAGCAATCACGTTTGCTATCTTCAAAACTAATATCCACTTTTGAAAATAAATCATAAACAGAGTTGTCCCTAGACAAAAAATCCAATGTCGGATCTAATTTTGCATTTCCTAACTTGTAGTAATTGTTCATCATATTACAAGGAACAATATCTCCATTGGATTTTATTGAAATTAGAGCCCATCCTGCACCACAACTTCTATGAGCACTACCAAGTCTAATGCCGTCAATCCCGAGTTTTTTAGTTATAGGGTATATTTCATCCTTATATTTTTCAGCAACACGTTCGGCTTCCTCATTTAGTTCTTGTCGTGCCCAACTGGTTCTATCACTCATATCACAGCCATCTGGCAAATTATAGCATCTTCCATCTTCTATATGTTCTGGAATGCTTATAACAACATCGCGAATCTGCTCGTTTGCCATATATTGATAAAAAGAATCCAATTCTTTCTTATTCTCATTTGTGAGCATATATACTACGCGAATGTTTTTAGGCTGTATTTGCTTGTTAATATAAGTGATGTTATTTATCGTCTTAGTAAAAGTATTTTTGACCTGACGTTGAAAAGCATTTGTTTCCTCACTGAACCCATCTATACTGATACTGAAACTCAGTTTTTTACGATATATCCTAAAAAGTTCAAGTGTTTCTTTCTGAAAATGAACAGCATTTGACATTACTGTCACATTGTCAAATGTATTACATGCTAGTTCAAAAATCTCATTAAACTGTGGATTAACGGTGGGTTCTCCTCCTGTCAACTCTACAACCTTTACTCCTCTTGCTTTTAGAGTCTTAAATAGTGGAATAATTTCTTCTAATCTGTAGAAGTTGCAGTTTGCAGGGGCAAAGGCTCCATAACAATATCTGCATTTTATATTACACTTGTCTGTAAGTTCAATACTCGCAATTCGTATATTGTCTTTATTAGGAACTAAACATTCTCCTGGTTCATCAGATATTGTTATAATTCCTCTTGCTTGTAATATCTGTAAAAACCGCATTAGTTGAGCATAGTCTATATTATACTCAATTGCAAGGTGATTGAAAATATCTGTTATACTTTTTTTGCCATCAATACATTCTAAAACAATTAGGCCAGAATCATCCATGTCTATATATAGGCCGGTATTGAGATCAAGAATGAGTTTAGACTCTTTGGATATTATTATATTGTGATTTATAATTGGAAATGACATATCATAGTGTGTTTAAGTTGCCTCCTGCAACATTTGCAGGAGGCAACGAAAGTGAAACATTATGCAAATGATGAGAATGAGGCACCAGATGCAAGAGCGACATTAAGTCCACAGATTACGCATGCTGCACACAATGTACACCAGCCACTTGCTGCCTGAATGGTTTCCTGAGTTTCAGCATTAAGGCATGCACTTTCAAGATTCAAACTCTTTTTCATGATCTTATAAATATTTAATTATTGCCTACTCTAAAAGCTTTTCGGCATCCGCCCCTTTGATCAGTATGGTCTGAACTATAATATTACCGGTACTATATTATGTCAATTTAGAATGTGGCTACACCTTCGGCGTACCATGTATCTGAGATTATTTCAAGATAATAAGTTCCATTTGTTGATAATGTATCCAGATATATAGTTATTGGTGTATCTGTTTGAACATAATCAGAACCTATAACTTGGCCATTAGAATTGACCAAGCGCACTGAAGCATTACCTATATTATAAAGTGTAACTTCAACCAGTCCCTGACTTGGATATGCACATGCTTCAATTATTGTGAAGTCCATAGTTCGCTCGATATTATGTCCTGGTTTAATTTGGTCAGTAACCATATCAATGATGATAGGCCTTGATTCTGAATTAAACTTTCCCATTCCATACGCTGAAATAACGCTCGCAAATACTAGTGCGAAAATTGCAAAATACTTTTTCATAATGTTAAGTTTTTTAGTTAATTTTTGTTTGGTTTGACTACTGCAAAGGTATGGCGACATAATTTCATCCGAAAATTTATAGTTTCAGATTTCAAGTTGTAACTTGCTGATTTTCAATGGGGGGGGGTATTTATTTCTGGATACACCTATTAGATAATTTAAGATAAGGTGTCATATCGTAACTATTTGATGATTTTTACAAGAAGATTGTAAGTTGTAAATCGTATACAATATGTACGATTTAATAGATGTCAGAACACAAAAAAAAGATAGAGCCTCTCGAAAGAAACTCTATCTTAAAATATACTATTATAATTCTTATTATTCGAAACTCTTTAGTAGCTTTCTAATGTATATACCAAGATTGGTGTCGTGTTCATTGATTCCTAACTTCTCTCGCACCTCACTACTATTATTATAGTGAGAACGCATCTTTATGTATGAGCCAACCTCTTTACCCTTAAGACCGAGTGCATATAAACAGCAGTAACTTATTTCCCAATCGGTAAGACCTCTATCCTCAAGGTATTTGATAAACTTAGGATGGCTACCAGCAAATGCCAACTTAGTAGATACCATAAAAGTATCTTTATTAGCAAGCAATTCTTCCATTTCCTTACTTGCAGTTCGGTCAATATCACTATTATTTGTTATGAAAGCTGTAAAGAACTTATTTAAAAGCTCTAATCGCTTACCAACAGCCGTCTTAACATCTGGAGCTAGCTCATCACTCTGTGCAAGCAGATTCGTCAAGTTATCACGCTCTTCTTCCATCTGCAAATATAATAGTCTATACTTCTCGGTTTCTTGCTCAGCAATAGCCTTTTCCATTCTATTAACCTTTAGTCTGTAGCGAATGAATACGATAATTGCAAGCAATATTGCGATAAATAACGCAGACCACAATATAACTCGTATCTTAGATTCTTTCTCTTTTATTGTTTGCAGTTCTAAGTTATGCCTCTCTTCTACAAACTTCGTGTCTTGGCGCATAATGGCATAGTTCGTACTATCAGACACAATCATATATTCCTTATATGCTCTTAAAGACTCTTCATAGTTTCCTAATTTTTCATAAATCATAGAGATAAGTGCTTTATACTTTATCTCCTCTGGAGCATTACGCTTATCGTTGTATTGTTCTGTTGCTCGTAAAGCATCTTCGTATTTCTGTATTTGAAAATATGCTTTAGAAAGTGTAAGATAATCTTTATGTGTGTCAGGGATGATATTTATGTATTCATCAATAAGATTGCTTATTTCTTGATCAGTACCATATTTAGTTACAAATACGAGATACGCTGAATAGAAGTCTGATAATCTATTTGTACTGAGTTCTTCCAACATACGTTTACACTCATCAATATATGGCAAAGCATCTTCTGGATTGTCTTTTAATGTAAAGCCATTGATAATTCGTATTAGGCAATTAGCATAGCTATTGTATTTTTCTTCTTGTTGAAAATATGATGCAGCTCTTTTATTTGTTTCAATAAAATTATCCCATTCATACAAAGAATAATATATATTGCTTTGAGCAAAATATATGCGTGCCTTTGTTAATACATCATCTGACGCATCACCTTCAGAAATTGCTTTTACAAAACTCTCCATCGCTAATGCATCATTACCTAAGTTCTGATATATGCGCCCCTGATAATAGCATGTACGCAACTTGTCTGTTGCGGAGCCATTATCCTCATAATAATCAATAGCAGGTTGCAGAAGCTCAAAGTCCGTCTTATCAATGAAGTTCTTGTCTAATGCCATAGAGTAGAGCAAAGCGTATTTTGCCTTCTCTTCCTTGCCAGATAACTCTGAAAGGTCTATTTGTTCCAGTGTAACTAAAGCACTATCCGGCTTCTCCTCTATGTATGACTCGACCTGAGAAAGTGTTTCCCAATGCTTAGAATGGCCATTGCAAGAAAATAAGAAAATCGCCAAGATGATTATTGATATATAATGCTTCATACACTTACAAATTTTAATTTTTTGCAAAGTTAAGCGATTTTTCTCAAAATCAGCCTTTCGTAGCGGTGAAAGTGCGTTTTTACCAATTACATAGATGCCTTATGCCGTTCTGTTTCTTTATATATTTTTGTTATTAGTTCTGTATATTGCTGTCGCTTCTTGCTTAATTTCTTTCTGAATTTTATCAGTTGTTCATCGGTCTGTTCATTAAAAAACAGGTTGTTTTGACGCTGATATTGCAAATACTCTTGCTCCTTGCGTTCAGCAATTGTAATCTGTGCTTTGGCAGAGGTGAGTTTGGATAGCAAGGAGTTGAAATCTGTGTTTAATCCGGTACGCTTATCATAGTAGGAGTAGTAAGTATGGATATTCTTCTTGGGGTATTGACACAGGAGCTTAGCCTCTCGCCATCGGATTACCCAGCGATAACGCTCGTGTAGTTCTCTCGGTAGGTCGTAATGATATAGCACTACACGCTCACCATTCTCTTCCTTATATTCTATGGATATATATACCCATTTCTCAATTTTGAGTTCACGCTCTGCTTTTGCCAGTTCGCGAGCATATTCCCACCAGCTATCCATCTTCTCCTGTGCCATAATTTGCTTTTTACGCTGTTTGCACCTGCTTAGCCAGCCATGCCTGATGAGCAATGATCACCTCCTGTCGTTCTTTTTCAAGCAGGGCTTCCGTTTCGGGGGTGTAGCCGAGAAACTCAATACAACCGCCATTATAGCCTGTGAGTTTGCAACGGATACCGGCTTTCTCCAATTTATCCATTCGTTTTTGGGCTGTCTTGGCACTGGAGTATGATAGTGGCCAGAAGTATTTGTCGCCACTATGTCCGTAGGAATCCTCACCAAGTACCATCTTGCCTTGTAGTCGCTGGCTGTTGTGGAAACTGAAGTATGCACCGCCCAATGCCTGGCGTATTGCCTTGTGTGCAGCACCTTCGGGGTGCTTGAACACATCGGGTTTCTTGCCCTTACAATCCAATTTTGGCAGTTCTATCTTGTATGGCTTCTTATAGGTGCCTACACCTAATGTAAGGTAGAAGTTGGTACAGAAGTAGTCGGTCATCGGGTCGCTGTCATCGAAGTTGTACGACATCACAAAGTCGCAGACATTCTTCATCACCTCTTTGGCTCTATCGGTGAGCGTTTGGTCTCCATCAATGTTATAATGATTCACATCGTGGTGGAACACTACGCCCTTATCCTTCCTGAATGCCTCGAAATCAGCTTTTACAAGGTAGATATGGATAGAGTTATAATTGTGTCTTGATACAGAGAACTTATATTTGGGATAGGTCTCCTTTATCCAGTTACGCACCAGCTCCACAATCTCAGGAGTGTGCTGTCCTTGATAGTTGCAACCTTTCCAACGATATTCGTTATATACGAAGTCGGCATACTCCTTTGCCGATGCTCCTGCATAGTCGTTCTCATAACCTGAAGCATTTGCCGATACAGTGGTATCGTTCTTCCAAATCTCGTGGAGCCGTTCAAATTCCACATTGATCTGCTGCATCACTTCGGTGCTGCCGCCTTTGTCGGGATGGTTCTCCAATGCCAATCGGCGGTACTCCTTCTTGAGTTCCGCCAATGAATGTATATTCTTAAAGTAAGCCATAATAGTAGATGTTAGTAGGTTAATACCATTGTGAAATACTCCATACACTCGGACTCAATGCCGAGGCCACTGCAAGAGAGTTCAATGTCACTCTCTTGCAGGTCGTTTACCTCTTGCAGCTCTCTGAGGTGGCGTATCTCATCATTCAGATACTCCTTTGCAGTCGCTTCATCGCAACCGCACGAACCGCATATTCTTTCGATGATTTCATTCTCAGCCATAGCAGTAAGTATTAAGATTGTGATTTGAAATAGAGTTCTCTCTGGGTGTCGTAGTCTTGACCATTCCACCATTCATTGCAAGCGTCAATAAAGGATTGTGAACCATCTTCCGAGGAGTAGTCGGCCTCGTGCAAGCCTGTTATGCTTTCCAATGTTATAAAGTCAAGGTCTTTCCACCAGTCTTGCATACGCTGCTTGTAATCACTCAGGGAGCAGAAATTCTGACTCTGCTCACAGTCTGCACACCATTTGCAGTCCGTATCGTCATCATCTACATCACCCAGATACTCATTGGTATTGGCATTTACCCAAACCTGAATCTCAATTTTTCTTGAACCGCAAGCATCACAAACATATACATCTTCATCGTGTGGCTCCTCTCTTGTGGCCTTGCCGTCATAGAGTGCCACAGCACGATTTACCAGCATCTCACGATTGTTGTCCGAGAGTTCGGCATAGAATCGTTCTGCCGCTCCGAGTATTGATTTACTTGCAAGGGAGTTCCATTTCTCCCAGAAGTGCTTATAAGCACTTCCGAAGGTAATCTTGCACTCTTCCTCGCCCCAAGCGTTCCACATATAGTAGTGGAAGCTCGATACTGCATCTACAGGGTCTAATCTCATAGTCGTAATCATTAAGCGTTATTATCTCTGTTCTCTTCCAACTGTTGCCATATGGTATCATACATCTGTTGCAACCAATCTATGTTGGATGCTCCGAGTTCAAACGGAGTATGGCAGGTAGCCTCAAAGTTTGCCTCCTTTTCGTGGGCTACTACCGTCATACTGTTGTCCGTCACTTGAATACCTGTTACCTTGCACTCAAACGGGTCGGCATTATTGTCAAACCATATCACCCATACAGGATCATACTGCTCTTCGGGGAAGGTTATCTCTGTCAACCCGTGCGAGTAGAGCAACTGCCGTATGGCATCTATGATGTCCTTACGGAGTGTCTCTATCCTGTCGGAGAAATCCATCTTCAGACGCTTCGGCTTTTGCTTATTCTCCAACTCTGTGTAGGATAGAATCTGCATATCTGGGTGAACATCGAACTCCCAATCCACCTCGTCATCATCGAGTGTGGTGTGAATGTTACCACCCAACACCAGCCCGCAATCCCTTGTTACCATTGTGCGTGCTTCATTGCGGTCATCTGCCGCTACGGTGTAAGTACCCTCGAAGAGGTATCTTACCTTTACTTCAATCTTCTTCATACATTGATATTTTTATGGTTAATACTGATTAGTTTGCCGGAACAATGCTTACCTGCTTGCCAAAGAAGGAGTCGCAGACACCATAGACATGCTTGATGGAGCAGTCATACTCGGAGCGTTCATTGTCAAGTCGCAGGCGGAAGCCATAGCCGTCCTTGCGTGCCTTATCCAGTCGGATTCTGACATCGTATTTAAGTTCCATCTCTATCAGACTGCCACCGCCATACATCGAGCTGAACAGCCCGCATGTGTTACCTTTGGGGATAATGACCTCTTTTATTTTGAAGTCGGCATCGTAGAGGTCACGGAGGTTTACAAGACCGATATAGGTAAGCAGGTTGGCTCCACAGCAGGAGTTCTCCAACTCCTGGCAGAAGTCCTCGTAGGATACCTGCTCCTTGCCGTCACGATACTTTCTGTTCGGGAATCTTCCATATACCGTATATCCCTTATCGGTCAATGCCTTCTTCACCTTTGCAGGGTTGAGGCGAAGGGTATCTATCATATCTCCGAAGTAACTATCCTTGTATCGGAAGCCGCCTTGTGACTCCAACCAGCAGGAGTTGATGCAGTCGTAGTTGGATAGCATCTCCACCCGTACAGGGATGTCGTTGGTGTTCTTGATAAGGTCGTTTACCGTGGTGGAGTCGTCACGCTCGCGTATCTCGTCCCTTATCTCATCTTCGTGTTCCTCGAAGAAGGCTTCAACCTCTTCCTCCTCAAAGTCGTAAAAGTCGATGCAGTGGATCTTCAGTCCCTTGACAATCTCTTGGGTTGCCTGCTCCTCGGCATCCTCGTACCAATCCTCGACCTTTGACCACAGATCTTCGCAGCCTTGTTTTTCAAGACATTGTTGCAAGAGGTCTCGGTTTTCGTTGAGGCTTTCCCGATAGTCCACCCATACGAGGGTGTAGTTCTCGTCCATTATGCTTTCGATGAACTCCATTGTGAGTGTTTTCTTTGCTTCGTTCATTTGTCGTTACCTGTGTACGGCAGGATTCGGTTTCCCGTACATATGTCTATAAATGCGAAGAGCGACCTTGTGGCCGCCCTTTGGTTACTCTTTACCGTTGAATATCTCTTCGTATCTCTCTTTCTCCATATCCGTTTCACCCTTGAAACTAAAATGTGCCGTATATCGGTATCCTGTTCGGGGATTACCTCCGAACTTCTGGATTGCCATATCTATCTCCCAATCCACTTCGCCTATGCCGAGTGATATGCGGTCATAGTGCAGCAGGTGATGAGCCAATCGCAGTGCAGAGTCGGTCTTTCTCTCTTGCCTCAGATGGTCGAAGGCTCGTATCGCTATCTCTCTGTTAGGTACCTTGATTGTCGTTCCCATATTCATTGATGGTTAGTTGAATACTCTCTCATCATTCTCTTTATCCTTTGCTGCAAGCATACAGAACGGCATATCCAATATGCGGTGTGAGAAGCACATATCGGAATTGTAGTCCGTGCGTTGCCACAGCGTGAACCTGTCGTTGGCGAATGACCATCGGAAATATCCCGACAGTGAGCCGAATTGAGGGTTTACATTCCTTGCTATGAGATACCTGTTCACATCCATAATGTGCTTTGCTATGAGTATGATGTTTAGTATCTCCACAAATGCCAACTGCGAGTATGGGTCAATCGGCATTACAGGTCCTTTGAAACTGATTTCCATATATCCTTTATTTTTAGTTGTAGTTATCATCGAATATCTCATACTGAAGAGGAAGCATATCGCAGAAGTTACCCGATATGCCCGTATATACCAAAGCATCATCGGCGATGTCGGCAAGTTCCTCTTCGGTCTCCTGTATGGTGTTACCGTATATATCCTGATAGTGCGATACCATCATATGCGGATCATCGGTTGTGATGTCATATCCGAAGTGTTCGCTCCAAGTGACGAAATACTCCCTTTCGTTCTCGTCGAGCCTTTCCATGGCATCGCGTATCTCGAAGAAGTTGGGACATATCCACTCACGGTTTATCAGTCTGTCGGGGATGTTCTCCCATTTGGCATATCTGTACTCCGGATCCTCTTCTTCGGGAAAGAGGTCGGAGCAGGCACAGAGGAATTCTCCCATGTCGCTATAGTCGGACATCTGTACCCAGTAGTCCTTGTACTCTTTCCCGTCCAGGATATGCTGCGTGGTTACGGCAACCTCGGCATTGTTCAAATCCATATTTTCCATAGACTTTCTGTTTAACTTGTTACTCGCTGGCTTCCCCAGCTGATATGTATCTTACCCTCGCTATCCGTAGAGCGTATCAGCAGGCTGTCGATGACCGACATGGTGATATCGAACTCCTCGAAGATTTCCGACTGCTCCTTCACTTCGCCCGTCTTGATGAACTCGTTGAGACGCTCTTTGGTGAGTACCAATGCCATCAGGTTCTGCTCAACGGAGTCCTCATAGGTGACATAATGCACATCTTTCATCTCCTTGGAGTCGAGGCGTATGAAACGGAAGTAGAACTGCTCCATCTTGGGTATGTTCCATTGCAGTGACTCCAGTATCACATCGTTGCAGGTGGGTATGTTTACCGAACTGCTCAAGCTCTGCTGTGTGCATATCAGTATGCCGTTGATGGTGGAGTCGAACTCCGTCACGATGCTCTGACGCTTCTTGAACGCCACATCTCCCTTCACGACATATATAGGTCTGTCGGGGAAGCGTTCGCGGATATAGCTCTCATAGAGGTCAAAGGCTGCAAGTGTGGTACAGCCAATGGCTACCTTGCCGGGTATCTTGCGTATCAATGATTCTATGTATCGTGTCTTGCTCGGATAGTCATCTCCGTAGTATCCCGATATGAGGTGAGGTACCGAACAAGCCTTGATAAGTAGCTTTATCTGTCGCATAAGCCTCAGTCCTGCATCCTTCTTCGTGTCACCCGTGCTGTTGTAGTAGAGTTCGCATATACGGCAGAACTCCTCGATGATAACACGATAGACCTCGTGTTCTCCCTCTGACGGGCTTACGGTGTGTGTCCGTATCTTGTATTTCTCGCCTGCGAAGTCTCGGAACTTACGGGTGATGATGGTCTTTCCTATGAGGTCGAAGAGTTCATCCTTGTTATAGACATCCTGATTCTGCTTCTCTATGCCGAATACCGTTGCCTTACCCGGACAGTGGCAGGCTCTAAACAGCACATGACCTCTGAAAGCTGGGAACGGCTCTCCGCAATGGAGGTTTCGTTCACACTCTATCTCCTTATCCCGATTCTCATGATAGATACTGCTACACCAGCAGGTCATATTGACCGAGTTGTTGTATAGCAACTCAAACTGGCTGTATAGCTCTGCGATATTGTTTCGGGTGGTTGTTCCCGTATCGAGAATCTTGTACTTGAGTCTGCGGAAGACTGCCAAAATATGCTTTGTGCGTTGTGATGATGGGTTGGTAATCTCGTCCGATTCATCGAATACAAGGCATAGCTTCCTTGAGGACAGTTTCACAAACCGCATAAGGTCGCGTTTGAGTTTACCGACCATAGAGGTGGAGAGTACAAGGAATATTCCTCTCGGCACATCTTCGAGATCCTTGTATGTGCGTATCACTCTGTATCGCTCCTTGTTGATGGCGAGGAACGGAGTCCAAGTCATATTGGTGGCAATGGCAGGGGCAAGTATCACCACATTGCGTACCTTGCCATATTTGAGCAGATATTTGGCTCTGTGATATACCGCTGCGGTCTTGCCTGAGCCTTGCTGCCAGTTGAGCAGAGCATACCGCTTCTGAAGCACAAGGTTCAGGTCGTGCTTCTGCAACTGCGTGAACTCGCACACCTCGCCATCTTTGTTTACGAAGGTGGCATTATCGAGATACTCGGCAAGGGCATCGTCTGTTTCCATATCTGAAAAGGGTTGGTTCTGTACATCGTAGAGCCAACGCTTGCGGCGGATAAGCCTCTTGGCGATGCGTATCTGTCGCATATTCTCTTCGGTCGCTATTTCGGGCAAAGGGAGAGTGTTGCTATCCAATATGAGGTCATTGATGCTTGCCGCCTTATGTTCCACCTTGTCGAGCAGTCGTGGTGCATACTGCTTGAGTTTGAAACCGTAGGAGGTCTTTACCAATGCCACCTCCTTGCGTGGAACGACATTCTGCGAGGTGATATACTTGCGTATGGTGGCCAGCACTTTGGCAGTGGTCAGCTTCTTGCGTTCCCACTCCTTCATCTGCTCGTTGGTGGCATTCTCTGGAGGCTTCTGGTTACGGAACTTGGTAACAAGAGCTACAGCCTTGTCTATATGCTTGTTGAGCCTTGCGTGAGCCTTCAACTCATACATATACTTGGCGAGCTTGTACTCGAAGTGTTCCAACTCCTCCTTGTCTATGCGGTTGGTCTCTCGCATAAGGTCAAGACGCAGGCGGTGCTTCATCTCGCGGGCTTTCTTCACACGCTCCTTGAGTTCTGCCATAGAGACAAACTCCTCGGCATTGTAGGGGTTCATCTCGATATGCTGTGAACGACGCAAGAAGACCATTATCTTGGTGTTGAAGTTATCTACACCTACCGATGTGAAGGCGTGAGGTGCTAACCTTGTCTGTCCGATGAAGGAGAAGTCCTCGTTTACTCTTCCTACACGACTCTTCTCCCAGAACTCATTCTGCATAAAGGAGGCAGGAACGATGATCATCAGGAAGCCTGCGGGATTGAGCAGATGGTAGGCTTTGTCTATGTAATACTCCTGTGATAGTCGGAAGTCGAACTTCAGATTGAAAGGAGGATTACCGATAATGGCATCGAAGCGTTGCTCGGAGTGGTACTGCTGTATGTCGCACTTCTCGATATGTGCATCGGGATAGAGATATCTCGCAACAGCCACAGCCTTGCTGTCTATGTCAAAGCCGTAGGCGTTGTGTTGGTTCGGCAGATGGTTGAAGAAGTTACCCATACCGCAACACATATCGAGAATCATATCTGATGATGTGGGAGAGAGTACATCTACCATATCCCGACATACCTCGTGCGGTGTAAAGAACTGTCCCATCTCGAACTCCTTCTTTGCCTCGGCATACTCGTGGTAGCTGGCAAAGTCCGACTGCTTGAGGTTGTGCAGTCCTCCGATACCCGTATAGCAGTTGTATATACTCTCCGCAGGAATCATGTCCTTACCGGAATTGATGGCAAAGAGAATCTTCTCGTTGATCTCTGCACGCTTGCCTTGCGGTATCTGTTGTGGTATGATGGCATACATGGCTGTAATGATTGAAGTGGATAAAAACGAAAGACACCCCGCAGGCAGTACCTACGGAGTGTCATACATATCGTGTGGTCATCAGTTCTCGTCTCTTAGTTTGATTTCATTTAGTCGCAGTCGCTTGAAACAACTCTCTGCCGTAGCACTGTCCTTGAATTTGACATCGATACGGGTGTTTCCGTAAAATTTGAGACTTACGGCATTGGTTGTTGTCAGGTCATACCAACGGGATATATCGACATTACGGGTGTCAAGACCGATAATCATCTCGATACTGCAGCAAAGTACATCATCTGCACCAAAGGCAATACCTTCACAGAAGCGGCTAACCTTACGGTCTGTTTCGTATGAGAACTTATAATCCTTATAACATTCGTAATGGAAAGAGTCCCAAGAGACAATATCGGGGAAGATGATTTTGTCCTTCTTCAGTTCAGGCTTCACCTTGCTCCAGTTAGATGGTCTCACCGTTTCAAGGAATCGCTTAATAAGTTCTTCCTCGGCAGTATCCCTGAAACTCTTGCCTCCGAGATGTTCGATAACCACATCTACATAGGTGTTATATACAGGTCGGAAGTCTATCGGCAGAGTCTTCTCATCAATCTTCGGAGCTTCAACAGAGACGCTGTATGTGTTATTGAAATAGCCGATGATACGACTGATGAAGTTCCTGATAGCGTTATGACGACTATCCACCAACTCATTGATGTTCTTGAAAGGAGTAAACTCGTGATGGGTATAATCCTTCTCATCGTTATTGTACCGATAGTGGAGGTCATAGCTGCTTGTGGTAATTTTACCGTTCGGCTCGTGCTTGAGTTTGATTTTACCCTCATACTTCTCGGCTTCTCTTTTGAAAATGTTGTACCACCAGGCAATCTGGTCGAGCGTCTTGTAAAGCTCGTCCTGCTGATTCTGGCAATAGATACGGTCTTGCTCCGTAATCTTCTCTTCGTTTCTCACTTGTACCTTCAAGATACCTGATAGCAGGTCGGTATGACCGACTGCTTGACTGTTGTTTAATACTGCTTGTGACATAACATTATTATATTTCTTGTTAGTCCGGCTATTCGGGGCCGGAGTTCCCAAACTACAGGCTCTAAAAGGTCGTGTTCTCGTCAGGCAAGGTTGTGTGGAAAAATACAGAAAGCCCCACGGGGCGAGGATGATTTTTCCACGACACCCGCAGGGCTTGACCTTGCTTGGACGAAAAGAACACGAGTTACCTTTGCCTGTGGTTTGGTGAACTCGGCTACGAATCTATTTATTAGAATAATATCTGAACCTTTTCCATATCACTCATGATGGTTTGATCCAACACCCTTGCATAGTGTTGAGTCATACGGGTAGAAGCGTGCCCCATCATCTTTGCGACATTCTCCAACGAAACTTTATTAGCCAAAGTTATGGTCGTGGCAAATGTATGACGGGCCACATGTGTGGTCAGATTCTTGTCAATATTGCAAAGCGTAGCAATTTGTTTCAGGTATGAGTTCATCGTCTGATTGCAGAACAAAGGTAAACAGACATCCTTTTCAATACAGGTTGGATGATCCTCATATTTCTCAAGTATTTCTATGGCAGGAGTGATAAGAGGTACATTACTGATACATCTTGCCTTCTCCTTTTTCATCTTGTGACGACCTTTTCTAATCCACATCTTGCCATTGTTGTCCTTAATGATTTCAGTGCGTTTCAGCTCCTTTGCATCAATAAAAGCAAGACCTGTAAAACAACTGAACAGGAACATATCCCTAACAATATTTAGTCGAGCTACAGGAAATTCCATACCTGCTATTGTCTTGACCTCTTCAAGAGTCAGGAATGTAGGATCATTTTCCTGCTGGCGATATTGTATGCCGGCGAATGGATTGATTCTCATCCAACCCATATTAAGTCCCATATTGACGAATTTCTTGAAACACTTCATATATCTCACCAATGTATTTTGGCAAAGACGCTTTTCAAGACGCATGTGTCGCTCGACATAGATAATAAAGTCACGGGAAAGTTCTGGAAAGACAATATCCTCCTTTTCATAGAAAGATTGAACACAAGCCTTCAAGCAACGGTAGCAATTCCAATATCGGTTGATGGTTATCTTCTCATACTCGATACCGATAAGTGCTTCCATTGCTTTAATTTCCTTTTCCATTGTATTGAGGAAGGTTCGCTTATCACCTTTATTAAATAAGCGTTTCAATAGATGTGAAGGAGTGATAAGTGCATCTTCAAGTAACAACTCTTTGTGAAGGTTGTGAATCTTGGTTTTGAGAGATTCGATGTAATCGTTCAGTTCGATTGAAACCCTGTCTCTGCCTTTACAGCAGCCACGGGCTTGGTTCCACAAACGAGGCAATACGCTACGCTGTATGCGTACCTCGTCAGACACTCCGTTGATAGTAACACGGACTACGATAGGTGCTTCGCCGTTCTTCAGCAAGCTGCTCTTCTTGATAACGAAGAGGATTTTCATTGTTTCATGCTTCATCTTACATACATTTTTTTGTGGTACAAAAGTGCTAATGTTTGATGAAACGCACGCTATGCAAATAAGTGAATATCTGTGCTTTACATATCAAATCGTGGCTTTTTTCAGTGGCTCAAAAAAAAGCCACGAATTTGGCACGATTGAAATTCCTAAATCTGCATGTTTTGCACAGTTGAAACAAAAAGAAAACCTCTGAATTCGTTGAAATTCAGAGGTTTTCATCTTTTTGCTGTGATTCTTCGTGGTGCCACCAGGAATCGAACCGGGGAC
>ENA-OROH01001196-OROH01001196.1-human-gut-metagenome-genome-assembly--contig:-NODE-1196-length-25545-cov-2.747509_pt1 | contig 25545 bp, 22 predicted proteins | sample MGYA00242125_ERZ509042 | MGnify/ENA primary metagenome ERZ509042 (study PRJEB26280, sample SAMEA2338738) | human gut metagenome | biome: human gut; feature: human-associated habitat; material: faeces... | reverse complement strand
CCAAAAGTTTCTCGGTATCACGCTGATGGCCTCGCTGCTTTGCGGTTTCACCCCCATGCAAAGCGAGGCCAAGGAGTACAAAATCGGAGGGATGTACACTTACGACTATCACGACGGGCGCCATGCGGACTGGGGGGAGTACGAGCTCCACGCCGCCAAGATGGCGATCGAGGACATCAACGCCTCCGGTATGCTCGGCGGAAACACGCTCAACATGCCGCCCGAACTTGTCATCGATTACCATTGCTGGCCGGAAGGCGCAGCCGAAAAAGCCCGGTCACTCCTGAAGCAAAATATCGTCGCCCTTACCGGCGTGGATTGCAGCGGCCCCGCCGTCCTCATCGCCAAGGAGGCCGAAAAATTCAAGACTCCTGTGGTGTCCGTCGGCGCCAACGCCGCAAGCCTGAGCTCCCCCACCGAATTCCCCTACTACTACCGCAACGTGACTCCGAGCACCAAATATGAAGGCTACCTCCTTGAAGTGGCCAAGCATTATGACATCAAGGAAATCGCCCTGTTCCACACCACTGACGCATGGGGTTCCGGCGCTGCGGCGGTTATCTTGAACGAAGCCGCCAAGCTCGGCATTGAGGTGAAGGCCTCCTACGGCTATTCGCGGAATACGCCTGTCGAGGAAGTCCAAAAGAGGATGGCTGCGGTCAAGGAGTTGGGGATCAAAAGTATTTTTATCACCATGCCCACGCCTGATACGGTCATTGCCTTCCGCACGCTGACCAACCTCGGCATGAACCAGCCCGGCTACAGCCTCTTCGCCGCCGAGATGACCTCAGCCGACGAAAAGCCCGATGCCATCAACGGTGCCTTCGGCTATCTTGCGCCCATGACCAAGCTCGTGCCCAGCAAGGCGCTCGACGAATTCGCCGCCCGGTTTTCAAAAAAAATCGGCAAGAAGGTGGACATGAATTCCAAGGCGTTCTTCTACGGCGTGCTTTCCTATGATCACATGATGGCCCTGGGCCTCGCCATGAAAAACGTCCAAGATCAAAAGCTGGAAATGAATGGCGACACCCTTATGGCAAGCCTGCGCGCCTTGTCATTCGATGGCCTTTCCGGACGCCAGAATCTGGCCCCGGGTACAAACGACCGCGAGATCATGGCCGTGGAAATCATGAATTGCCAAGGCTACAAGGAAGACGGCAAAACAGTCCGCTTCGTTCCCGTGGGATTCGTTGATTCCGTTACCGGCAAGCTCACCATCGAAGAGGACAAAATCCTCTGGCCCGGCAAGACCAGTACTCCGCCCAATCGCTGATCAGACGCAATAGATTCTTGCAGAGCAGCCGCCCGCAATACCGCAGGCGGCTGTTCTGGGGAATATGCTCCTCCCAAACGCTTTCCGCTGCTCTAGAAAGAGCGCTCCCCAAAGAGCCTTCCAGAAGGCACGCTCCTGTATCCCTCTCCCCTGCCGCACTTGAGAACGTTTCCCGTACGAGACCGGAAAAACCGCGACGGGCTGCAAGCCCTTCACTGAGGTAGCGATCGATTTGGGACACGGGGTATTTCCACATCCACCGGAAATCCCTTTGCGCGGCGCGTGGTTAGGGGAGATTTAGCATGAGCGAGTGCGGCGATCGATTTGGGACAGATTGATCGCTTTTGATCGTCTGTTGTACAAAAATGGCGCGCGATTTGGGACAGAATGATCACAGAATAAGAGAACCGGTCGGTTCCTCAGGGGTAAATCGTAATTTTAACCATCAAATGCTCAATTTTGCGCTCACATCCATCCAAGCTCCCTCATGATCTGTCGCAGAGCGTGGTGGGAATCCCTAACTGAAATTATGGCCCTCACGAGACAACAGCTAATACTCCGTATAAAACCAGATTATTATATGAAATATCCATTTTTTGTGGCGACGTCGAACTTCCTTCAAGCATGCCACGGAACAGCCGATGGCATCTGGGAAAAAACGCTGGCGAGCCACCTCACAATCGTGCTTTACCGCTATGCAGGCCTAAACATAATACAGAGAGCTCATTTTTGAACATAAAACATGCATTTTTGAACGTAAGTGCAACGACCCATGTCGATCTCTAAACGATAACAATATAAAATCATTATACTATCTGAAGCTTGAGAGGTATGGCACAATCCATGCATCATGGAAGCAGAATAATCTATACGCCGAAACGGCATTCTTTCATTGCACATGTTCATGTTTAGTATTGTCGCTGGTCCAAGGCCATTGATATAATATATTATATCAATGAATAAGTAAATATTGTCGAATGGAGGGCAAAGACGCGTTTGAATCAAAGAGCACGGAGAGGAGAAAATTTATGGATTTTACAGGATATTAACGGACTATGTTGCATTTTAAAGATGTGGGTCCAACCCGTTGATGCAGGCAGATTATTAAAAAATATTTTCAATAATCCATGCAGATAAAAATACCCATAAGGATGTTGCTATGAGTGAAACAGCGTCTCTGAACAAAACGCCAATGTCATATTGGATACATTCTGCTGTGTACTTGTTTCTCACTTTTGGCATGGGATATATTCCCACCGAATCTATATCATCGTTGGGCATGAGTATAGTGGGCATTTTTATCGGCATGCTCTACGGATGGACATTTATTGGTTTTATCTGGCCGAGTATGATGAGCATTTTTGCTCTTGGCGTCTGCGGCTATTTCGACACGCCACAGCTCGCGTTTTCCAACGCCTTCAGCAATCAGCTTGTTATCTTCATGCTGCTTATTCTGGTATTTACCGCTTATTTTGAACGAAGCGGCATCAACAAAAAAATTGCTGCATGGTTTCTGAGCCGACCAAGCGTGCAGGGCCGACCATGGTTTTTCACTTTCATGGTATTGTTAGCGACTTTTGTCGTTGGTTTTCTGGTAGACGGTAACGCGGTCAACTTTCTGATCTGGAACCTTCTGTATGGCATCTTCAAAGAAGTTGATTATAGGGAAGGCGAGAACTACCCGGCCTATCTGTGCGCAGGAGTGTCATTCGCGGCGCTGTTGTCATACGGCTGTAAACCTTGGGGCAATGCCAATATCATGGCTATCGGCGCTCTCCAAAGTGCCTCTGGCGGTATCTATAGTCTTAACTATGTAAAATTCATGCTTTTGGCCATCCCCTTGTGTTTTCTTTTTTTGATGGGCTACTTTATAGTGATGAAATATATTTTTAAGCCCGATGTTAAAAAATTAATGTCTCTTTCTAACGACTATCTCCAGCAACTTCGCAATGATCTCACTCTCAATATAAAAGAAAAAATTGCTGCAGGTGCATTGCTTGTTTTTATAAGCATATTGCTTCTAATCAATATATTACCGTCCTCTTCAAGTGGTATTCTTGGAATTCTGAGCAAGGGCAACTTCCTTTCCGCCCTTATTGTAATACTTATTGCTCTCAATTTTTCACGGCTTGAAGGCGGGCCCATATTGGACTTCGGCGGCTGTGCTCAAAAAGGCATTCATTGGAATGTATTCTGGCTGAATGCAGCAGCCATGCCCGTTTCTGCCGCGCTCAGCAGTGATGCGGCAGGCATAACCAAATGGTTTGGCCTCATGATGAATAACTATTTCATAGGGGTGGAAGCGGTAGTTTTTATTATTGCCTTTACGCTACTCCTTTTATTGGCCACGCAGGTTGCCTTCAACATGACGCTCGTTGTAGTGGCCGTACCTATTGTCTGGCAGGTTTGCCAAACCCTTGGACTAAATCCTCTTGGCGTCACAGTACTTATTCTCATGGCTATATCCTGTGCCATTGCAACGCCTGCGGCATCATCAAATGCAGCAATCATGTTTTCAAACGTGGACTGGATTGGCGTACCACGATCCTTTAAGGCCGGCATCAGTGCAATGCTTGCCAGCATGGTCATTCTGTTAGGCGTAGGATTCCCCCTTGTCGCTCTCATCTATGGTTTTTAGGCGTGCGCTGGAATATGCATCTGGCCTTAATGCATAGCTTTTTGATCAGACATACATAGAGAGAACATATGACGCTTATTGAACCATAAATGAATGCATAAAAGTCGACAAACGCATGACCCGCATTCTAGGAAACGGATTTCCAAAACAGAGCTGAACAGATATGGGGACTACGATGAATATGCTACTGAAAAACGGACGTGTCATTGATCCAAGCTGCGGCAGGGACCTTCAGACCGATATTCTGATTCGTGACGGCAAGATTGCCGAAATCGGAACCTGTGATCCCGCTCAAGCCGAATGCATCCTCGATTGCACAGGCATGATCGCTGCTCCGGGTCTTATTGACGCTCACGTCCATCTCAGGGACCCCGGACTTTCGTATAAGGCAAGCATAGCGACGGATACCTATGCGGCGGCCAAAGGCGGCGTAACGCATGTCGTGGCCATGGCAAATGTTATTCCCGTTCCGCACACGGTCTCGGCACATCAGATGATCATGGAACGGATGAGAAAGGAAGCCAAAGTCAAGGCCACGCAAGTTGCCAGCCTGACCCCGAGCATTCAAAGTCAAAACATCATAAGCAAAGAACTCAGCGATATCGACGAGCTTGTCGCTTCTGGAGTTGAAATTTTTTCCGATGACGGAAATTGTCTGATGGATCTGACGGTTCTTTATAAGATCTTAATGAAGACCAAAGAACACAACATGATCATCATGCTCCATGAAGAAGACGAGCACATGAAGTGGTTTGAGCCGACTGCGTTTCTGCATTCTGCCGAAAGCTCGATTGTAGCCCGGGATCTGGAGCTCATCAGAGATGTCGGCGGACGAAGAATTCATTTCCAGCACATAAGCACCAGACGCAGCGTTGAACTGATACGCCAGGCCAAAGCTGACGGATTGTCTGTCTCATCCGAGGTCTGTCCACATCACCTGCTGCTGACAAAGGCTGCCAGAGATATCTATGGCACGAACGCAAAGATGGCTCCCTGCCTGCAGACGCAGGACGACATTGAGGCTCTGATCGAGGGCCTTGAAGACGGTACGGTGGATATCATTGTATCGGATCACGCCCCGCATACTCCCGAAGACAAGGCTACGGAACTGGTCAAGGCTCCGAACGGGGTCATCGGCGTTGAAGTGATGTTCCCCGTACTGCTCAACGAATTCGTGCACAAAAGAAAATTCTCCTATTCCTGGCTTCTGGAAAAGCTGACCATCAAGCCGGCCCGACTGCTCGGCCTGTCCGGAGGAACGCTGAACGTTGGAGAGCCGGCCGACGTGTGCATTTTTTCTGACAGAGAATGGGTTATCAAAGCTGAAAATTTTGCTTCAATTTCCCGGAACACGCCCTATGACGGCTGGGAAGTCAAGGGATGCGTTGAAATGACGCTGGTAGATGGAAAAGTCGTATATTCTTCAGGAATAATTGAAAATAGATGAGTGCTTGCGCGCAAGCTCCACTTCCAAGGATCCCATTTTTGCCCTGTCTATTATGGCAAAAACAAATTCTATCAGGAGAGATCTGCTATGACACAACGTATGGCCGTTCTGGCTGCTGCACCGCTTGACCCGACGGGATTCACCGATATGCAGGCGATCTGGGGCGATAAGGTAGAGCTGAGCTTCTCTTCCGTCATAACTGAAAAAACAGCTGAGGCCATGCAGCCCTATACGGCTGACAAGGGTGGCAGAGTGTTGATGTCCGGGCTTAATGACAACACGGTAACCACAATCAGCATTGATAAGCTGACCCCGCCTGTGGAAAAGCTGCTTGCCGACACAAGGGACAAGGCGGATGTCGCTTTCTTTGCGTGCGCCGGCGACTTCCGCAAGCTCCCTTCGTCGGTGCTCACGGTTCAGCCGAACATTCTCTTGCGCAGTATTGTGCAAAGTCTGCTTCAGCCATCCATGAGACTCGGCGTCATTACCCCCGGAGAACCCCAGGTACCCCATGTATTCGCATCATGGCTGCCCTACCTGGAAGCGGTGGGCCTGACGAAAGAGCAGCTGGTGGTGGACTGGACGCCGCCCAATCTTGAAATGGCGACGAAGTGCGCACAACGGCTGGCAGATCAGAACGTCGATCTGGTCGCCGTGGAGTGCCTGGGCTTCAAGGAAGAACTGCGCAAGCCTATTGCCGATATCGTCAAAAAGCCGGTTTTGCTTGTTCGGACTGTCGTAGCGAGCACCATCAAGGAAATAGCCAGCAGCTTCTAGTCAGACATATACGGAAAAGTACCATGTGATTGCAAAATACCGCGGCTGCCAATCCTGTTTTTACCTTTTGGGGAGCGGCAACCGCGCTTTCAAGCCGAAATTGAGGATGCATTTTTGATATACAGCCTTATTCAACTCTTAAATTCATATAAAAACAAGCCGATTGGTGTTGCCAGTATATGTAAGGGGCAAATCGAATTCATATCTTTTAATCATATACTCTACTCCGATTAAAGACAAATGGAGAAACGCAGAATGAACGCAGATTTTCAGCGCAGGGTCAAAAACACAATCCAGCTCGATCCTGAAGAGTTGGCGCAAAAAAAGAAATTCATGGAGCTGGCTCTTGAAGAAGGAAAAAAAGCCATGGACTCAGGAGCCGGAGGGCCTTTTGGGGCTGTAATCGTACGGAATAATGAAGTTGTATCCTGTGGATACAACATGGTTTTTGAAACGCTCGATCCAACTGCCCACGCAGAAATCGTTGCGATTCGGAATGCGACCCAAAAACTCGGACAGCTTGATCTATCGGACTGCGAGCTCTTTACCACGTGTGAACCTTGCCCTCAGTGTTTGGCAGCCACCTATTGGGCAGGAATATCTAGGATATATTACGGAATTACTCAGGAAGAAAACGTCAAGATGGGCTTTCCCGGGGCTAAAAGGATGTATGAGGCATTCGAGAAGCACGGCAGCGACAAGCAGGTCGTCGTCTTTGCCTATGAAGACATTTGCCAAAAATTAATGGCGGAATGGTTAAAAAAAGACGCTCAGGAAAAACAATACTATTAATACCCTGTACTGAACAAGGTATAAGGCCGATTCAGAATGGACTAAAAGCGTATCAAAGAAATGTCGTAACCTAAACAACATGAAAGGAATCGTCCCGACAATCTTTCGGATGCCGGTCAATCCCCAGATTAGACAGGCATGTTTCAAATGAAATTCATTTTTGTAACAAAGCAGCATGGCTCTTAGGGAACAGGTCACGCTTCCTGCAATATCCCGATGCATTAGATTCTGACCCTTTGTGCAGCTGAGATCTAGATCCGCTCTAACCTGCGGATTGCTCCTATGGACAGGCCTCTCGCGATACTGTTGATCGACTCCTCAGTCAACTGAAAAGGAATCCTATGAAAACAGAACGCCGCATTTTTCAAAATGTGTACCTAGATTCAGTCACTCTCATGCGTATTTCGGCCAACCTCATGAAACTTGAAGGCGTTGCCGAAGCCTCTGTGCTCATGGGCACTCCCTCCAACATGGATCTTCTGGTCCAAAGCGGTCTGCTGGCAGAACCGCCCATGGTCAAACCCAGTGATCTGGTTGTCGTCATCAAGGGAGATGAAGGCGTGTTGGACAATGCCTTTACCGAAGCTGCCGAAGCCCTGCGTCCGAAAGAAAGCGGTACGGGAGAAGTCAGCATCCTTCCGCCGCCTACTTCGTTGCGCTGTGCCGTGGCCGAAAACGCCGACTCCTCTCTCGCGCTCATATCCGTACCCGGTGCCTTTGCCGCTGCAGAGGCTCTCAAAGCCATCGGGGCCGGACTCAATGTGATGATCTTTTCCGACAACGTCCCCGTGTGGCAGGAAGTGGCCCTCAAGCGTGCCGCCACAGCTCGGGGTCTGCTGGTTATGGGACCAGATTGCGGTACGTCCATCATCAATGGGGCTCCTCTTGCCTTTGCCAATGCGGTCAGGCGTGGCAGTATCGGCATTGTGGGGGCATCTGGAACAGGAATCCAGCAGGTTACCTGTCTCATACACGGTCTGGGGCAAGGCATCAGTCAGGCCATAGGCACTGGCGGCCATGATCTGTCGGCCGAAGTGGGCGGACTGACCATGCTTGCGGGCATCGACGCCCTCGCCAGAGACGATTCTACCAAAATCATCACGCTCATCTCCAAGCCCCCATCCCGCGAAGTGGGCACGACCATTCTCAAGGCGGCAGCAGACACAGGCAAACCCGTAGTCGTCAACTTTTTTGGGGCCGATACGGCCGCTCTTATCGCTACCCTCGACGCCTCTGCATGTTCTCGGTTCTGTATCGCGACGACTCTGGAAGAAGCCGCCCACCGTAGCGTGGCTCTTGCCGAAAGCAAGGCTCCGACCTTTACCAGCGTCATTCCCGGTACGAACGCCCCGGCAGAAACGATCTTGCGCGCCCGGGCCAAGGCTCTCCGCGCTCAAGCCTCTCTCACCCCGCAGCAAACCCGCCTGCGCGCCCTCTATACTGGTGGAACCTTCTGTTATGAAGCTCAGTGGCTGCTCGGCAACTGCCTTGGCGATATCTATTCCAACGCGCCTGCAGGATCATCCAAGTCTTTGGAAAATCCCTTCAAAAGCACCGGCAATACCATTGTGGACCTCGGTGACGACGTATTTACGCGCGGTAAACCCCATCCCATGATTGATCCTACCCCGCGCAACGGGCGTCTCATACAGGAAATGGCCGATCCTACCTGCGGCGTGCTGTTGCTTGACGTCGTCCTCGGCTATGGCTCTCACGAAGATCCGGCAGGTGAGCTGGCGGCCGCCATCGCAAAAGGCAAGGCTGCGACAGCCAATCCCCCTATCTGCATCGCCTCGGTCTGCGGTACGGATCAGGATCCGCAACACCTCGACGTACAGTGTGCAAAGCTTGAAGCGCAGGGAGTCGTTCTGTGTCAGAGCAATGCTCAGGCCGCAGCCCTTGCCGCTTGTGTACTTATGGCATAACCCCGCCCCATTCTGACCAACAAGAGAGTCCGTCATGACTTGCAATACGCAACCCTCATCTATAGTAACCCGTCCATTGAACGTCATAAACCTCGGTGTGGACAGCTTTGCCGATCCTCTTGCCTTCGCTCAGGTTCCTGTGGAGAACTGCGCATGGCAGCCTCCAGCGGAGGGAGATGCAGAACTGGGATGGAAACTAGCAGAGCTTTTGAACAATCCTGAAATCGACGCTGCCAATGAAGTCGCCCTGTCGCGCTTTATGGAGGCGAATCCGGTACTCATAGGGGTCGGAACAGCCGGACAGACCATCCCCGGTTTTGAAGGCCGGATGCTTCTGCATGCTGGTCCTCCGATTGCCTGGGAACGTATGTGCGGCACACAGCAAGGGGGCGTGATCGGTGCCATCATCTATGAAGGCTGGGCAGAGACTCCTGAGGAAGCCCGCATCATGGTTGAAGAAGGCAAGGTCCGTCTTGCCCCCTGCCACCATTACAACTCCGTTGGTCCCATGGCTGGCGTCACCAGCCCATCCATGCCCGTGTGGATCGTGGAAAACGCGACCCACGGCAACCGTACCTACTGCAATTTTAACGAGGGTACAGGCAAGGTGCTGCGCTTCGGCTCCTATAACGACGAAACCCTCAACCGTCTGCGCTTCATGGCCGATATTCTGGCTCCCGTCATCGCCTCGGGTGTTGCCAACCTCCCCGAACCCCTTGAACTCAAAAACATCATGGCTATGGCCCTGCACATGGGCGATGAAATTCATAACCGTAATCTGGCGGCTACCACACTTTTCTTCCGCCAGCTGGCTCCAGCGGCCGTACGCGGAATGGCCAACGCCCCTACTGGCAGCCCTGCCGCCAAATCTGAAAATGTAGCCGCCGCTCTGGCTTTCATCAGCGCGACGGATCACTTTTTCCTCAACCTCACCATGCCTGCCTGCAAGGCCATGCTTGACGCCGCTGCCGGTGTGCCTAAATCAAGCCTCGTCACCACCATGGCCCGGAATGGCGTGGAATTCGGCATTCGCATCTCTGGCCTGCCCGACCAGTGGTTTACGGCCCCGTCGCCCTATGTCGACGGCCTCTACTTCCCCGGCTTTGGCCCCGAAGACGCTGGCCGTGACCTTGGCGACAGCGCCATCACCGAAACCGCCGGCGTTGGCGGCTTTGCTATGGCTTCCGCACCCGCCACTATCCAATTCGTGGGTGGAACCGTCGCCGACGCCATCAGAAACTCACGCGTCATGCGACGCATATGTCTGACCACCAACCCTGCTTTCAGTCTGCCGGCACTCGACTTTGCCGGCACCGCCACCGGCATTGACTGCCGTAAAGTGGTCGATACAGGAATATTGCCAGCTATCAACACCGGCATTCCCCATAAGGAAGCAAGCATAGGTCAGATCGGAGCCGGCCGTACTCACGCCCCCCTTGCCTGCTTCACAAAGGCTGTAGCCGCCTTGTACAACACGGTAAAAAGCTAGTTTCCACATTCTGTTCTTGAATGCCCGTCGCCCGTCGACGATACGCGACAAGTCAACACTCCAATCCCCCCGACCATGCCGGGGGGATTTATGCATCCACAAGAGCACGTTGCCAACAGAACCCTGCATGCGTATTTTTCGGCATCCATATTTTGCCTGCGGTGTGCAAGAAAGTTACCTGAAATGAAAAAGTGATTGCTTTTTCCTCATCTGGTTGCCTTGGGATTCTTGGATGCTGGCCTTGTCCCTCCAGCCCCGCCAACATATTCTCCACGATCACATATGGTATTGCTGTGTCTGACGTGCTCTTCCCAAATAGTCATGGCGGATCAAAATTCCGTTGCCTTTCAACCTCTCTCCAGACCTCGATATTCCATTATACAGAGAAAATCCTGAACAGCATGCCACAATATGGCAGAAACAGCAGTCAGCCCCATATATTATGCCTTTCCACACGGAGTTTTCATAAGCACTTACCGCTACGGGTCCCTCTCGCATACCAAGAGGATGTACCGGAACTGACCATACGCAAAGGGAAGTTTGAGGCTTGATAAACAACGCCAAGCCGTCCACACCGTTCGTCGGCAAATGACTGTATTCAAGCGACACTCGGGCTTGCGCGACGAATACATTTAATCGCATAGCTGATCGCCATACTCTCGTTGTTGCGCGGGCAGACATCCGCGAACCACATTATAGTAGACGCCGAGATGGATGCTCCGCATGAGATGCCCGTATCATGTGGGACCGTGATCCGGTGGCCGGACACCGGGCCGATGGGGGAATTCGCATCTCCCCCGCTTTTGCCTGAGCTTCGTTTTTTCCTGTCCTTCTTCACGCTGGAGCTTGAAAAAAGCCCCGGTGCGGCATTTACCTTATCGGTCTCATTTACCGCACTACTGGCGTTGAGGTCCGGAAAAGATTTGCCCTGACCGCCCACTGTTCCCGTGAAAGCTGGGCCATTCCCCTCCATCCCCAGCCGGGCTGTCCTCTGAAACAGACCAGCGAAGAAACGCAACTCAATGAGGTGCTGATCCTGTCCACCTGTAACCGCGTGGAAATTCTGGCAGTCGGCAAGGGAAACATTGTAGGGCTCGAGATTGACGCATGGGCCAGAGCCAGGGGCCACAGCACTTCGGAACTGGCGGCCACGCACCGTATTCAGGCCGGAATCCGCACGGTTCAGGTCACTAACCGGACCTATGAACGGGCCAAGAAGCTAGCGACCCTGTTTCGCGGCGAAGCAGTTCCCTTCGATCAGATGATCGAGCGCCTCGCCAACATAGATATCGTCATCAGCTCCACCGAATCACCCGAGGCGATCATCCGGGCCAGAGACTTCTGCGACGTGCTCAAACGGAGCATGATGAAGCAACTCGATCAGCTCTTTGCGGAAGTCTAAAAAGACGAACTGGATACAGCTCTTCGGCACCTGCTACGCCTGCTGCGTCAGGGCGACATCCCGAATATGACGAAAAACGGCTCCATTTTATGGAGCCGTTTTTTGTTCATCAGAAATTCCGGGCAGCTTTCCTTGCCCTCCAGACTTTATATCATGCCCCATACGGACCTGCTGTCTTCTTAAATGACGGATACTCGAGAAAGCCCATGCCGTGCAGAATACTCAAAATATCCCTGCAGCCCATATAGGGATTCCACGACAAAATCCTGTAGTGCTTTTTTATTCCTCTTTGCCGGAAACAATGCGGGATGAATAGGAAATGACAGAAAGAGGTATTTATTTCCAATTCAGTATCGTCTCAAACTGAATCCATCTTTCCAAGACCATCGTTCTTAAGGTCTGGCGTTCAGAGAGGCCAGACACGCCCCTAACGCAGCGTCCCAGCCTGATGTATGACCAACGCGCCCCAGCCTTTCGCAAAGACTATATAACGTTTGCCTGTCGGCTTCTCCCTGCAGAGCATGAATCCATCCATGCAGGACTTCCGCCCCCATGCCATGAGCGGCCGCGTAAAGATGGGCTTGACTTATCCGATTCGTCCGATGCGCTTCCCTGCCAATGGCATCCCACAGTATCCCGGCCTGATCCAGTCGCCCCAGACAATGCAACGCGATCAGTATCCCTCCAAGAATGTCATCCCCGGAAGGGGTCAAGCCTGGCCCCAGCCCCATTAGTCCGGATACAAAAAGCGACGGGGAAAAATCAGCCCCTCGAATCCACTCCTGCGCCTTGTGCAACAAGGGCCCTCCAATGGAGAGAAGCCCTCTTTCCGAGGCATCCATACCAACGGCATCCTCTGCCATATGGAAAGGCAGCTTACCGCTGGCAAGAAGCTCCGGCAAAAGACGGTTCAACCCACGCAGATCGCAGGAAAACGACCGCACCACTTCCGTAGCCAGACATATGCCACGCCGATTTCGGTACGTGAGAGAAAAGGAAGGACATATCGGAGGCGTCCAGTGCCGCCTTGCCGACAGACATAACCGGGACTTGTCCCAATACAGCACGTTATCTGAATAGCTGACAACAGTTCCCGGGGCCGGAATACGTACTGTTGACCACTGTGGCCAACAAAGAGAAAGCGGTCCCGGCTCAAGTTCCGCGGTGCAACAGCAAATTAATCCCGGCGTTGTTTCCCGCCGAGGAGCAAGATAAAAACTTCTAGAAAAGGAAGCCAATACGATAAAATCACGTTCTGAGAGCAATTCTTCGGCAACAGGTCCGGTTAATGCGAATGACTGAGGCATGATGACGCCCTCGTGGAACGAGCCTGTTTCAGAGATGAAAAGAGAATAAAATAGATGTACTTCCCTTTCCATACTGGAAAATATCTTAACCCCCAAAAGCAGCGACTGATACAGACTCCACGTTTCAAATGGAAGCAAGGCAACGCAATATATCCTGCTTGTAGATATATCATGCAACGATGATGGTGCCGGTCTGGCCCCGCAGTGCTTCGACAACCTTTTCCAGACAGGTAATGATCGCCCGACTGCCGCTGTTCTCCACAAAACGCATGGCGGCCAAAACCTTGGGGCCCATACTGCCCTCGGCAAAGTGCCCCTCTTGGTAATACTGCTTCATCTGTGCCAGCGACACTGTATCCAGCCACTGCTGTTCAGGCCTGTTATAATTGATGGCCACTCTTTCCACGCCGGTCAGGATGACAAGGGTGGAAGCCCCTATTTCCTTGGCAAGCAAAGCCGAGGTCAAATCTTTGTCAATCACTGCTTCACACCCGGATAACGTGCCGTCGTCATTTTGGACAAGAGGAATACCCCCTCCCCCACCGGCAATGATGGACAGGCCCAGCGACGTCAGCCCTTTGATGAAGCTCGATTCAACAATACCAACAGGCTCTGGAGAACAGACGATCTTCCGGTATCCTCTCCCGGAATCTTCCACATACGGGAATGGAGAAATCTTTTGCAGATCCTGCATCTCCTCCAGTGTATAAAACGGCCCTACCGGTTTGGTGGGACGAGAAAAAGCCGGATCATCCCTGCGGACAATGACTTGCGTAAGTATGGTCGTGATGCGTGGCTGTATGCCGACGAGCGCAACATGGTTGCACAGGCTACGCATCAACAGAAAACCGATCTGCCCCTGTGATTCTGCACTATACACATAGAGAGGCATTGCGGGACGCACAACACGGGAAAGCGAATCGCGCAACATGATCAGACCTATCTGCGGTCCATTGCCATGTGTCAGTACAAGCTGGTAACCATCCTGAATAATTTTACATAGTTCTGTAGAGCAATATTCCACGTTTTCCATTTGCTCTTCAAATGTACCACGTTGACGCTCCGTGAGCAATGCGTTGCCTCCGACAGCCACCACTATCAGTTTATTACGGTCTTTCCCGTAGGCTGAGACAGATGAAGTAGGCATAAGTTACCTCTGATTGACGATAAATCACTATAAAAAGGCACAGCAACACACTTCATGAATTACTGTGCCCGCAGGTTTATCAATTTTCCCCAAGCAGGTTATCAGGATACTCCCGCCACCATGAGCAAAAAGCGTATCCCAAATTGAGGAGCTCTTATTCCAAATGAATGCTATTTCAACTCCAGCCGACAGGAAGACGAGCAGTCGGAACGACACCGCAAGCTTCAAAAAAATATGCCGCCTGAAAAAGTTGTACATCGGAGTGTAGTCTGCCAATCAGCTGAAGCCCTATCGGCAGCCCATCACAAGCAGACCAGAAGACAAACGCATAGTTGGAAGCCTCAATCAACTGACAGGAATAAGAAAACGTCGTTGTTCCTTCTCGCTGAATCTCCTACCAATGAATATGAAACCACTGCTTGAAGAGCTTTCATCACACAGGAAACTATCCATCCGTTACATACATAGATCTCATCTGGCATGCCCATGAAATATCTTCAACAGGCATTTCATGGCAACTGCAGAAACACCATCAATGATCGCGTATGGTTCTTCCAGGTCTTGCACCCGTATGCACGCCATCACGCACGACAATTTCTCCATTGACGCACACCAGATCAATACCTTGCGGATGAATGCGAGGCTCTTCAAACGAGTTCACATCCAGAATTCGCTGCTCATCAAAAACGACGATATCCGCGTCCATCCCCTGCAGGATCAATCCTTTGTGCTTCATTCTCAGACGCCGCGCCGTATTGAAGGTCATCTTGCGGACGGCCTCCTCCAGTGAGAGAATATGCTTCTCTCTGACGTATCGGGCCAGAAAACGGGGAAACGCCGCATAGGTCCGGGGATGGGGCTTCTTACCGCTCAACAAGCCATCCGTTATCACGCACATTGAGGGATGTTTGATGCCTTCGATAACGTCTTCTTCAGACATGCCGAAGCCCAGCAGACCGACAGCCAGTCTTTCATCAATCAGCAAGTCCAGGATGGCGTCTTCCGGCGAGCAATGAAGCCGTTCGCCTATCTGAACGGCGCTCAAGCCCTCGCACCAGGAATTCTGAGGCTTGTTGACCGATGAAACATAAATGTTTTCCCAGCCCATGACCTCGGAAAAGTTTTCCCAGCCATCCGTCGTCAGCATATCCTTCTTGACCTGCTCGCGTTCTTCGACCAGAGCCTTCAGCATCCCATCCATGCCACGGCTATGATACCACGGCGGAACGACGACATGCATGAGCGTACTGTTGGCGGTATACGGATATTGAGCGATGCTGATATCTACCCCTTCCTGTCTGGCTCTGTCGATCGTGTCCAGATGCTTTCGGCCGGTTCCCCAGTTCCGGCGACCGCGCGCCTTGAAATGAGTAATCATGACGCGAATGCCGGACTCTCTGGCAATGTGGATGATCTCATCCAAAGCTTCCGTCATGTGGTCGGCCTCATTACGCATGTGCACGTCAAACAGACCGTCGTAGAAAGCGGCCGTTTTGGCCAGCGCGATCAGTTCCTCCGTGGACTGGTACTTGTTTGGCGTATAAATGAGCCCAGCCGATATGCCTCGCGCGCCCTGCTGCATGCACTCCGCGATGGACTCCTTCATGCGCCGCAGCTCTGCCGCAGTTGGAGGACGATTTTCCATGCCCATGACATCAAGACGGACAGTACCCAATCCCACGTAGGAACTGATGTTGACGCTCGGCATCGCGGCGTCCACCCGGTCCAGATAGGATGAAAAACTGTTCCAGTCCCAGGCCCTGTTCAGAATTCCGTCCAGTCCTGAAAGTGAAATCTGCCATTGCTCCTTGTTCCTATCGCTGATGGGAGCCACTGACAGACTGTCTAGCCCCACGTTTTCCGTGGTGACCCCCTGCATGATTTTTGCGGACGACTCTGGATTCTCCAGGACACTGAGATCGGAATGGCTGTGGCTATCAATGAATCCCGGACAAAGGACATGATCGTCGACGTCAATTACGTTCGCAGCCTCGGGCAGATCGCCATTCGATCCGACCTGAACGATGCGGCCCTCATGTACGCCGACGCACCCGCGCTGCCAGGGGGTACCCGTGCCGTCGACAATACGGGCGTTGATAAAGGCGATATCCAGCATGTACGTTTCCCCATTCCAACTTAAGATGGAAACTGTATTTTTTCCTACTCTCAATCGAATAACGTGATTCTGCACCGGATTGCGTTTGCGTCAGTTCTCAGGACGCTGTCTACTCTTTCACGGTACGCTCTCACGCTCAGGCCGTTTCAGGGGACCGGGACGGCCCCCGGTTCCCCCCGAACCTTATCCCGCAACAATCTGCCGCGCCATATCGTCATCCTGATCCGTTATGAACGGTATTCCTGTCTCATTTGCAGTTTCACGATTGATAGCGGCAATATCGGTTCGATCAATATAGTCGACGCCAAACTTTCTTGCCCCTCCCATAAGGTGCTGCAGTCCCGCGCCCAGACGGTCGCACATCGTCCACATTGCAATAGCTCCATAGGGGACATGACGTATTTCCTCGGCTCCCAGACGTTCCTTCAATGCATGATAGCCCGCGAAAATGGTTTCCGGGGTATCTCCGATGTCCAGAACACTCTTGGGCAGCTTGTCCCATGCCCCATTCACGGCTGCACGGCGTTCTGGATGAAGCGCGCCTTCGATGTTGCAACCGAGAAATGCGGGTATCATGAATGCACGGGACATGCACACGGCCTTGACGTACGGTGCGCCAAGCGCCAGAGCCTTGAAGACCTGACTGGGTCTGGCAAGCCCTCCGCCAATGGCCAGATCCACCACGGACTTGCCTGCCGAGGCTCTCAGAGCCGCATAGTCGTATGCCTTGGCATGCAGCAGAAGCGACGGCACCCCCCAAGTATCAAGAACATCGTTGGGACTCATCCCGGTGCCTCCGCCCGAACCGTCGATGGTAAGCATCTCGAAATCAAGCTCGGATGCAGCGCGAATGGCCAGCGCCAAATCGGCCATGCCGAAGGAACCGGTTTTCAGAGCCAGACTTGATGCCCCCTGATCCCGAAGCTCCCGAACCTTGGACGCCAACTCGGAAAGAACTTCCTCGCAAGTATCCAGAGAAGGATAGGTAAGCCCCGTGTAACGTTTGAAATATTCAACGTGTCCCGTGCGGAACGCTTCCTGAACATCAGGATCATCCGGGTCCGGACGCAGACAGTAGCTTCTGGATTTCATGAAGCGGGCATATTCGATATCCCGAATTATGCCTTCGCCTCCGATGGGCTTCGCGCCCTGTCCCCATTTGATTTCTATGCAGATCTTGTCGCCGTACTTTCTCGCCAGATACTCCGAGACGCCATTGTAGGCATCGTTGACGTTGACCTGCACAATCAGCATGCCCTGTCCGTCATAGTACCGCTGATATACGGCAATGCGTCGATCCAGATCCGGAAGAGCGCGTATGCTGCCGTCCGGATTGAATTCGGTCTTGTTGTCACCGCCGCCGACGTTCTCGCCAATGACAAGAGGAATACCGCACAACGCGGCGCCGATGGCGAAACTGTCCCAATACTTGTCCACCACTGGATTTCTGCTCAGGGCTCCTATGACAAAGGGATAACGGCTCGGCGCCTTTACATGAGAACCTATGCGGGTAGACAGTACCGCGTCACAATAGGCGGCATCGCCAAGACGGGCCTTTTCCTTGTCCAGTCCTGCTCCGCCAAAAACCCGACCTCGTATGCGCAGCGCGTCATAGGAAATGCCGACTTCCCTTGTTGTGCTCGAACCAATCGTGGCATTGCCGTATTCACGGGGCGTCAGCGTCCTGCGCCCTTCAAGGGAACTGAGCCACGTCTCGCATCGTCCCTGGCAATCTGTCCGACAAAAATTGCAAAGCCCCGATTCACAGGGAGTGCCGCGGTTCATGGCTCCGACTTTTTCATTACTTTTGGGGATACTCATAAGACAGCCTCGGAAGTAAGATGTTAAAGGTGAGCATGTGCGTTGAAAAATCCGTTCAGTTGAAATAACGATGCATGGCAAACAGCGCGGGAAGTCCGCCAGAGTGCAGGTACACGATATTCTGATCGGGGCGGAAGACGCCGCTCCTGAGCAGATGCAGCAATCCGGCAAGACATTTTCCGGTATAGTTGGGGTCCGCAACGAATCCTTCCGCCCCTGCTACCAGACGCACGGCGTCGAGCATTCCCTGATAGGGCCGGCAATACCCCGGCCCCACGAACTCGCCGGAAAGATGAAGAGAATCTTCGCCGCAATTTCCGGGGAGCTCCAAGGAACGCCAGCTCTCTTCGGCATGGCTCATGATGCGGTCATGCGCCGATACAGGGTATTCGCTTCCGAATACGTCAAATGCCCAGATGCCTATCTTCCTGTTCATGGTCCGACGCATCGCCTGGGCCCCCACGAGGAAGCCCGCCGTGGTCCCGGAACTGCCGACGGTAACGACAATGGCGTCAGGGACAAAATCATGCTCCGCCGCCTGTTCCAGCAACTCAAAGAAACAACTCAGGGAGCCAAGGGAACCTTCCTGAGTGGATGAACCTCGCGGAATGATGTATGGATGCCTGCCTTCCTTTTTCAACTCTTCAGCTCGGGTCCGCATGGCGGCGGCCCTGTCCTCTCCTGGAGGCAAAAGATGAATACGGGCACCCAGAATGCGGCACAACAGAATGTTGCCCGTATCCTTCTCATCCTCGGACAACGGCGGGTCCATGCACCCCAGGAACAGTTCGCAGGGGATGCCAAGATGCGCGGCGGCCGCAGCGGTCTGGACGACCTGATTGGATTGCACTTCGCCGGTATTGAGCAATACGTCGGCGCCTTCGGCCATTGCTCTGGCAAGCACGAATTCCAGCTTACGCACCTTGTTTCCTCCCGCGCCGAGGGGAGTCAGATCTTCCCGTTTAACCCATAGACGGGGACAGGAACTTCCAATCGTCTCTCGAAGATGGTCCATGGCCATGAACGGTGTCGGCCATACGCCCAACGGGATGCGCGGCGCGTGTGCAATACGTTGTCTGATATGCTCAATCATTGTCACATCCTTGAACAAAATACTCTCCAGAACAGACATATTCGGAGGCAAACAAAATTTTTTCCCGATAGTTGCCGCCGATCTCCGATCGTCATGCATTTCCGGCCGTTCCGCACGGGAGATTCGGCGACATACCGACTGCCGAAGAAAGCTCCCACTTGCGACCGTTTTTCCTTCGACAGACGAAACATGTTACGCCTTAAAGCATAAAGCGTTCCAAACTATTTTTATCAAAAAAATTAATAGAATACCTGATTGACAAGCCCGTTCTGCATGATTATATTAACCAAAAATGCATAATATCTGTCTATTTTTGAACATAGGGAAAAATCATGATCCAGGATTACAAGCTGGCAGCTCTTGTTCATTCCCAACTGGTAGCGGACGTTGTACACAACGAAATTCTTCGTCTTGGATGGGATATTCATATCGAGGTCACAAGCTACGAAACGGCACTGCAAGACGCTGCCAGCCTTCTGGAACAGGGGTACGAGGCCCTGCTCTGTCACGGCGGATTCAGGGAAGAACTTTTCGCCAGATTTGGACCCTGCATCGTTTTTATCGAACGCTCGGACATTGATTTGATCAAAAGTCTTGCCGAAGCCCGCAAAATTTCGACGACCGTCGCGTTGACGGCCCACGTCAATGAGACACGCGACATAGAATTCATGGAACAGCTACTGGATATGAGCATTATTCCCGTGCGGTACACGCTGAAGGATGATCTTGCGCAAAAGATTCAGGAGCTTTTTGCACAGGGTGTGCAGGTTTTCGTGGGCGGCGGCGGAACCGGCAGAATCGTCAGTCGCCTCGGAGGCTCGGTCTTTCTGGATCTTCCTCAAAGGGCGAACATACGAAACGCACTGAACAGGGCCATCATTCTGGCAGAAAATACCCGAATGGAAAGGGCCTATCGCAGCAATATCCAGGCGATTATGCACTACAGCAAGGAGGGGATGATCTGCATCAACACGGAATACGAAGTCGTGTTCCATAATGATCAGGCTCTGAACATACTGCGCGTCGCAACGCCAAATCGGCTTGCCCCCTTCTTCCGCCCTCTCTATCTGGAAGAGGTCCTTCGGGAACAGACTCCCCACATCGACAAGCTGGTCACCATCAATGAGAGGCAGCTCCTTATAAATGCCTTTCCTCTGCAACTGAGTTCCACGGCAACCGGCGCCCTCTGCTTCATTCATGACGTCCGTTCCCTGCAACGAATCAGCAGAAAAATCAGTGCAGATCTTCAGGCTCGCGGTCTGGTTGCCAATTATACATGCCGCGATATCGTCGGCAATGCTCCGGCCATCGTCCGCCTCAAGAAAAATATCCAGCGCTATGCACACACGGATATTCCTGTTTTCATCTACGGAGAAACAGGTACGGGGAAGGAGCTCGTGGCGCATTCGCTCCATGCCGCGAGCAGCCGTTCCCAGCAGCCGTTTGTCGTGGTCAACTGTGCCGCCCTGCCTGACCCCTTACTGGAGAGCGAACTCTTCGGTTATGAAGAAGGAGCGTTTACCGGTGCCAAACGTGGCGGCAAACAGGGTCTGTTTGAACTGGCCAACGGCGGAACGCTGTTTCTGGACGAAATCGGAGACATCAGCCACGCGGTTCAGCTGCGTCTGTTGCGCGTTCTAGATGCGCGAGAAGTGATGCATGTCGGCGGAGATCGCTTTATCCCCATCAATGTTCGCGTGCTGTGCGCTTCCAACAAGCAGCTTCTACATCTGGTTCGCAAGGGAACATTTCGTATGGACCTGTATTTTCGTCTAACGGGCGTTTGTCTTGAGGTTCCCCCGCTCCGGAACCGCCTTGAGGACATCGCCCTGTTCGCCGCCCCCCTGCTGCGCCGCTACGGCAAGGACAAAAAGGCACTGGGACCGGAAATACAAAAAAGACTCAAGGCCTACAACTGGCCGGGCAATGTGCGCGAACTGATGGCCGTTTTGGAAAGCTATCTGGTGCTGCTGGGCGATCAGGCGACAAGTCTGGCCTGCTTTGAAGAAGTGTTCCGGCACAGAGACGTGTTGCCCCTTACTCCGCCCCCCCTCCCCGCAGCCATGATGCCGGATGCTGGCGACGATCACAATCTTGGCCGACAGACAACGGATTTCCGCCGCAGGAAAGTCATGGAAGAACTTGCCTTGAATCTCGGCGACAGACGCAAGACGGCTGCGGCTCTTGGCATAAGCTACAGCAGCTTGCGCCGCATTCTTGAAAACATGAAAGAAGACTGAGTCTGCAAGATACTCGGGCTCAGGAAATGGCATCCGGAGTTTCCCCTCGACCTTGTTCAACCTGGTTCTTGCGTGTGTACGCCACGCAGACTGTGCCGCAAGAAACCATGCTCGGGGCATTCCGTTCACTTTCAGCCATACTCTTAACTGTGCCGCTCCCCGCCAATGCCTATCTCCAGATGCGGACAACATCCGTCCAGAAAACGCCAAAGCCATTCCGACGGCTCTTACCACACGAAACGTCTAAAGGAGTAATCCTCCTCTTTCCTTTACCGCAGGAATTCTTTTCCGATAACCAGTTGAACGCCTCGAAAACCTTCAAACATGACAAAAAGGGCTTCTTCTGAGTACTTCGGGAGAAGGAGCTTTGCGTTTCCATCCCCGAATAATGACCTTCCCTGACTGACCGCGAACAACCGCGGAAAAAGATTTTCAAACGGAATGACAAGCACGCACGACATTGTCTTCGTGAACAGCGGCCAACAGCCCCACGCGCAGACACGAAGTGCATCCCCATACTGTGGCTGAGTTAGCTATATAGCTCCTAGGGGCTGATTCAATTGGTCCAAAGGATCTTTTACGACTCTTTTTCTGTTATTTATTAAATTATAAGTAGATATTACTTCTTTGAAAGACCATCTTTTTGAGACTCCGTCCAGTTTTGGATGAAGTCTCTTTATTTTTGAAGGAGAACGTCATGTCCGAATACACGTCACAGAAAGTGGGAGAACTCGCCAAGGCCCTCATCAAGGTTCAGAAGCAGCTTCAACCGGCAGGGACAGATTGATACAGCAGTGTATCCTGCAAGTTCTGGAGCCAATCTGTGAGGCGAGGTTCTATAAGCAAAGCTATGGGGTCAGGCCATTACGGTCCGCGAAACATGCCATTGCAAGAGCTTATTTTCTTACGCAAATAGTTCATTTACACTATGTGGTAGATATAGATGTCAAAGGATTCTTTGACAATATCAACCATGCGAAACTTCTAAAGCAACTGTGGGCACTGGGCATAAGAGATAAGTCTTTACTCAAGGTCATCTCAAAAATGCTCAAGGCAGAAATTGAAGGTGTGGGTATTCCTGAAAAGGGAACACCGCAGGGTGGAATACTATCGCCACTACTCGCCAATGTCGTTCTGAACGAACTTGACTGGTGGATTGCCAGCCAATGGGAAGTGCATAAAACAAAATATGCATACAAGCCATACAAAGGAAGCAATGCCGGTATGTATGAGGCCCTAAGAAATACCAATTTGAAAGAAATCCACATGGTTCGCTATGCGGATGATTTCAAAATCTTCTGTCGCCATCGCAGTCATGCCGAACGGATATTCGCAGCCACACAAAAATGGCTATGGGAAAGATTGTCTTTAGAAATCAGTCCGGAAAAATCGCGAATAACCAATCTCAGGAAAGGTTACTCCGAGTTTCTGGGAATCAAGATAAAAGTCAGACCCAAGGGAAAGAAGTCAGGCCGAAACACTAAGAAAAAGCGCTTCGTGGTCAGTGCCCGTTTGGGAGACAAGGCCAAAGGGAAAATCCTGCATGAAGTCAGGAAACAAGTAAAGTCCATGCAAAATCCGAAACCGAATGAAGGGGATATATATGTGAATAACTATAATGCTTATGTCATCGGTGTCCACAATTATTACAGTTGTGCAACGGAATGTAGCATGGATTTCGCTAAAATAGCCTTTCTTAGTCGCTCAGCTCTCAAGAACAGGTTGAAAACGCGGAAGAGAAGAGCGCGTGAGCTACTCCCGGCATATTTCGAAAAACAATATGGGAAATCACAGCGGGTATTATTCGCAGATGACACACCCTTATTGCCTATTGGCTATGTCCAACATGTCAGATGCTTCTAGTTCAAAGCAATAAGCATATATGACACTGAAAGCAGACAAACTGTGCACAACAAGCAAAAAGCGGTATCACTCAGGATGTTACGTTATCTTCTAAAACATCCTGTTAAAGATAGAAGCGTAGAATACAATGATAACCGTATATCACTGTTTTTTGGTCAATATGGTCGATGCGTTGTCACCGGAGAATCATTGGCGGAATGGCAAATTCATTGTCACCACAAAAAGCCGAGAACCATTGGTGGTGGGGATGAATATGCAAATCTGGTCATAGTAAGTATGGACATTCATAAGCTCATACATGCTACCAATGAGGCGACTGTCGGGGTTTATCTTCAACGTCTCAATTTGAAAAACAGCCAGCTCGCAAAAGTGAACAGGTTGAGGGAACAAGCACAGCTTGTTCCTATTCTTTAAGAGTTACCTTTCTTTTACATGATGTCTGCACTCAATAAAGCTCAATCAATGGAACGCCGTGTGCGGTGAAAGCCGCACGCACGGTGTGAAACGGGGGAAAACCCGGAGATAATTTCAAAAGGTTACCTATCGCTATAATCGGCACGGGATGTGGTTGTCTGGTTCATGCACGACTTTGATCCTCTGTATCTGTACGGTCCCACTGGATGCGGGAAGACGACGCTCATCAAGCAGCTTGCCGCACGGCTGAACTATCCCACATTTGAAGTCACCGGGCATGGACGATTGGAGTTTGCCGATCTGTGCGGCCATATTTCCCTGCAAAAAGGCAGTATGGTCTATGAGTACGGTCCATTGCCGCTTGCCATGCGGTACGGGGGAATTCTTTTGATCAACGAGGCGGACTTGTTCTCCCCTGAAGTTGCCGTTGGCCTCAACGGTGTTCTGGACGGTGCGCCCTTATGTCTGCCAGAAAATGGAGGAGAGGTCATTACAAAAGGCTTGTCCGTCAGGCTTCAGGGACTCATGCAGTCGCTCTTCCCGTCCGCTCCCTATCCTTCAACAAGAGGGCGGCTCAACACGGCAAAGCTGTTCAGAATCAAGACAGGAAACCCAAAGGTCTTCATCCAAAAGACGGAAGCCGTTGCCATCAATACAAGCCTCCACATCCTGCTGGACGCATCCGCCAGCATGTACGGCAAACGCATGGAACTGGCGACGGCATCCTGCCATGCCATCGCATCGGCCTGTTCCGGCATCAGAGGGCTGAATATCACCATAACAGCCTTCAACGGAAACCACAGAGGGGATGCGTGTTCGGTCTATCCGCTCCTTAAAATCCGGACAACCCGTTCATGCCCGCATCAACCTCACTCCCCGAGGAGGGACGCCTCTGGCCCCCGCGCTCTGGTGGATCATGAAACAACTTCTGTTTGCCCGAGAACAGAGAAAAATGCTGTTGGTTCTGACGGATGGACAGCCTCATGACATGAATGCAACTCAAAAAATCGTTGAAATAGCAAATAAAATAGGTCTGGAAGTGTACGGACTAGGGATGCTGGATAGAAGCATCGGCGACTTCCTACCCGACACCAGCCGAGTCATCTGCCGACTGGAGGAACTTCCTGCCATGTTGTTTGAGCTGTTGCATGACGTTCTTACAAGGAAGAGCAGGCCATGTTTATAGGAAGACGCGTCTGGAGGTGCCCAAGATGCGGATATGTGGGTGAGCCTGATTTCACCAGATTGGGTGAACGGCTTGGAACCGCCCTAGGTGGAATCATCGGAGGTTTTGTCGGGTACTGTGCCTGTGGCGTTCCTCTGATACCAACCACAGGAAAATACAGAGGGCTTGTCTCCGGTCTCATGTTCGGAGCTTTCACGGGAAACCAGATAGGACAAGCCCTCGATATGTACCTAATCCATGTATGTAAATGTCCTCGTTGAAAAAAAATCATTATATATTAATAGATTAAAAGAACAAGGTGGGTATTACACCGGCCTTGTCCCAAAGGAGTCCCTATGGAAAAGCTTCTGTATTTCGTCGGTGGAATTATTGTGGGGAGTATCGGCACATTGGCGGCTCTCGGATTCACGGAAGAGAAGCTGGATGAAATGAGACAAGAGGAGGACGAGAGCCTTTAAACTCGGGAGAGTTCTTTCTTTAAGTTATGAGGTAAATCCGCGTACATCCCCACGATGAGGCATTCTCCATCACAGATGAAGTGGGGACAAAATGGGGGCAACAACGCTCTGGAACCAGAAAAGGCCCTACAGCTTTCGCTGTAAGGCCTTGTACTTT
>ENA-OROH01001190-OROH01001190.1-human-gut-metagenome-genome-assembly--contig:-NODE-1190-length-25658-cov-15.770691_pt1 | contig 25658 bp, 19 predicted proteins | sample MGYA00242125_ERZ509042 | MGnify/ENA primary metagenome ERZ509042 (study PRJEB26280, sample SAMEA2338738) | human gut metagenome | biome: human gut; feature: human-associated habitat; material: faeces... | reverse complement strand
GCAGTGGCAGGCCGAAGGCAATCGAGCCGATGGCGCTGGCGGTGTAGCGCCCGATGCCCGGCAGCGCCAGGAGCGCTGCAAAGTCGGCAGGCATCTGTCCGCCGAAGTCTTCAACAATCTGGCAGGCAGCCTTCTTGAGATTGCGCGCGCGGCTGTAGTAGCCGAGCCCTTGCCAGAGTTTCATGAGGAGCTCGTCGTCGCAGCGCGCGAGGCTCGCGATGTCAGGCAGCACTTCGAGGAAGCGCGTGTAGTACGGGATGACGGCCGAGGCGCGCGTCTGTTGCAGCATGATCTCGGAAATCCAGGTGTGGTACGGCGTGACCTCTTCGCGCCACGGCAGGCAGCGCAGCGTGGACTGGCCGCGATACCAAGTCAGCAGTGGCTCGACAATCTCGGGCAGGATATCGGTGTGCGGCAGCTGGAGCGGCGTGTGTTGTTTTCTCATCGTGGCATCTGTCCTTTCTGGTGGGCTAATTCCTGGTGCATTTCATTGTAGCATAGACTGACAGGGAGGGCTATGCCCTACCAGTCTGCAGCAGGAACGTGGACATTCCTGCTGGATTGTCCGACCTTTGCTTCATGTTTTTATTGAAAATCCGTTTAGAATGGACATAAATGCTTATCGAACAATATAAAACCAGAAATATGTCTGCTGTAAGGGGATTATAATATAAAAAAATCTCAGTGAAATGAAAAAAAGTTACAGGAACGTGTTGACAAATCGTGTGCATCGAGTAATAATGTATACATGTTTACAGCATTACAGTTTGAATCTGTTGGAGTGCCGTGGTATAATATGCATGGTATCAGCAATTCTAAGAGGAGATGGGTCCATGAAACACGTCTTGTCGGTATTCGTCGAGAATCAGACTGGTGTCCTCGTGCGTGTTGTGAGCATGTTTTCCAGACGCGAGTTCAACATCGACAGCCTGTCGGTGGGCGTCACGGAAACACCGGATTTCTCGCGCATCACAGTCGTCGTGCACGGTGATGAGAACCTCATCGAGCAGATGATCAAGCAGCTCGAGAAGATGCCGGTAGTCCGTGCGGTACAGCGCCTGGACGAGAAGAATGCTGTGTGCCGCGGGATGACGCTGATAAAGGTCAAGGCGGATGACGACAACCGGCTCGATGTCTTGAAGATGGCAGAGCTCTTCCGGGCTCATGTGGTGGATGTCGAATCCAACACGCTGGTCTTCGAGATCACGGGCAGTGACGACAAAGTCACGGCTTTCCTGAGACTCGTGAAGCCTTATGGGATCGCGGAAGTCATACGCACCGGCCTCATCGCGCTAGAGCGCGGAGAGCATACAATCTATGAACATTGTGAGGAGAGAGAGTATTATGGCAAAAACTTACTATGATCAGGATGCAAATTGGGAACTCATGAACGGCAAGACGATTGCCATCATCGGCTATGGCAGCCAGGGCCATGCTCATGCCCTGAACCTCAAGGACAGCGGTGCAAACGTCATCGTCGGCCTCTATGAGGGTTCCAAGTCCAAGAAGGTCGCTGAAGAGCACGGCCTGAAGGTCTACACGGTCGCTGAAGCAGTCAAGCAGGCTGACATCACGACGGTCCTGATTCCGGATGAGAAGCAGGCCGACGTCTACAAGACGGAAATCGCTCCGAACCTCAAGCCGGGCAGTGCTCTCGTCTTCGCACATGGCTTCAACATCCATTACCAGCAGATCGTTCCGCCGGCAGATGTTGATGTATTCATGGTCGCTCCGAAAGGCCCGGGCCATCTCGTTCGCCGCACGTACACGGAAGGTTCCGGCGTACCGGTTGTCTTCGCTGTTCATCAGGATGCAACGGGCAAGTGCTTCGACCTCGCTCTTGCTTATGCAAAAGGCCTCGGCGCTCTGCGTGCCGGCGCACTGCAGACGACGTTCCGCGATGAGACTGAGGAAGACCTCTTCGGCGAGCAGGCTGTCCTCATGGGCGGCGTTTGCCAGCTGATGCAGACGGGCTTCGAAGTCCTCGTCGAGGCAGGTTATCCGCCAGAGATGGCATACTTCGAGTGCTTCCATGAGATGAAGCTCATCGTTGACCTCTGCTACGAGGGCGGCTTCACGAAGATGCGTCAGTCCTGCTCCGATACGGCTGAGTACGGCGACTACATGGTAGGCCCGCGCATCATCACGGAAGACACGAAGAAGGAAATGAAGAAAGTCCTCAAAGAGATCCAGGACGGCACGTTCGCTCGCAACTGGCTGCTTGAGAACAAGGCTGCTGGCCGCGTCAACTTCCTCATGGAGCGCCGCCTGCATGCTGAGCATCCGATCGAGAAGGTCGGCAAGGAACTGCGTGCTATGATGCCGTGGCTCAAAGACGGTGCAGATCTCTCTAAGGACTGATAACTCCGTTAACTGAACAGGAATTTAACGCTTCCCCGGCGAATCATGCGTCGGGGAAGTTTTTTCCAAATAACAGGACTATACTCGTTATGCATAGTAAGAGATTAGGAGGGCATACTATGGGTATGACTATGAGCGAGAAGATCCTCGCGAAACACGCCGGCCTCGATTCTGTAAAAGCCGGTCAGCTCGTGACCTGCGAGCTCGATATGGTACTGGCCAACGACATCACGGCACCGCCGTCCATCGCCAAGTTTGAGGAGATTGGCCGCCCTGTCTTCGACAACACGAAGATCGCGCTCGTGCCGGATCACTTCCAGCCGGCCAAGGACATTAAGTCGGCAGAGCTCGCGAAGATCGTCCGTGACTTTGCGCGCAAGTACAAGATCGTCAATTACTTCGAGCAGGGCCGCGTGGGCATCGAGCACGTCATCCTGCCGGAGAAGGGCATCGTCGCACCGGGCATGCTGACGATCGGTGCGGATTCGCATACGTGCACGTACGGTGCTGTCAACGGCTTCTCGACGGGCGTCGGCTCGACCGACCTCGGCGCGGCCATGGCGACGGGCAAGGCGTGGTTCAAGGTTCCGGAGGCCATCAAGGTCAACCTGACGGGTGAGAAGCCGGCTGACATCACCGGCAAGGACGTCATCCTGACGCTTATCGGCATGATCGGCGTTGACGGCGCGCTCTACAAGTCCCTGGAATTCGCCGGCCCGGGCGTCAAGGCGCTGACGATGACGGACCGCCTGACTATCTCCAACATGGCCATCGAGGCAGGCGGCAAGGCCGGCATCTTCCCGTTCGACGAGATCACGAAGGCGTATGTCGACGGCCGCGTCACGAAGCCGTACGAGCCGGTCGCTGCCGACGAGGATGCAGAGTACTGCCGCGAAGTCGACATCAACCTCTCCGAGCTCAAGCCGGTCGTTGCCTTCCCGCACCTGCCGGGCAATACGAAGCGCGTCGAGGATATCAAAGAGCCGATTGAGATCGATCAGGTCATCATCGGTTCCTGCACGAATGGCCGCCTCGAGGACATGGAGATCGCAGCGTCCATCCTCAAGGGCCGCAAGGTCGCAGACCGCGTGCGCTGCATCGTCATCCCGGGCAGCCCGGCCATCTACAAGGAGTCGATGAAGCGCGGCTACATCGATGCCTTCATCGATGCAGGCTGTGCCGTCTCGACGCCGACCTGTGGCCCGTGCCTCGGCGGCTACATGGGCATCATGGCTGCCGGCGAGCGCTGCGTTTCGACGACGAACCGCAATTTCCGTGGCCGCATGGGCCATGTCGACAGTGAAGTCTACCTCGCCGGCCCGCAAGTCGCAGCCGCGAGTGCAATCTTAGGACGCATCGCAACACCGGAGGAGGTAAAATAACATGAAATTAGAAGGCAAAGTATGGCGCTACGGCGACAATATCGATACAGATGTCATCATCCCGGCCCGTTACCTCAACACGTTTGACCCGAAAGAGCTCGCCAAGCACTGCATGGTCGACATCGATGAGAGCTTCGCACCGAATGTCAAGGAAGGCGACATCATGGTCGGCGGCCGCAACTTCGGCTGCGGCTCCTCGCGCGAGCATGCGCCGGTTGCCATCAAGGCATCGGGCGTCCCGGTCGTCATCGCCGCGAGCTTCGCGCGCATCTTCTACCGCAATGGCATCAACATCGGCCTGCCGCTCCTGGAGATCGGCGAGGACGTCGAGAAGATCAAGGCCGGCGATCAGCTGCGCGTCGACACGGCGACAGGCACGATCGAGGACCTGACGACGGGCGACGTCTTCCATGCGCACCCGCTTCCGGGTTTCGTGCAGGACATTGCCCAGGCCGGCGGCCTCATCAACTACATCAAGGGCCAGAAGGACTGAGCACAGAGTCAACGACGTTTGGATAGAGCAGAGAGGGAATAGCATATGTCATATAAGATCACAGTGATACCGGGCGATGGTATCGGCAAGGAAATCACGGATTCTGCGGTAGAAGTCCTCAAGAAGGTCGACGAGAAGTTCGGCCTTGGGCTTTCCTACACCTATAAGGATGCCGGCGGCACGGCCTACGACAAGTTCGGCACGCCGCTGCCGGAGGATACGATCGAGGCGTGTAAGGCGTCGGACGGCGTTCTCTTCGGTGCTGTCGGCGGCGACAAGTGGGACAATGTCGACCCGGCCCTGCGCCCCGAGAAGGCCATCCTCGGCCTGCGCAAGAACCTCGGCCTCTATGCCAACCTGCGCCCAGTCAAGGTGGCCGATGCGCTCGTCGAGTACTCTCCGCTGAAGCCGGAACTCGTCAAGGGCGTCGACCTCGTCATCGTGCGCGAGCTCATCGGCGGCATCTACTTTGGCGATAAATGCGAGTCTGAGCAGCACAATGGTGCAGAGCGCGCCTGGGACCTTGAGAACTATTCGGTCCCCGAGGTCGACCGCATCGCGAAGCTCGCCTTCGAGACGGCCAAGCTGCGCCGCGGCAAGGTCACGTCAGTCGACAAGGCCAATGTCCTCGCGACGTCGCGCCTCTGGCGCCGCACGGTGGCCAAGCTCGCCGAGTCGTACCCCGATGTCGAGCTCAACAACCTCTACGTCGACAACTGCGCGATGCAGCTGGCCATCCGTCCGACACAGTTCGATGTCATCGTCACGGGCAACCTCTTCGGCGACATCCTCTCCGACGAGGCGGCCGTCGTCGGCGGCTCAATCGGCATGATGCCGTCGGCCTCCATTGGCACGAGCACGAGTCTCTATGAGCCAATCCACGGCAGCGCACCGGACATCGCAGGCAAGGGCATTGCCAACCCGATGGGCACGATCCTCTCGGCCGCAATGCTGCTGCGCTACTCGCTGCACGAAGAAGAGGCGGCCAAGGCCATCGAAGCAGCTGTCGACAAGGCTCTCGCTGATGGCTACCGCACGCCAGACCTCTGGAAGGAAGGCTTCAAGAAGGCCAATACGGAAGAGATCACGAAGGTCATCTGCGAGCGCATCTGACGCTTACCGCAAAGGGAGTCTCACTGGCAGAAGGGGGAAGGCAGATGAAAGGAGCACAGGCTGTCGCTCTCTGTCTCAAGGAGCAGGGAGTCGACACGGTTTTCGGTTATCCGGGCGGCATGATCCTGCCGCTTTACGACGCATTCTATGAGAACCCGGACATCCGGGAAATCCTCGTGACACATGAGCAGAATGCCGCGCATGCGGCCGACGGCTACGCGCGCGCATCGGGCAAGGTCGGCGTCTGCATCGCGACATCGGGCCCTGGTGCGACGAATCTCGTCACGGGGCTCGCGACGGCCTTCATGGACTCCGTTCCGGTCGTCGCCATCACGGGGCAGGTCGACACATCTCTCCTGGGGCGCGATGCGTTCCAGGAGACGGACATCCTCGACGTTACGATGCCTGTCACGAAGCACAACTTCAAGGTCAAGAAGGCCGATCAGCTCGTGTCGACGGTGCGCAAGGCATTCGCGCTCGCGCGTCATGGTCGTCCCGGCCCTGTGCTCGTCGATGTGCCGCGCGATCTCTTCCAGATGGATGTCGACTACGCGCCGCAGGGCGTGGAGTCCGAGCATCATGGAAAGCCGGATGCTGACTTCCTGATCTGCGCGGCAGAGGCGGCCGACGAGATTGTCCGGGCGAAGAAACCCGTGGCCATCGTCGGCGGCGGCGTCATCTCTGCCGGAGCGACGAAAGAAGTCATCGCCTTTGTCGAGAAGTATCATCTGCCCGTCGTGCACACGCTCATGGGCCTCGGCGCGATACCGCGCTCGCACCCGCAGTCACTCGGTTTTGCCGGCATGCACGGTGAGAAGGCCGCCAATCACGCGATTGCCGCGGCAGACCTTGTCATCGCTATCGGCAGCCGCTTCGGCGACCGCCAGACGGGCAATCTCGACAAGTACACGGAGAACACGAAGTTCATCCACATCGACATCGACCCGGCCGAGATCGACAAGAACGTCGGCAACTCGCTCGGCCTCGCCGGCGATATGAAGACCATACTTGCCCTGCTCATGCGGCATGAGCCGAATTCCGCCCTGACGGACTGGTGGCAGCAGATTGAGAAGTGGGAGGATTCCTATGCCTACGACTATCACCAGAACCGCCTGACTGTCCCTTGGGCGATGCATCAGGTCATGCAGCGCACGAAGGGCAAGCCGTACGCCTTTGTGACGGATGTCGGGCAGCATCAGATGTGGGCTGCGCTCCACCTGCGCATCGAAGAGCCGCGGACGTGGCTGACCTCCGGCGGCCTCGGCACGATGGGATTCGGCCTGCCGGCCGCGATGGGCGCTCAGCTCTACTACGGCAAAGACAGGCGTGTCATCCATGTAGCCGGTGACGGCGGCATCAAGATGACGGGCAATGAGTTTTACACGATCGCTCGCCTGAATCTGCCCGTCGTCTCCCTGATCGTCAACAACAGGAGTCTCGGCATGATCCGCCAGCTCCAGAAGGTCATGTACAAAGAGCGCTACATCGCCTGCGAGCTCGACTACCCGATGGATTACGTCAAGTACGCCGAGTGTTTCGGCATCCAGGCGGAGTCCGTCTCCACACAGGATGAATTTGCCGAAGCCCTCAAGAAAGCCCTCGAAGACCGCGACCATCCGCGCGTCATCGTCCTCAACGTCTGGCGCAGCTTCGTCGAACCCATGATCAAGGGCGGCGCTCGCATCGACGAGTTCGTCGAATTCAAGTAATAAAATAATACATAATAATAGTATATAAAAAGAAGCGCTATTCTTTATGCGAGGGATAGAGCTTCTTTTTTGTTTAAATATGTGAATGAGCATCATCTTTAGATAAATTAATGATGGCATCGATGATGGCTTTGACTTTTCATCTAGATGAGGATATTCGTTGATGAGTTGTAACAAACGTTTATTCGTGATGTTTTCAGCAACCTTGGTTGTATTTATATAATCCGTTTCGAAGGAAGCCTGTTCCTCTCGATACGAATTGCTATCATCTTTTACATGAGGTATCAGGGAAAGAATGGATATTTTTAATGCATCTGCTAAAGCGATTAAATCTTCAATTGTAATGCCTGTGGTATAACCTCTCTCCCAATTCGAAATTACCTGCGAAGACTTATGCACCAGCTGACCGAGTTTGGTTTGGGTGAGTTTTAGTTCTTTTCTTCTTTTCCTGATGTTGTCGCCGATAGACATGAGCCTGCACACCTCCATGCTTTTCATTATACAGAATCTAACGTTAAATGTTACAAAACTGACGATATATGAGAATATAATTGCCGTTTTATTGCAAAATAACGTAATTCGTTATATAATAAAAGTGTATATCTTGAGTTAAGCTTAAAATATGTGGCTTTTTGCCCTTTTTTACAGGTAATTAACGAATTTTGTTGTGTATAGAATAAAAGGTAACATATAAAAATGTGGTGCAAACACTGTGAGATAGAGACAAACGAAAAAGAATGCCCGATTTGCGGGCAAAAAACAGAAACGGATGTTCCTACAGAAATTTATTGGTGCGAGCATTGCCAGGTACCGATTATCCGTCGAGTCAATCAGTCCGGTCAGTCAGAATGCCCGATTTGCGGACAAAAGACGAAGTATATGGCATCTGACCTGCGCCCAGTTTTTCCAGAAGAGCGACTGCTGTTGGAATTGCTCTTGAAATTTGAGCCCTTGAGCTTGGCTGAAAAATCTATCTGGGCGAATAAGAACCGCTATTACATTGACGGTCATTCCAAAGTAATTACAGCCAAGAACTATGAAGCAGCCGATATTGAGCAGGTAAGGAAAATTCTGCAGGAACATGCTCAGGAAAAATATTCTGGAGCCTTTAAGCGTCATATCCAAGACTTTTTGACAGTCAATCGTCATCATCTGCAGTCTATCATCGACGAGGCTCATCAGTTTATCAGAGAGGAAGCTTCTAAATATCCTGCAGAGAATATAGTATTGTCATTTTCAGGGGGCAAAGATTCGACAGTTACGGCAGACATTGTCACAAAGGCACTGAGTAATCCGAGTCTTGTTCATATTTTTGGCAATACAACATTGGAATTCCCGACAACATTGACATACGCAGAGCGGTTCCGTAAGAATCATCCACAGGCCATTTTTCAGATTGCCCAGAATCGGGAACAAAATTTCATGGATATGTGCAAAGTAATTGGCCCGCCTGCCAGGATGATGCGCTGGTGCTGTTCTATGTTCAAAACAGGACCGATTACACGAGTCATTAGTAATCTGTATCGAAATCAGCAGATTTTGACTTTTTATGGTATCCGTCGTTATGAGTCTGTCAGCCGCAGTAAATACAATCGCGTTGAGAAGAATACAGAGTCGGTAAAGATACAGCAGCAGACGGTTGCTGCCCCTATATTCAATTGGAAGGATATTGATGTCTGGCTTTATATCTTGGGTGAGAAAATTGACTTTAATGATGCTTATCGCTTGGGATATGACCGTGTTGGCTGTTGGTGCTGCCCTAACAATAATAAAAGAGCGCAGTTTCTTTCCAATATATATATGCCAGAGCGTTCGACGAAGTGGCGTAACTTTTTGATTGACTTTGCCCATGAGATCGGCAAGGAAGATGCCGAGGTTTATGTTGATACGGGCAAGTGGAAGGCACGACAGGGCGGAAATGGACTTCCTGCAGCTAAAACTGTCAAATTGCAGTATACGAACTGTACTTCAGAAGAACATTCAAAGATATATAAACTGTTCCGGCCATATGATGATGAACTGGTGAATATGTTTGTGCCGTTCGGAAAATTAGCACCGGAACTTGGCAGAAGATTACTGCATGAGACTGTAGTGTTGGATATCCATACCAATGTTCCTATTTTGTCCATTCAGCCGTTTAAGCAGGATAATTATGAACATGCAGTCAAGGTCAAGACAATGAATGTCAAGGACCATGATGCACTGCAGAGAATGGCAGGATATCAGATACGAAAGTTCAACGCATGCCGCCGCTGCCTGAAATGTGAATCCTTATGTCGGACAGGGGCTATTTCTATCATTGGAGATTCTTATTATATTGATCCACAGAAATGCGTACACTGTCAGAAGTGCATGAATGCAAAATACTTAGCGGGCGGCTGTATGATGGATAAATATTTAAGAACGAAGTAACGTATCGTTACTATAGCAAATAGATGAGTGAGGAGAATCAAGTATGAAATTCAGGGGCCATGAGACATTCTTTATCCGTAAAGGCTGGATTACCAAAGGGATGAAATATGTAAAGCGTCATCCAGACGTATTTGTCAGCAAAGAAGAAAAGCCCATGGATGTCCTGGGAATTGGTTCTAATATGGTTAAATCTCTTCGCTATTGGATGCAGGCTGTTGGCATCACAAAAGAGCCGACACATGGTAAGAGAACTCAGCAGTTTACACCGTTAGGAGAACTTATCTATCGTTATGATCGCTATATAGAGGAACAGGGAACGCTTTCATTACTGCAATATGAGTTGGCTTCGAATCAGGAAGAAGCGACAGCGTGGTATTTTTTCTTTAATGAATTTCAGATGTTGGAATTCACGAGAGATGATTTCATCAGAGGCCTTAAGAATTATGTCTTGATGCAGGATGAAGAGACAAGTGTAGCGGATCGTTCATATCAAGATGATTTTAGCTGCATCATCAATACATACATTCCTAGAATCAAAGGCGGCCGACTGCAGTTTTCTCCTGAGAACAATATTGCCTGTCCCTTGGGAGAATTGGGCCTGATTGATTACGTCAGTCAAGATAGAACGATTTATCGCAAGACGATGGTCCAGCCGCAGATGTTATCTCCATATATTGCTTTAGCCATGATTCTTTTACAGCATGATGATAATACAGAGGTTTCCTTGGAATCACTGCTTCATGCGCCTAAAAGTATTGGCAGAGCATTTAACCTTGATATGACAACTTTGATGCAGCTGCTGAAACAATTAGAGCAGTTGGGGGAAGTCGAAGTCGTACGTACGGCAGGTCTGGATGTAGTGCACATCATGACAGAATATACGGCACAAGAGTGTATAGAACAGTATTATCAAGACGTCTTAAAGGAATGAAGAGGAAATTATGAGTGAAATGATACACATAGCATCGGGATTCCAGTATTCTGTGAATCTACGTTATGACCTTAATCGTGAGAATAAAATAGAGAACTTCATTCCGACTTCGGCTGCATTGGATTTTATGGAAGACATCATGAAGTCTACTAGAGAGAATTCTACAGAACGGGCGAGAGTCTTAGTCGGGGCTTATGGTAAAGGAAAATCTCATATGGTCCTGACGATGCTGGGATTGCTGCTGAAAAAAGATTTACAGAAGTTCAAGCATTTACAGCCTAAATTATCTGAGCATAAGACTTTAGCAAAGGAGATTGACCGCTATTACAGTAGTTCGGGGAAGATTCTGCCGGTCATCATCTCAGGCAGCAGTACAAGTATTCCTCAGTCGTTCCTGACGGCCTTGGAGCAGTCCTTAAGAGATAATAATCTTTTGGATATCATGCCAGACACAAATTACAAGGCAGCGGTACAATGCATTCAAAAGTGGCAGCAGGAATATCCGGATACGTATCAGGCATATACCAATATAATTGCTGATGAGCCAGAAGATTTTATAAAACGCTTGTCACAATATGATGTGCAGGCCTATGAAACTTTTGAACGTTTGTATCCACAGCTGACGGCAGGAAGTGTATTTAATCCATTCCTTGGTTTTGATATTGCAGAACTTTACAGCAGCGTAGTGCGTTCCTTGAAAGCTAAGGGGTATCAAGGAATTTATGTCGTCTATGATGAATTCAGCAAGTATCTGGAAGCGAACATTCAGGAAGCTTCTGTCAGTGATACAAAGATGTTGCAGGATTTCGCAGAGAAATGCAATCGCAGTGGTAAAGAACAGCTTCATATTTTGCTGATATCGCATAAGGAGATTGCGAATTATATCGACCGTCTGCCAAAACAGAAGACCGATGGCTGGCGCGGTGTCTCGGAACGATTCAAACACATCCATATGCGTGCAGAATACGCCCAGACGTATGAACTGATTGATAATGTCATTCAAAAAGAAGAATTATTGTGGAAATCGTTCACTAAAAAATATCATGACCAATTTACGTTGCTGATAGGGCAATACTTAAACCATCCGATATTTGCTGATTTAGATCATAACGTAGCAGCGCGTGTTATCTTGGAATCTTATCCGTTGCATCCGGTATCTGTCTTTATTCTGCCGCGCTTGTCAGAGCGTATTGCCCAGAACGAAAGAACGCTGTTTACCTTCTTATCGGCAGATGGTACTGCGACTTTGCGGGATTTTTTGCGTCGATATGGCCAGGATGATTTTCATCTTATTACGGCAGACCTTTTATTTGATTATTTCCGTCCTTTGATGGAAAAGGAAGCTTACGACGGAGAAATTCACCAGCGCTATCTGCTGGCAAAATCCATTCTGCAAAAAGTTCATGAGAATGAATTGCAGCAGAAAATTGTTAAAATCCTGGCGCTGTTTTACATGGTAGAACAGTTTGATGTGTTGCCACCGACAAGAGAAGAATTGACAAATATCCTGCGTTTTGCTTATTCGGCAGAAGCAATTGATTCTGCACTTGATGATTTAATCGAACGTCAATATGTTGTATATCTGAAACGCAGCAACGGGTATCTTTGCCTGAAACAGAGCTCGGGTGTTGATATACAGCAGAAAATAAAAGATTTCATCGCTTCACATCAGGATATGGATATGAAGACGCTGCTCAACGGCATGAATTTTAACCGCTATCTCTATCCAGCAAGGTATAACGATGAACGAGAAATTACCCGCTTTTTTGCAGTTGAATTTATTACGGCTGAAGAAGTCAGGGAAGACGTGAATTGGCAGGTAAAAAGCGAATCGATAGCAGCAGATGGTGTCATTTATGCAGTTTTGCCAAATGAAGAGGCCGAGATTCAACAAACAGCGGATGTATTGCAAAAATCTGGTGATGAGACAAAAAGATTTGTCTTTGTGGTACCAAAGCATTATCAGCCTATTCGTGATACCTTGTTCGGTTTCTATGCAGCAGGACAGCTAAGAGATGCAGCGGGAGAAGATTATGTTCTTCGCGATGAATATAATCTGATTTATGAAGATTATTATGTCATAGTGAGGTCTTTCCTGCAGAGCTATACTCGTCCGGAAATGAAACAGGCCTATTATTATCATATGGGACAGCGTCTGCATATTCGCAGACGTGCAGAGTTATCGACATTGTTATCTAAAATCTGTGACTTTACTTACCCGATGACGCCGGTTATTAATAATGAAGTCATCAATAAAAATGAAATCACGGTAATGGCAGCTAGGAGTCGTCATAAAGTTGTAACAGCCATACTGCGTCCGATAACAGAGCCAAATTTAGGTTTGATAGGCTCAGGGCAGGATATGTCTATTATGCGCAGCACTTTGATGCGTACAGGGATTTTGACGGCAGATAATGATAAATGGCAGTGGCATAAGCATACCGGAGATGCGGAAATGGATTATACGATGGCCACTATTAGTGCATTTCTGGAGCATGCAGGTGAAAACCAGCCAGAGTCTTTTGCTGATTTGTATCATCAGTTGATGTCACCGACTGGACGTATTGGTTTGCGCAGGGGCGTTATACCGATTTTATTAGCGGTGGCAATGCGTCCATACTTGCAGTCGCTGTTGATTTATGAAAAGGATGAGCAGTTGCCGATTCAGGCTGACACGCTGGAGCAGATTAATGCTCATCCAGAAAATTATCAATTGAGAAGACTTAATTGGTCGCAGGAAAAAGAAACGTATATCGAAGATTTGGGGCAGCTCTTTAACGCATCACTGCAGGATCATGTTCAGGGCAGAGTCGATTACGATGCAACAGCACGTGCTATTATGGCCTGGTATCTTGCTCTTCCGAAATATACTAAAGAATTACAGCAAAAGCCAACAGGTGAAAAACTAGAGAAAAAAATCAGGGCATTTCGCAAGGCTGTAAGCTCAGAGCGAAGCAGCAGCAAGCTGCTTTTTGTCAAAATACCTGAAGCATGTCAGTTGACAATAAATGATGCAAGTCTTCTTATTGATGCAATAAAAAATATCAAGACCGAATTGGATAATGCGCTGGATGCGTTGGTAAATGAAGTTTGTCAATTCATGATAAAAGTCTTCAGAAACGCACAGCCTGAACGAGCATCTCTTCATTCCATTTTGATGGACTGGTATGAGCAGCTGCCCTCTGCTATTGGAGAAGAAGTTTTTTCGGATGGTACAACTAGCTTCCTTAAAATTTGTCAGGGTGACCTCTTAGGTGATGTACAGCTCATTCGGCAGTTAGCCCGAGAGGTAACAGGGCTGCGTCTGGAAGATTGGTCAGATAAGACATATTCAGAATTCTGCACGAAAGTAAAACGTTATAAACAGACGGCAGACGAATTTCAGCCTGTAAATCAGAAAAATGCAGAAACAGCAGAAGAAGTGGAAGATGGATATTACTTCTCTTATCCGGAAGCCGGACAAATGGTACGCAGACATTTCGTCAAGGTGCCATATTCTCCTAGAGCTAAGCTGCTGTTGAACAGCATCACGGCAGATATTGAAGCAATGGGACAGGCTATCAATCCTGAGGAAAAACGTCAAGTAGTGGCAGAAATCCTGCAAAAGCTTTTTTAAGGGAGGAAGCTATGGCATATTTTGATAATGCAGCGACAACATATCCTAAACCAGAATGTGTTTACCATGAAATGGACAGCTTTTACCGCAGTCATGGTGGCAGTGCCGGCAGGGGAACCCATGAAGGAGCAAAGTCCGCAGGAATGCTGATTGCTGAGACAAGAGACCGGCTTAAATTCCTTTTTCATGCGCCGAATCATGAGGTTATTTTTACCCCAACAGCTACATTGGCTTTGAATATGATTATTCAGGGAATGATTAAAGCTGGGGCTCGTAATATCTATATATCGCCATTTGAGCATAACGCAGTCACCCGAGTGCTCCATGCTTTGGCTAAAGAATACACGCTGTCTGTTCATCAACTCAAAGTCAGAGCTGATCTTGCTTATGATATGGAACGCATCCGTTATCAGTTTGATGAACAGGCACCAGATTTTGTTATTGTATCGCATGCAAGCAATGTTATTGGTTTGATTGCACCAGCGCTGGATATTTTCTCTTTAGCAAAAAAATATCAAGCTTGTACATTATTGGATATGTCACAGACCGCAGGACTGGTAGATATCGATATACAACGTTCTGATTGTGATTTTGCCGTTTTTGCTGGACATAAGACATTATACGGCCCTACAGGCATTTCAGGATTCCTTATGAAGCCGGAGATTTCGCTGCCGCCAGTTCTATTCGGGGGAACTGGTGTGGCTTCGGCAGAACAAGATATGCCGCAGAATTTGCCAGCACGTTATGAGATGGGGACAATGAATATCTCAGGCATCGCTGGACTGCATGCAGCGTTAGGCTGGCTGCTGGAGACAGGGATCGACAATATACGCAAACGGGAACATGCAAATCGTCAGCAGCTGTTGGAAATTCTTGAAGGATATGACTTTTTACAGTTGGTTGGGGTTAATCCGGAAAGAGAGTACGTTGGTGTGGTATCGGCGCTTATTGATGGAATCAGCAGTGATAGTGCGGGACCACTTTTTGATGAACATGACATTGCCATCCGGACAGGCCTGCAATGTGCACCCTTGGCACATAAGTTTTTAGGGACATTCCCCGCAGGGACACTTCGCTTTAGTGTCAGTTATTTCACGACAGAAAGGGATTTTGAAGCATTGAAGTCCGTTTTGGATGAAATAGAAGAAGAGATATAAGAGGTCAGATATGAGTTTACAGGATATTGCACTGAAAACAGAATATCGTTCCTTTCAGGATAATATCGCGCAGGATTTTTATATCCCCGCTTTGAAGCAGGCCGTCAGATATAAAAGGGCAGTGGGCTTTTTCTCTTCATCCATTTTGTCAATGATAACAGCAGGCTTGTATGAATTTTATCAGCACGAAGGCAAAATCGAATTGTTGGCATCGCCTAAACTTTCAAGAGAAGACATAGAAGCTATTGAACAGGGATATGCTGCAAGAGAAGCTGTTATCGAGCGATCTTTGAGGCGGGAATTATTGGATTATGAAGATTTCTGTACGCTGAATCGCTTGAACTTGCTGGTAAATCTTATTGCTGATGAACGTCTTGATATCAAGATTGTGGTGCCAAAAGGCAGAAAAGGTATTGGCATGTATCATGAGAAAGTTGGTCTGCTTGAAGATTCTTTTGGCAATATTGTGGCCTTTTCGGGATCGATGAATGAGAGCGGTAATGCGTTGGAGCAGAATTATGAATCCTTCGATGTCTTTTGTTCATGGCAAGAAGCAGATGCTGCAAGAGTCATGCAGAAATCAGCTGACTTTACTCGCTTATGGTATAATCTTGATTCCCATGCATCGGTGCAAACATTTCCTGAAGTTACATCATATATGGTAGATAAATATCGTATAGGCCCAGTAAAACCGATAAAAGAAATTTATCCTGTATATCATCCTCAGTCAGATGAACGAATCGCAGAAACGGTTGACGATAACGAGGCTAAAGTTGAGTCTCAAAAGTCAGGATTTCAAATCCCTGAGGGATTGAGGCTTTATTCCTATCAGCAGCAGGCAATTGATTCATGGCGGCAGCATGGCTATCGTGGCATCTTTGATATGGCGACAGGAACAGGTAAGACGCTGACTGGATTGGGAGCATTGGCGGCTTTATGTGAGCAGAAGCCGCGTCTGGCTGTTATCATCGTTTGTCCTTATCAGCATTTGGTTGACCAGTGGGATGAGGATATCGAAAAATTCAAGGTGCATCCAATTATCGGACATAGCGCATCACCACAGCATAATTATAAGGAAAGACTCAGACGGGCGGTATTCAGCTTTAACCTAGAAGCTCGAGATTTTTTCTGCTTTATTTGCACGAATGCGACATTTGCTGCTGATTGGGCACAAGCAGAATTTGCCAAACTGAGAGAACCATCAGTTTTAGTGGTAGACGAAGCACATAATTTTGGTGCTGAAAAATTAATGCAGACGCTGCAGAAGAACTATACCTATCGATTAGCACTTTCCGCAACGATGGACCGACATAATGATCCGGAGGGAACAGAGTGCCTGTATCGATTCTTTGGCGATGTATGCATTCATTATGACCTTGGACGGGCAATTCAAGAAAAAAAGCTTGTGCCGTATGACTATTATCCTGTTGTCATTTACCTCACGGAAACAGAATTGAAAAAATATCAACAGCTGACCATCGAGATAGGTAAAGGCATCTATAAAAAGAAAGGACAAATCATTGTTACACAAAAGGCTAAAACGCTGCTGCTAAAGAGGTCGCGTATAGTTGCTGGGGCAATGAACAAAGTCGAAAAGCTGCGCGAAATGATGCTAGAATTTAAAGATAAGCATGACATGTTGATTTATTGCGGCGCAGCACAAGTCGGCATAAAAGATGAAAATTTGGATATCCGGCAAATTGATTACATCTCGCGTATGTTGAATTTTGAGTTAGAAATGAGAACGGCACAGTTCACATCCAAAGAGTCTATGGACGAAAGAGCTCTGCGGATAGAAGAATTCAAGTCACATGACATACAAGCCCTAGTGGCCATTAAATGTCTTGATGAAGGCGTCAATATCCCGAGTATTCGCACGGCGTTTATTCTAGCTAGTACGACAAACCCGAAAGAATATATCCAGCGACGGGGTCGTGTATTAAGGCGTTATCCAGGGAAAGAATCTGCAGTTATCTATGATTTTATTACCTTGCCACGTTCATTGGACGAAGTTCGAAATTCAGACGCAGCATTAGGGCGGCATGAACTGGCCTTGGTAAAAAATGAGCTCAACAGAATGGTAGAATTCCGTAATCTTGCTAGGAATTTTTATGTATCGGATCATTTGATTGATGAAATCAGGGATACGTACAATATTCCGATAACAGAAACTGAATTTGTTGATGAAAGAGAAGAGTGGGGGTAATCATATGGATGGACAGCAGGATTTTAAAGTTGATCAGGATATTGTCAAACGCTTGATATTCAGGATTATCATGGATGAAAATAAAAACCTGAAATTTCCATGCAACCAAAGAACACTTGACAATAAAATGGCGGAGAAGATATACCAAACCATTGTCGACGAAGTTTCAAAGGGGTGAATGACGTGATTATTAAAAGCATGACACTGGAGAATTTCCGCCAGTTTAAAGGTGAATCTACACTGGATTTCGCCACAGATTCTCATAAAAATGTTACTGTCATTATGGGAGAAAATGGTGCAGGGAAGACGACGTTAGAACAGGCTTTTATGTGGTGCCTTTATGGAAAAAATACATTTCGGTTAAAGGAACTTATTAATCGTGAAGTACGAGATGCTATGATTAGCGGTGATGAAGAAAGAGTATCCGTGACTTTGATGATAAGCCATAATCAGAAGAATTATAAGATTGTACGTAAACAACGACTGAAAAAACAAAGTGCTCGTTTTGATAAGAATCCGGAGGAGAATTTCTGGGTATACGAGCAGAATGAAAATGGTGACTATACTCCTTTGACTAGTACGAAGGGCGCAGCTATGATTCGTGAATTTCTGCCCGAAGAACTGTCCGGTTTTTTCTTTTTTGATGGCGAACGCTTAGAGCATATGAGCGAAGAATTATTGAACCATGGTAAGAGCAGTAATTTTAAGGGAGCTGTTCGTGGCTTAGTAGGATTAACTGCTATGATGAATGCGATAGAGCATCTCGGCAGAGAGAATTTGAAGAGAAGCGTCATTGGCATGATAAATTCAGAAATCGATGCGCAGGGTGATGTAGATGAGACAGAGCTGAGTTCGCAGATTGAGAAGCTGCAGACGGAGCGGGATAATCAGAATAATCGTCTAGAGGAGATTAAACCGGAACGCGATCGATATCAACAGGATATTGGCATATTTCGAAAAGAATTACAGGACATGCAGGATGGGATCAAGCGCCAAAATGAATATGAAAACTGCAAGGTGAAAAAGGAGCGTGAAGAAGCAGAACAAGAAAAAGCTCGTAAAAGTATATATGAATATTTTGGTAAAAATATTGGCATGTACATTTTGATACCGCTTCTCAGACGAGCATTGAATGAACTAGATGGAGCAAATAAACTGGATAAGGGTATTCCACATATCCATGCCGATACTATAAAATTCCTGCTTGAACGCGGTAAATGCATTTGCGGGACAAATTTAGTAGAACATCCGGAAGCAGTACAACATCTCAATGAATTGATATCTTCACTGCCTCCGTACAGCATTGGTAATATGATTGGTCAGTATACGGACCGTGCAAGGAGTCAAACACGTGGGGCAAGTGGGTTCGCTAGAGCTTTTCAAGAGCGCATGGCAAATTACGCACAGCATCTAACAAATATTGAAGAAGCAGAGGATCGAATGCATGATCTTGAGAAATTACTGCCTGACCAGGAGAAAGTAAAAAATCTGAATGGACGGATTGCGGAGGCAAAAGTAAATGCTAAGCGATTGAATGATGAGATATATCAGCTGGCAGGAATTGTTCAGGCAAAAGAGTCGCAAATTAAGCGGTTAGAGGCAGAACGGCTTCATTATAGACAGGCCTCTGTGAGAAATCGTAAACAATTACGGTATTTGGCTTATGCACAGGCGATTAAAGATGAGCTGGAAACGAGTTATAAGAAAAAAGAAGAGCAGGTTCGAGAGGATCTTGAAAACTGCATCAATCAGATTTTTGAAGATATCTATGATGGCGGTATACAGATTTCAGTCAGTGAGAACTATAATATTGCGACTACCGTTATTGATACCGATGCATCAAGCGGCGATGAAATAGAAAAAAATACGGCGCAAAGCTATGCTATCATTTTTGCTTTTATTGCGGGAATCATTAAAATGGCTAAAGAGAGCAGAGAAGTAACAGGCGAGAAGATTTATCAGGAAGATGAAGGCTTCCCACTAGTCATGGACGCACCACTTTCGGCATTTGATAAGGACAGAATCAAGAAAATCTGTACTGTCTTACCGCATATTGCTGATCAGGTTATCATTTTCATCAAGGATACTGATGGTGAGATTGCCGAAAAATACATGCAGGATATTATTGGTAAGAAATGGCTCTTAGAGCAGGAAACGAAAACCCGCTCTACTGTTGTAGAAAGGGCGTGTGTATAATGTTCGATAAAAATGTTGTTTTTACAGGGAAACATGCCGAATATCTTCGAGCATTAGCACAAGGCAGCAGTAAACCCGATCCCAATCATGATTGGCCTTTTAAAATGAATTATCAAGTCCTAATGGCTGCTCCAGTTATTGGCTTCTTGTATCATCGTTTCAGCACAAAGGACAATGACAAAAACATACAGGAAAATAAAATATTCGTTGAACAGCTTATCAATAATATTGACCAATTGGAACTTATCTATCGAACCATTGTACTTCTAGCACAATCAGACAGTGTCTCTTTGGATGAACGAATGAATCGCGCATTCCGTTATGACCGTGATGAAGAGAAGCGTAGAAAAGGTGATGAAATTTTTAAAGGATATGTTCGTGGTGGTATAGAGGTCCTTTATGAGCAGCTGATTCAAGGCGCTGAAACAAAAAGTGACGATATTCAGAAGTTGCAGGATTTTGTAGTTCTTTGCGGCCAGTTTGAGCATGAAGATGATCCAGAGTGCATCTATAAATTCTGCAGGGAAGCAGGTATTTAAGGGATTGAGGGGAAAGAATCATGGAAAACAAGAACATATCCGATTTGACGGAACTCATTAAGCAGATTGAAGCTAATGAAATACTGCTTCCGGATTTTCAGAGAGAATTTGTTTGGAAAGATGTAGAACTGCAGAAACAATTGGTTGCCTCAGTCCTGGCACGTATGCCAATTGGCAGTATCCTGCTTCTCCAGTCTTCTAATCCAAAAGAATTTTCATCAAAGGCCTTGGGCAGAAAGCAGATTATCAATACAAGCGAACTTGGCGGCAATGTCGAGTACCTGTTAGATGGACAGCAACGTATGACTGTACTGACTAATGTTTTCTCAAATGCCATATTTCAGGGATTGACCTCTGTCAATGATTTAGTAGCACCAATGGCCTTGAAACGACGTTTCTTCATCAAACTGCCAAAGTGGAAATCTGCTGAGGATAGTGAAGAGGATATCTTTGGTTTTCATGACCTGAATTTTCCTACAGAAAATCTTGGTGAAAATCCGACATATCTGTCGAGTGATATCATGCCGAATTTAGAAGCTATAGAATTTAATAAGAATGATGGCAAGGCATTTAATCCCTTTACTCCAGAAGAAAAAGCAAAGTCGAATGACTTAGCGAAATTCTGTACCAGCAAAGACGATTACTATCTGATCCCACTCCATCTGATTGGCTCGAATGATAAGAAAAATATCAATAAGATGACACGCATCAAAACCGAAATCAAGAACGATTATATTTCGGATATGAAAGATCATTATGATGCCCTGCATGAAGACGAGCAGCAGGCGTTCATAGCAAAATATGAGGAAGAAATCGATGAGAATAGAGATTTTAGCACTGCTCTAGGTGAGGTATTTGAGACTTGGTGGTCGTCATTCAGCGAATATCTGAAGGACTGCATCAAGAATATCATACTGAATCAGATTGTTGTATCGGAAGCGCAAAGAGGTAGGGCCATTGATATTTATGAAAATTTGAATCGCGGTGGCGTCAGTCTCAATACCTTTGACTTGATGACAGCAAAAGTAGCGGTGGTTAGTTCAGAAGGCTTGTATCAACGACTCATCAAGTATATTTTGGAACCAACAGAAATTGATAAGAATGTTGTTCCAGAACGTATGGAGGCGGAAGTTGCCAAACTGACGAATTACAATGCTTCTTTGAGACTCGGCTGCTATAACGAAAATAATAATACGATTGCCTCGAAGTATTTGAACGCTTTCCTTGATGTTATATCGCTTCGTTGCTATAATCCGGATTTTATCCCATGTGAATATAAATTAGATTATATAAAACAAGATAAGATCCTTGATCTCGATCCGGAGAATATCAATCAAAACGTTGAGATAGTCTGTAAGGGAATTGATAGAGCTAGCTTTTTTTTGCAGACACGCTGCGGTATACGAAAACTGTCAGAGGTAAATAATCTTTTCATTCTTGTACTCCTGGCGTGTATATTTCTTAAGGATAAGTGGTTTCATGATAAAAAAGTACATAATTTGCTAGAAGCGTGGTATTGGTGCGTTATTTTTAGTGGTGAATTTGATAAGGACCAAAACAGAAACTTTATCAAAAATATCCAACTGTTGACAAAGTCCCTGGTGGATTCACAAGATATTGAGTGGCTTAAAAATATGAAAAGCATGATTTTAAACGCACCGAACTATTCTGATAAAGAGCTTCTACTCTATGAAAAAGTAAATGATGAACGTTATCCTAAGAAAAATTTAGCAGATTATATATGTCAATTCCTTTTGTCAGAGCCATGTCCAAGTATGTTTGACTCTGAAGAAGTAATGAGTGTATTCTCAGAAAAAACAAAGTCTGATAATACATCATTGGAAGCACATCATATCATTCCGTTGGGATCGGTAAAGAAAATAGGGCAAGTGTCCGGTGCTTTAAGAAGAGATGTACGTAGTATTTATAATTCTCCACTTAATTTCATCTATATCACGAAAAAAGATAATAATTCTATATCAGATAAAAGCGTCAATGATTATATTCAGGAAATTACATCGGAAGCAAAAAGTAGATTGATGTTGGCAAAGTTCCAAAATGATGAATATAATGATGATGATGTAAAAGATTTTCTCTCGGAACGCTTTGATAGATTACAGGGCTTGATACGCAACAGGGTAGGGGACCTACTCGCCAATAGTGGCTATTCGTCATATTGTTCAAATTAATATGATAACAAGAAGCAATAAATAAAAGAAGGGAAAAAGCCTTTTGTGTCGTATATAATACTACATAGAAAGAAAACGGCGCAGAAGGCTTTTTGTGCTGTTTAGACATAGGGGGAAGTATATATGAATATCATCGTGACCGGCGGTGCCGGCTTCATTGGTTCGAACTTCATCTACTACATGCTCAAGAAGCATCCGGCTGACCGCATCATCTGCGTCGACAAGCTGACGTATGCGGGCAACCTCGAGACGCTCGAGGCGGCGATGGAGAAGAAGAACTTCAAGTTCATCCGCGCGGACATCGCGGACCGTCAGGCTGTCTACCGCATCTTTGAGCAGGAGAAGCCGGACATCGTCGTCAACTTCGCGGCAGAGTCGCATGTCGACCGCTCCATCGAGAATCCGGAGATCTTCTTGCAGACGAATGTCATCGGCACGAGCGTGCTGCTCGACGCCTGCCGCAGGTACGGCATCGACCGCTACCATCAGGTCTCGACGGATGAGGTCTACGGCGACCTGCCTCTCGACCGTCCGGACCTGTTCTTCACGGAGGAGACGAACCTCAAGACGTCGAGCCCGTATTCGGCTTCGAAAGCCGGTGCGGACCTCTTGGTCATGGCGTATCACCGCACCTACAAGATCCCGACGACGATCTCGCGCTGCTCGAACAACTACGGCCCGTATCACTTCCCGGAGAAGCTCATCCCGCTGATGATCATCAACGCGCTGTCCGACAAGAAGTTGCCGGTCTACGGCGACGGCAAGAACGTCCGCGACTGGCTCTATGTCGAGGACCACTGCCATGCCATCGACCTGATTCTGCAGAAGGGCCGCGTCGGCGAGGTCTACAATATCGGCGGCCATAATGAGCGCGCCAACATCGACGTAGTCAAGACCATCCTCAAGGAGCTCGGCAAGTCCGAAGACCTCATCGAGTACGTCACCGACCGCAAGGGCCACGACCGCCGTTACGCCATCGACCCGACGAAGATCCACACAGAACTCGGCTGGGAGCCGGAGACGAAGTTCGAGGACGGCATCAAGAAGACCGTCAAGTGGTACCTCGAGCACCGCGACTGGTGGATGGGCATCATCAGCGGCGACTACCAGACCTACTACGAGCGCATGTACGACAAGCGCGCCATCCTGGAGTACGCCAAGATCTGACGGCAGACAGGAGTCGATTTCTATATGACACAAAAGAGGAACTTCTCATCTGGAGCGATGAGGAGTTCCTCTTCTGCATTTGTCTGCATATTGTCTGCATCAAGGGGCTGAATGCGTTTCAGAGATTCTTGTGCATGACGTATTTGTCCGTTGCCGTGTCGAGCATTTCCTGCCATGAGGAGAATCTCGTAGCCTTGCGGACCCAGGCATCCATCTTCTCTTCGGGCAGGGCCTCGAAGTCCCGCTGATTCTCGATTTTGAAGCGGCTGCCTTGCAAGAATTTCTCGAAGGTGCGGAAGCGTGTGTACTTGCGCATGAACGAAGTGTCGAACACCTCGTTGAAGTCGACGAGCTCCGGCATCGTCTGATGCGGCAGCTGATAGAACCCGGTAATCTTGATGGCCATGATAGTTTCCTCCTGCTTGCACTGCATGTAACATTGCCTTCATTGTACCAGAAAGCCGACTCAGAAAAAAGTCTGAGAGGAATCGAGGTAGATTGCAAAAAAATGCTTGACGAATTGCTCGGCGTCCTCTATAATAATATCTGTCGTCAGCGGTAACGCGAAGACGGGGGCATAGCTCAGCTGGGAGAGCGCTTGCATGGCATGCAAGAGGTCAGGAGTTCGATCCTCCTTGTCTCCACCATTTGAATATCAAGGGTTAGAGGGAATCTAAACGATTCCAGCTAACCCTATTTTTGTATCTATTGCCAGATTTATACCCACAGCATCATGATAAATGAAGAAAGATAATCGATGGGGAGGGATTCACTTGCGTTTCATTCATACGGCGGACTGGCATCTCGGGCGGTATTTTCACGGCATGCATCTGACGGCGGACCAGCGGGAGATCATCATGGGGCAGATCGTGCCGTTTGTCCGCGAGGAGGGCGTGGAGGTGGTCATCATCGCGGGGGATATCTACGACCGCGGTGTGCCACCTGTCGAGGCGGTCGACCTCTTTGACGAATTCCTCATGAAGATGGCGGAGCTGCGCGTCAAGGTGTTCTACATCGCGGGCAATCACGACAGCGAGTCGCGTCTGAATTTCGGCAGCCGTCTCATGAGAGAGGCGGGCATCTTTGCGCGCGGGCGGCTCGATGCGGAGATGGCCCCTGTCATCGTTGAGGATGACTTCGGCCCCGTTGCCATCTACCTCTATCCGTACATGGAGCCGGCGTCGGTCAAGGCGGCTTTTGGCGTGACGGAGGCACTCGACTTTGAAAAAGCGCATGAGCTGGTCATCGAGAAGAGTCTGACGGGCGCACCGGAGAAGATGCGCTCGATTGCTGTGGCGCATGCATTCTTAGCGGGCGGCACGAGCTCGGACTCGGAGCGGCCGCTCACAGTTGGTGGCTCGTCGAACATCCGGCCCGGCATCTTCCGCCCGTTCTGCTACACGGCGCTCGGTCATCTGCACAATCCGCAGCGCGCCGGTGCGGACACGATTCGCTACAGCGGCTCGCTCATGAAGTACTCCTTTGATGAGGCAGAGCAGAAGAAGGGCTTCTTCCTTGTGGACCTTGACGGCAGCGGCAAGGTCGAGCAGCAGTTCGTGCCGCTCGTGCCGCCGCACGATATCCGGCGCGTGCGCGGCCTCTTCGCGGACATCGAGGGCGACCGCGCGGTGTATCCGCAGTCGGACGACTACGTCGAGGTGGAGCTCTTGGATCGCGGCATCATCCTCGATGTGTTCAACAAGCTCAAGGCCATCTATCCGAACCTCATGCACGTGCTCTACCCGAACCTGCAGCGCGAGGGGACGATGCGTGAGCTGGAGGGACAGGCCGTGCTGAAGCTCACGGAGGAGACCCTGTTCTCCCAGTACTATGAGGACATGACGGGCGAGAAGCTCGGCGAGGAGCAGCAGGCCATCGTGCACGGCTGCCTGCAGGAAATCTACCGGAAAGAGAGGGATGCGAAATGAAGCCAGAAATCCTGACCATCTGTGCCTTCGGGCCGTACCAGAAAAAAGTCTGTCTCGATTTCTCCATCCTTTCTGAGCAGCCGTTCTTCCTGATCCACGGGGCGACGGGCGCGGGCAAGACGAGCATCTTTGACGCCATCTGCTATGCGCTCTACGGCGAAGCGGCGACGGAGGCGCGCACGCCGCGCATGCTGCGCAACCGCGAGGCGGGGCCGGAGGTCGATACGTATGTCGACCTGACGTTCTACGTGCGCGACAC
>ENA-OROH01001184-OROH01001184.1-human-gut-metagenome-genome-assembly--contig:-NODE-1184-length-25714-cov-4.728633_pt1 | contig 25714 bp, 22 predicted proteins | sample MGYA00242125_ERZ509042 | MGnify/ENA primary metagenome ERZ509042 (study PRJEB26280, sample SAMEA2338738) | human gut metagenome | biome: human gut; feature: human-associated habitat; material: faeces... | reverse complement strand
CATGCAATTGCATGACGCGCACCTCGCAGCAAGAATGCCGAGGCATTCTTGAATAAAATAGCAATATACAAATATATAAAATTAGTATATAATATAGAAAAAAGAAGGCCGCACGGAAGTAAAGATGATAATATCAACAATACAGTGGAGCACAGAGGATATAGAACATTTACTGAAAGAAAACGGATATAAAGGGGATAAAAAAGATATAGATGAGTACTTGAACAATTTCGATGTTCGTTATTTTGAGGAAAGATGTATCCAATTTGGCTGGGAGATTATGCAAAGTGTAATCATATCGAATCAGAAATGTGATGATATAAAGAGTAAATAGGAAGGAATCGATAGGCTATGAAGTTCATGCACATATCGGATCTCCACCTTGGAAAGCGTGTGAATGAGTTTTCTATGTTGGAGGACCAGAAGGATATTTTGAATAAGATACTTGAGATAATGGATGACGAACGTCCTCAGGCACTACTCATTGCGGGGGATATTTATGATAAGTCCATCCCTTCGGTAGAGGCAATCCAGTTGTTTGATGATTTTTTGTGTGAAATATCTGGTAGAGGTGTGCAGACATTTGTCATAAGTGGAAATCATGACAGCGCGGAGCGTATTTCGTTCGGAGGACGATTGATGAAGGAAAGCGGAGTATATGTTGCTCCGGCGTATGCGAGGGACACGAAGCCGATTGTGTTGGAGGATGAGTGGGGAACTGCGAATGTTTACCTTTTGCCATTTATAAAGCCTGTGAATGTAAAGCGGTTTTTTGAAGAAGAACAAATCGAGAGTTACACGGATGCTGTGAGGGTATGTGTAAAGCAGATGAAAGTAAATACGGACGAGAGAAATGTTTTAGTGACGCATCAGTTTGTTACAGGGGCAAAACGGAGTGAATCGGAAGATATTTCTGTTGGCGGAACAGACAATGTAGATGCTTCGGTTTTTGATGAATTTGATTATGTGGCGCTTGGACATATTCATGGACCGCAGAAGATCGGCAGAGAGACGGTGCGTTATTGCGGAACACCTTTAAAGTATTCTTTTTCAGAGGTTCACCACAAGAAGTCTGTTACGATTGTGGAGATGAAAGAAAAAGGCAATATTGAAGTTAGAGAGCGCGCGTTGGTACCGCTTCGTGACTGGTGTGAGATAAAAGGCAGTTATATGGAACTGACAGGAAAATCTTATTACGAAAAGCTGGACAAGGACAGCTATATGCATATTACATTGACTGATGAAGAGGATATTCCGGAGGCAGTGCGAAAACTGCAGGTGATTTATCCGAATTTAATGAAACTGGATTATGACAATCAGAGAACAAGAGGAAAAGCTGCATTTCTGGAGGCTGCAGAGGCAGAAGAGAGAACTCCATTCGATATTTTTGAAGAATTATACGAAAAGCAGAATAATCAGGAAATGAATGAAGAACAAAAGAAACTTATTCATGATCTGGTAGAAAAAATCTGGGAGGGTGGACATTGAGACCAAAACGATTGAAACTATCTGCATTTGGACCTTATGCAAGTATAGTTGAATTGGATATGGAAAAGCTTGGAATGAAAGGTCTTTATCTGATTACCGGGGACACAGGAGCGGGAAAGACAACTATTTTTGATGGTATTGTCTATGCTTTGTACGGGCTGCCAAGTGGGGAAAATCGAGAACCGGCAATGCTTCGCTCAAAATATGCAGAAGCGCATGTGCCTACGGAGGTGGAACTTTTTTTTGAAAACGGTGGACAGGAGTATAGGATCCGTAGGAATCCAGAGTATGAACGTCCAGCAAAAAAAGGTGGAGGAATTACACTGCAGCGGGCGGAAGCGGAACTGATTTATCCAGATGGACGAGTTGTAACAAAGCAGAAAGAAGTGAACAAAGCAGTTATCGAAATTCTGGGACTGGATAGAAATCAATTTCTTCAGATTGCTATGATTGCACAGGGAGATTTTTTGAAACTATTATTGGCAGACACAAAGGAACGGCAGGGGATTTTTCGCGAGATTTTTAAAACTGGTTACTATCAGATCCTTCAGGAGAAACTAAAAAGTGAATCAGGTAAACTTTCGGATGAACTGGAATTTGCAAGAAGAAGTGTGAATCAGTATCTGGAAGGTGTGAGTGTAGACTTTACTCAGATTCCGCTGATAGAAGCAATTGATGAAATTCAGAATCTAGTGGAAAAAGATCAGTTGGATGTGGAAAACTTGAGCGAAAAAATAAAAAATGTGCAAAAAGAGTTAGAGAAAGTACAGGAACATTTGCAGAAAGCACAGACGAGATCTCAGACACTTCGTACGCTGGAAGAGGCAGAAACAAAGTATAAGAAAGTCAAGATTCAAGAAAAAGAGCTTTCCGCAATTTTGAAATTTCAAGAGAAAAAACAAACAGAACGTGATGGGCTGGAAACAGCGATTGCACATATACAGGAAGAAGTGTTGGTTTATCAGAAGCTGGAAGAAAAGAAAAAGAAATTAATAGAAAGAAAAACATTTCTTGAGAAACAGGAAAAGAAGCTCTTGAATCAAAAATTAGAGATAGAAAAACTTCAAGAACATTTACAGGAAGACAAAACTGAAGAAAAAATGTTGGAAAATGAACCGAAGAATCAGGCGGAACTACAGTTTCAGAAAGAAAAACTGGATCTGAAAAAAGAAGAACTGGATGCATTTGTGAAAAATATAAAGCAGTATCAAACATTATGTGGAAATCTTACAAAGTTTCAGAAACAATATGTGGATAAAACGCAGATGGCACAAGCACGAAAGGAAGAATACGACCAGGCATATCAGACATTTTTAGATGGACAGGCAGGGGTACTGGCGAGACATTTGAATCCTGGAGAGCCATGCCCGGTGTGCGGTTCCAGAGAGCATCCGAGGAAGGCTGCAGCTATGAAACATGTGCCATCTCAGGAAGAGCTGGATCAGTTGCAGGAGCATTTGGAACTGGCACGGACAGAGATGGAAAATGCAAGTAAAAAAGCAGCGGAATTGGTGGGAAAAGTGGATCTGCAAAAGAAACAGATCATGGAAAAGCTGCACGAACTGGAAAAGGAGAAGATGTTAGCAGAGCCAATGGAATCAGAAAATTGGAAAGTGCAAGACATTCAAAGCCAGATCCATAACAAGCAGGTAGAACTTGCAGAGCAGGAAAACAAGCTTACAGAGCAGATCCTGGATAATACCAAAAAGGTCAAATATTATAAAAATCTTCAAAAGCAAATTCAGAATACAGAAAAGATGATCGTGGAGAAGCAGGCAGAGAGGGAGGATTTGAGCGGAAAAATTACAGCGTTGAATGCCGAAATACAGACGGAGAGCAGGCAGCTTGAAGAACAAAGCCAGAATCTTAAGTTTGAAGATGGGAAATTGGCGGAACAGGAGCTTCGCAATCTGCAGATGAAGAAGGTACAGTTAAAGCAGCAATATGACGAGGCGCAGAAAAATGTACAGAAATGCAGCGGTGAGGCTCGAAAACTGGAAGGTCAGATGGAACAGTGCCGCAAACAACTTGAAAATCTGGGAGAGTTTAGCATAGAGAAAGAACAAGATGAAAAAAGATGTCTGGAAGAAATACGGACAGAACAGGAACAGTGCTTAAAAGACATACAGGTACGTCTTGCAGCGAATCAGAAAGCATTGGCGAAAATCCAGAAAAAGTCAAAAGACATTATTGAACTGGAACAAAAATGGACTATGGTAAAGGCGTTATCTAATACGGCTAACGGGAATATTTCCGGAAAGGAAAAAATCATGCTGGAGACCTATGTGCAGATGACATATTTTGACCGGATACTGGAGCGCGCAAATGTGAGATTTATGGTTATGTCGGAGGGGCAGTATGAGCTGGCAAGGAGTATTGCAGCAGGGAATAACCGGAGTCAGAGTGGTCTGGAACTGGATGTAATTGATCATTATAATGGGACAAGACGAAGTGTCAAGACACTATCCGGAGGTGAATCCTTTAAAGCCTCCCTATCCCTGGCACTGGGTCTGTCAGACGAAGTTCAGTCCAGAGCAGGAGGAATAAGGCTGGATACGATGTTTGTGGATGAAGGATTTGGTTCACTGGATGATGAATCCATGGAACAGGCAATGAAAGCACTTGCAGGGCTCTCAGAAGGAAACAAGCTAGTGGGAATCATCTCACACGTTGGCGAATTAAAAGAACGCATCGATAAACAAATTATAGTGACAAAAGAAAAAGCAGGGGGAAGCAGGGCGGTGATTGTATAATTTTAATTACAGCATTTTTGAAATGAAAAGATTGTGATAATGGAAACTCTGGTGTAAGATAGAAATTAGAAATATATTTACTGATTAGGAGGGCTGAACATGTTATACATAGGTGTTGATCTTGGAACTTCTGCAGTGAAACTTTTATTGATGGATGAGAACGGAAACATTCAGAAAATTGTATCGAAAGAATATCCATTATATTTCCCGAAACCAGGATGGTCAGAGCAGCATCCGGAAGACTGGTATATAAAGTCCATGGAAGGAATGAAGGAGCTGACAAGTGAATGCGATAAGAGTCAGGTGGCTGGAATCAGTTTTGGCGGACAGATGCATGGACTGGTAGCACTGGATAAAGACGATCAGGTGATCCGCCCGGCAATTCTCTGGAATGATGGAAGAACCGGAAAGCAGACCGATTACCTGAATCAGGTCATTGGCAAAGATAAATTATCCGAGTACACGGCGAACATTGCATTTGCGGGATTTACAGCGCCAAAGATACTTTGGATGAAGGAAAATGAGTCGGAAAATTATAAGAAAATCGCAAAGATTATGCTGCCAAAAGATTATCTGGCTTACCGGCTTTCAGGTTCGTTTTGTACAGATGTGTCGGACGCTTCAGGCATGCTTCTTATGGACGTTAAAAACAGATGCTGGTCAAAAGAAATGCTGGGAATCTGTGGTATCACAGAAGAACAGCTTCCGAAATTATATGAAAGCTATGAAGTCGTAGGCATTTTGAAACCAGATGTGGCAAATGAACTGGGATTTTCAGAAAGTGTAAAAGTGATTGCAGGAGCCGGGGACAATGCGGCAGCGGCAGTTGGTACAGGAACGGTCGGAGATGGAAGATGCAACATTTCTCTTGGAACGTCGGGAACAATCTTTATTTCCAGTGAAAAATTCGGAGTAGATAAGCATAATGCCCTTCATTCATTTGCCCATGCAGATGGACACTATCATCTGATGGGGTGCATGCTTAGTGCGGCGTCTTGCAATAAGTGGTGGAATGAAGAAATCCTCGGAACGAAAGATTACGTGGCAGAGCAGGCGGACATAAAAAATCTTGGAGAAAACAGAGTTTTTTATCTTCCATATCTGATGGGAGAACGATCTCCACACAATGACCCGGACGCGAGAGCCATGTTTATCGGTATGTCCATGGACACAACAAGGGCAGACATGACACAGGCAGTGTTGGAAGGCGTAGCATTTGGGCTTCGTGATTCTCTGGAAGTGGCAAGAAGTCTTGGTATTCAGATTGACCGGACAAAGATTTGCGGTGGTGGTGCAAAAAGCCCACTGTGGAGAAAAATTATCGCAAATGTCATGAACTTAAAAGTAGATGTGATTGAAAGTGAAGAAGGACCGGCACTTGGTGGAGCAATGCTGGCAGCAGTTGGATGTGGAGAATATTCAGATGTAGAGACGATTGCCGAAAAGCTTGTGAAAGTTGTGGATACAGTTGAACCGGAACCAGAACTTGTGGCGAAGTATGAAGAACGGTATCAGCAGTTCAGAAAATTGTATCCGGCAGTGAAAGGGCTGTTCTAGATAAATACAAAAATGCCGAGGCATTCTTGAATATGAATAAAAATACCCTGTTTATTTTGATGAGTGAAATAAGCAGGGTATCATCATTTTACTGAATACTTTATATGGAATTGATTCTGTAAAATAGTTCAATTTAAGTTTATAGTGTTTGAAGAAATTCCCACAACGTTTTCTCAACAGAATCTGTCGTGTGTGTAGCGTAATCCGCTACTCCGGTGGCAGCAGTCGTCATGGCATAGCTTGTGTTGGACAGCTGCAACATTTCCAAATCATTGTACTGATCTCCGAATGTGATACCATTCTTTGGATCCATGCCAAGGGAAGATACGATATTGGAAAGAGCAGAACCCTTGTTGGCATTCGGTGCAATGAAATCAATCCAGATATTCCCGGAGGTTACAATCTTGATTCGATCACCGAAACGTTCTTGAAAATAGGCGCGAAGACGTTTTTCGGTTCCATCAAAATCACATACTGCGATTTTGATAAAAGGCTCCTTGATATCACGTACATTTTGAACAACGTCCATGTCATAACCGACATCGTTACGGATATGATCGATGTAGTCAGAATCTTTTGAGTCGGTATATCCGGTTCGGGCTGTAGAAATTAAAGTGTGGCAATGACCATATTCTTTTGCAGCGTCTGCGATTTCATAGATGAGATCAGTATCAATATGTCCTAATGAGACAATCTTGCCATCATGTACACACATAGATCCATTTTCTGCAACATAGGAGATATCATCCTTCACAGGGGCAAATAGACGTTGGAGATTTTTGTACTGGCGGCCGCTGGCTGCAATAAAATGTATTCCATGTTCTTTTAACTGGCGGATAATGTCAAATAATTCTGGATTCAGAGTGGTTGCGTGACCATGAAGTAAAGTTCCGTCTACATCGCTGGCAATATATTGTATCATAATAGTTCCTTTCTTTCTGAGCTGTAAGATGATTAAAGTCAAGCACTTGCTTAAAAGTAAGCTTGTGTAAAAAATCTTATGTTATCTTTCTGTATTAATTGATGTACCTGTGTTGATAATAGAAATCTTATCTATTATAATATAAAAAGGCGTCAAAGAAAAGACGACAATGAAAAGAGGAGGCTATAACGTCATGAAAATCGGAATTGGTAATGATCATGCAGCAGTAGACATGAAGAATCAGGTAGTAGAGTACCTGGAAGGAAAAGGATATGAAGTTGTGAACTTTGGTACAGATACATATGAGAGCTGTAATTATCCAGAGTACGGCGAGAAAGTTGGACGAGCTGTTGCAGCAGGAGATGTAGATCTTGGTATCCTGATCTGTGGTACAGGAGTGGGAATCTCTTTGGCAGCAAATAAAGTAAAAGGTGTTCGTGCAGTTGTTTGCTCAGAGCCATATTCTGCAAAACTTTCCAGACAGCATAACAATACCAATATTCTGGCATTCGGTGCCCGTGTAATCGGAATTGAGCTTGCAAAGATGATCATCGATGAATGGTTAAGCGCAGAATTCGAAGGTGGAAGACACCAGACCAGAGTAGATATGATTACAGCAATTGAGAATAAATAATCAGTAAAAATAATCAGTAAAATAATCAGTAAACAAAACTGTTGCTTTGTGAAGGATAATCTGACGAAGCAGCAGTTTTTTTGTTGCCAAGCATGCGACAAAAAGGTCCGGTGGACCTTTTTTAGCGCTATAAAAGTATTCGAAGGAAATTGCCAGTGAAAGTTTATCTCAGTCGAGAAGACTCCCACCTTCAGGTGGTGAGTAGTAGCAAATTTGTCTCAGTGGGAGTCCAATCTCCGACTGAGATAAACGCTCCGCGAGGATGCGCAGTGATTCTGATAGGAATATGTCAGCTTTGCTGACCAGAATCATGCGCCAAGTCTCACGGATGTTCGACTTGAACTGTGCAGAAAATTTTTGGGGAAATCTGTACATTTCCACATTTTAGAAAAATCACCTATCTGATTTTTGAGTCATACTATAATATAAAAAGATTTTGAGGAATAAATATGCCATATTCTATGATGTTAGATAGTGGTCACGGGGGAAGTGATCCTGGAGCAGTTTATCGGGGGCGCCGTGAAAAAGATGATACATTAAGGCTGACGCTTGCAGTGGGAGAGATTCTTCAGGAAAATGGAATTGAGGTACTTTACACCAGGACAACAGATGTGTATTTGTCCCCATATGAGCGGGCGGTAGAGGCAAATCAGGCAGGAGTGGATTTTTTCCTGTCGATCCATCGAAACTCTTATCCGACAGATAATGAAGTAATGGGAGTGGAAAGTCTGATCTATGATTTGTCTGGACTTAAATATCAGATGGCGCAGGAAATCAATGAACAATTGGAGACGGTGGGGTTTGTAGATCTGGGGGTGAAAGCAAGACCGAATCTTGTAGTGTTGAAGCGGACACGGATGCCAGCTGTACTTGTAGAGGCTGGATTTATCAATTCAGATACGGATAATGAATTATTTGATTCTAATTTTCAGGATATTGCACAGGCAATTGCAACAGGAGTCCTGGATACATTGGAAAATGCCGGAGTTCTGAAAGAACCGGAAACGCCGGTGGAACAGACGAAGTACCGTATTCAGGTCGGACTGTTCCGGAACCGGAACAATGCAGCGAGGCAGCAGGAAACACTGGAAGACCGTGGATTTCCGGCATATATAGATCAATGGAAACAATATTACAGGGTGATTTCCGGAGAATATGATATGCTGGACGAAGCAGTGGCGGCACAGAGAAGACTTAAGAGAGCCGGATTTGAGACGCTCTTGATACAATAAGTATTCAGATACTCGCTTTGAGCCAACGCCCAGACTAAAATTGTTCAGGTGCTCATTCAGAGCCAGCCTCCCAACTAAAAAGCAGTTGTGACGTGTGGCGTATCCGCCAGATAGAATTTTAAAAACAACTTTAAAAATGTAATCATTTTACAGTTGTTTTATAAAATTCTGCCTGGCTCTGAACGAGTACATTTTACAAAGATTTAGCATTTCTCTGTAAACTGATTTAACATGCAGTTCCTATAATGTACATGAAGAAAAGAAAGAGATGGTGCGGACCACATGAAGATGTGAGAGCATCTAAGATATCAGAGGTGCGCAGTAGAAGTATGTCATGCAATTGCATGACGCGCACCTCGCAGCAAGAATGCCGAGGCATTCTTGAAAGTTGTTTCATATGCAGGGAGGAATGAATATGAGATTTTTATGGGAAATGACAGGAAAAATATTTGGAGCGGAAGCACAGGACGGAACATTTTTATCAGCAAATGTATTGCTGTGGAGTGTTACAACATTTATAGTTGGAATGTTCTTCTGCACGGCAATCGGAAAAATTGCATTGATTGACTGTATAGCAAATGTAATGTGTGTTGCTGTTTATGCCGGAGTGATCGGCGGAGTGATCGGTGGATTTTTATTCCTGATACACAGACATAACGGGAAACAGTTATAAGAGTTAAAAATTATAGAGGCTTAATAGAAGATATTTTGAATTACATCAAAAGATATAAAGAAAAGGCATGTTCTGACATGAAATTTTAAGAACTTGCCTTTTCTTTTTAATTTACGCGAGCAACGAGCCAAAGTCCGTGCTTGCACGAGACCTTGGCGACTGCCGCGATAACTTGAGAAACTCGTGAAGCGTGTTTCTCATAGTTATTATATACCTGCAAAAACCGTTCGGAACAGAATTTGTAGATATGTCTACTTATTATTCTTCAGAATCCTCATCATATTCCACTTTCTCCGGCAGATACACATGAACTTTCTCAATACGGTTTTTATCCAGAGATTCGACAACCAGACGGATACCGTCTTCCGTTGTAATAGAATCGCCGAGTTCCGGGAGCCGATCCAGATGCTCGATGATAAATCCACCGAGGGAATCATAATCTTCAGATTCCAGATTCAGTTCCAGACGGTCATTGAAGTCGTCCAGGTTGACAGAACCTTCTACCAGATATTCTTTGTCAGAAATTTTGTGAACAAAATCTTCTTCATTCTCGTCATATTCGTCATGAATCTCACCGACAATTTCTTCCAGGATATCTTCCAGTGTGATCAAACCGGAAGTTTCACCATATTCATCCAGAACAATTGCGATGTTAAAGGATGTCTGACGCATCTCCACAAGAAGCTCGGAAATATTCTTATACTCATAAGTAAAATAAGCTTCTCGCATAATATCCCGGATATGGAATTCTTTTGTGTTTCCGTAATCGTAAAGCAACAAGTCCTTCATGTTAATCGTACCAATCACATTGTCGGTCGTATCTTCATAAATCGGCAGCCTTGTGAATTTGTCTTCACGGAAAATGTCGATTAATTCTTCATATGTGCAGTTTACATCTGCAAATGTTACGTGAACGCGGGGAACCATAACATCTTTTGCTTTTGCATCCCCAAGATCTACCACATTGTAGATCATTTCTTTCTCTTCGGATTCGATAACGCCGTCTTCATGGCTGACATTTACAATTGTACGAAGTTCATTCTCGGTCATGGCGCGTTTGTGGTCATTCGGATCTACGCGTAAAATGAAAAGAACAACGTTGGTCAGACCATTGATAATGAAGACGAACGGTGTCATGATCTTCATAAATATATGGATGATTGGTGCGTATGCCAGAGATACCTTCTCAGCATGGATGGTAGCCATTGTCTTCGGTGTGATCTCACCGAAAAGCAGAATTGCTACAGTTAAAATTCCGCTGGCGATTGCGACCATGGAGCCTCCGAGACTGTAAGCCAGGGTTGTGGTCAGCGATGCGGCAGAAAGGTTCACGATGTTGTTACCGATCAGTATAGCGGTTAGCATCTTAGAAGAATCATCCGTAATTTTTAATACAGTTTTTGCGTTTTTGTTGCCTTCATCGGCAAGGTTGCGGATTCGAATTCGGTTTACTGTTGTAAGTGCAGTTTCCGCAGAAGAAAAGAAAGCAGATAGTGCTAACAGTACAATCAGTACAATAAATAGTATAGTATCATTCGAGTCCAATGATAAATCACTCCTTTTTGATAATTGTGTAATTAAGAGTAATATACAGCATTTACGGAGATTTTGCAAGAAGAAAGGAAGTATCGGGGAACGTAAATGAGACAAGGTGCCTAAAGTGTATCGGTAAACATTGAACTTGTGGCTTTTTTATTGTATGATAAGAATATTCTTTGCGGTGCTTAGAATAACTTTCAGTATAGGAGCAGATTTTTATGAATCAGAACTTTTATGATAAATTGAACAATGTGATAGCAAAGGATAGCATTTTGATCGATGAGCCGATGAGCCGTCACACTACATTTCGCGTGGGCGGACCGGCAGATTTCTTCGTGACACCAAAGGCGAAGGAAGAAGTAAGAGATGTGATCCGTATCTGTAAAGAAGCAGGAATGCCGTATTATATTATAGGAAATGGAAGTAATCTTCTTGTGTCTGATGAAGGATACCGCGGTGTGATCGTTCAGATTTATAAGGAAATGAATGAAGTGAAGGTAGAAGGTGATCTTGTAAAGGCACAGGCTGGAGCATTGCTTTCAGGAATCGCGGCTAAAGCGCTGGGGGCAGAGCTTTCAGGTTTTGAATTTGCTTCCGGAATTCCGGGGACAATCGGAGGTGCCTGTGTGATGAATGCAGGAGCTTACGGTGGTGAGATGAAAGATGTACTGGAATCTGTGACAGTGCTTACAGGTGAAGGTAAGATTATAGAACTGGGCCGTAATGAACTGGAGCTTGGATACCGCACTAGTGTGATTGCGAAGAAAGGTTATATTGTGCTTGGGGCGGTGTTGAAGCTTGAGCGCGGAGACGGAGAGAAGATCAAAACTTATATGGATGAGCTGAAGGAGAAGCGTGTGACGAAACAGCCGTTGGAATATCCAAGTGCCGGAAGTACGTTTAAGCGTCCGGAAGGATATTTTGCAGGAAAACTGATTGAGGATGCCGGACTTCGGGGATTTCAGGTCGGAGGAGCACAGGTGTCCGAAAAGCACTGTGGTTTTGTGATCAACCGGGATCATGCGACGGCAGCAGATATTATGGAACTGATGAGACAGGTACAGATCCGCGTGAAGGAGAATTCCGGCGTGGATCTGGAACCGGAAGTGAAGAGATTAGGGGACGAATAAGATGAGACTTGTAATTGTGACTGGAATGTCCGGTGCCGGAAAAAGTACAGCACTTAAGATGCTGGAAGATATGGGATATTTTTGTGTGGATAATCTGCCGGTCCCATTGATTCCGAAATTTGCAGAACTTCTGGCGGTGCCGGGTACGGAGATGAATAAAGCAGCTCTTGGAGTAGATATCCGGAGCGGACAGAGCTTTCAGGAGCTTGCGAATGTACTGAAAGTTCTGGATGAAGGCGGCTGCCAGTATGAGATCCTTTATCTGGAATCCAGCGATGATGTACTTGTAAAGAGATATAAAGAGACGAGACGTTTTCATCCGCTGGCAGGTAGTGACGGACGTGTGGAAGATGGTCTGAAGAGAGAACGAGAACTTCTTGGATTCCTGAAGAAAAAAGCGGATTATCTTGTAGATACCAGTCATATGCTTACAAGAGAACTGAAAGCAGAGCTGAACAAGATATTTGTCCAGAACAAGGAATATAAGAACCTTTACATTACGGTGTTGTCATTTGGCTTTAAGTATGGAATTCCGAATGATGCAGATCTGGTGTTTGATGTACGTTTTCTGCCCAATCCATATTATATAGAAGAGTTACGTCCTATGAGTGGAAATGATCAGCCGGTCAGAGACTATGTGATGAATAACGACACAGCAAAACAGTTCTTGACAAAGCTTACGGATATGGTAGAATTTCTCATACCGAATTACATTTCCGAGGGAAAGACACAGCTTGTGATCGGAATTGGATGTACGGGAGGAAAGCATCGTTCCGTTACACTGGCAAATGAATTGTATGAAGCGCTGAAAAAAACAGACAGCTATGGAGTTCGCATTGAGCACCGTGATATCGGAAAAGATGCGATCACGAAGGCAAAATAGGTGAGTATCATGTCGTTTTCGGGGAAAATAAAAGAAGAACTCGCAGAGCATGTCGCGAAAGCACGGCATTGTAATCTGGCAGAACTGACTGCGATTTTACATATGTGCGGGGAATTTGAAGAAGATAAAAATGGTATATGTACGATTAGATTCCGATCAGAAAATTATCTGGTAGCGAGAAAGTGCTTTACATTAATGTCAAAAACATTTAATATAGAAGCTGACATCGTAGTCCGAAAGAATATGACGAATGGAAGCACAAGTTATTTTATGCGTTGGACAGGGGAGGAACTGTTGGCGGTAAAGAATGCACTTGTGCAGGCCGTATGCTGTAAGCGTGCTTATATCAGGGGGGCATTCATTGCAGCAGGATCGATGAGTGATCCGAGCAAGTCTTATCATTTTGAGATTGTGTGTGGGGAACTTGTACAGGCAGAGTATGTGAGAGATATGATCAACAGCTTTGACCTGGATGCTAAGATTGTAACGCGTAAGAAGACATTTGTCGTATACTTGAAAGAAGGATCCCAGATTGTGGATGTCCTGAACATTATGGAAGCGCACATCGCCCTCATGGAACTTGAGAATGTCCGCATTCTGAAGGAGATGCGCAACTCAGTGAATCGAAAAGTTAATTGTGAGACAGCGAATATCAACAAGACCGTATCGGCGGCCGTAAGGCAGATGGAAGATATTGTGTATGTCAGAGATACAGTTGGCTTGGATTATTTACCGGAAGGATTAAGAGACGTTGCCCTTACACGGCTTGAGAATCCGGATGCAACTCTGAAAGAGCTGGGGAGTCTTATGGCAGACCCGGTTGGAAAATCAGGGGTGAATCACCGGCTGAGAAAGATTAGCGAGATAGCAGATAAGTTAAGGGGTTAGTTTAAGGAGGATTTATATGATTAAGAAACCTGTTACACTTCGGTCAGACCTGGACATGGAGTCCAGACCAATCGCACATCTTGTGCAGGAGGCAAGTCAGTATGACAGTACGGTGTACATTGAGATGGACAACATGAAGATTAATGCCAAAAGTATTATGGGGATGATGGCATTACAGTCACACCAGCCGGGAAAAGGAACCAACCTTACTCTCATTGCTGAGGGAGACGACGAGGAGCAGGCTGTAAGTGGAGTGGAATCATTTCTGCTTGCACAGTAATCAATAACATACATAGATAATTGAGGAATCGAAAGAGGGCATCTCACATGCCCTCTTTTTGGAATATATTGTAAAACCATGGAGGAAATGTCAGATGAAAAAGCTTCTATTTGTATACAATCCACGTGCAGGAAAAGAGATGCTAAAGCCAAGATTGTCAGATGTTCTTGATATCTTTGTGAAAGCGGGATATGAAGTGACAGTGCATCCGACACAGGCATACAGGGACGCTTATTATCAAATCAAGGAATACGAAGTTGGCAAATATGATCTGATTGCGTGTAGCGGTGGAGATGGAACGATTGACGAGGTTGCGACTGGAATGATGAAGCGCCGTGAGATGGGAAAAGATGTTGTTCCGGTAGGATATATTCCGGCAGGAACGACGAATGATTTTGCCAAGAGTCTGCACATTCCGAGAAAACCCCTTGCGGCAGCAGACAATGCGGTGAAGGGAGTTCCATTTCCGTGCGACATTGGAAAGTTCAATGACAGCGTATTTGTTTATATTGCAGCATTTGGAATTTTTACAGATGTGTCCTACGAGACAGATCAGGCAGTGAAAAATGTACTTGGTCATATGGCGTATATATTGGAAGGTGCAAAGAGAATCTTTAACATTCCTTCTTATAAAATTAAGGTGGAGCATGACGGGGAAGTTATCGAGGACGAATTTATCTTCGGTATGGTGACGAATTCTCGTTCCGTTGGCGGCTTTTCTAATATGGTCGGGAAAAATATAGTATTTGACGACGGACTGTTTGAAGTGACACTGATCAAGACCCCGAAGAATCCGATTGCTTTGCAGGAGATTATTGCAGCACTCCTGATCGAGCAGGTGGATACAAAGCATATGTACACATTTAAGACAAAAAAAATTACCTTTGATTCTGTTGAAGAGATTCCGTGGACACTGGATGGAGAGTTCGGCGGAGAACAGGATTATGTGGAAATCGAGAATGTTCAGAAGGCAATGGAGATTATGGTTCCGGAGAATCATGTACTGGAGCTGAGCGAGCAGAAAAATAAAATAGAAAGAGATTAAATAAGTGGAGACTAGAGAAAAATTTTCATCAAGACTGGGATTTATATTAATGTCCGCAGGCTGTGCAATTGGTCTGGGAAATGTATGGAGATTCCCGTATATCACAGGAGTGTACGGAGGAGGAGCATTTGTGCTTCTGTATCTGTTCTTTCTTTTGATTTTAGGACTTCCGATCATTGTTATGGAGTTCGCGGTTGGCCGTGGAAGCCAGAAGAGTATTGCAAAGTCTTTCAATGAACTGGAACCAAAAGGAAGTAAATGGCACATTTACCGCTATTTCGGAATTGCAGGTAATTATCTGCTGATGATGTTCTATACGACAATCGGCGGCTGGATGCTCGCATATTTCGTAAAGATGGTAAAAGGAGATTTCGTAGGAGCTGACACAAAGCAGGTGGAGGCGATTTTTGGAGAACTGACTTCTAACAGAAATGAAATGCTGTTCTGGATGATTTTGATTTCCGTGCTGGGGCTTATAGTGTGTTCTATGGGACTTCAAAATGGTGTCGAAAAAATGACAAAATTCATGATGTCCAGTTTGTTTGTAATTATGTTAATATTGGTCGTTCGTGCAACGACACTGGATGGTGCGATAGACGGATTGAAGTTCTATCTGCTTCCGGATTTTGGTAAGATGGCCGAAAATGGATTTAAAGAAGCGGTGTTTGCGGCAATGGGGCAATCATTCTTTACTTTAAGTGTCGGAATTGGTGCACTGGCAATCTTTGGAAGTTATATTGGAAAAGAGAGAAGATTGACTGGAGAGGCAATCAGCATCACCGTTCTGGATACGGTTGTAGCGCTTGTTGCAGGTCTGATCATATTTCCATCCTGTTTTGCATTTGATGTAAACCCGGGTCAGGGACCAGGACTTGTATTTGTGACACTGCCAAATGTATTCCGTGAGATGGCTGGCGGAAGAATCTGGGGAGCTCTGTTCTTCCTGTTCATGTCGTTTGCAGCATTTTCCACGATCATCGCAGTGTTCCAGAATATTATCCAATTCGCAAGAGATATGTGGGGGATTTCTTTGAAGAAATCTGTTCTTATTAATGGAGTTCTGCTGATTCTTCTTGCGGTGCCTTGTGTGCTTGGAATGACAGACTGGGCAGGATTCTCTATAGGTGGAAAGAGTATTATGGATATCGAGGATTTCCTTGTAAGTAATAACCTTCTGCCGATTGGATCACTGGTATATCTTTTGTTCTGTATGACAAGATATGGCTGGGGATGGGATAATTTCATAAAAGAAGCAAATACCGGATCCGGAGTGAAATTCCCGACACATAAAGCCATCCGGTTTTACCTGACATTTATCCTGCCGCTGATCGTGCTGTTTATATTTGTGCAGGGTTATTGGGGCTTGATCGCAGGATAGGACATAAAAAACGTAGTTTTAGATTACGATGTCGTACAAACAATGGTTTTGCGCCGACCGAAACGGAGTGTAGACTTGCAGAGGTGCGCAGTAGAAGTATGTCATGCAATTGCATGACGCGCACCTCGCAGCAAGAAAGCCAATACACCGAAAGCCGAATATGATTTCCAGTATAAAGGTGCATCGGAATGTCAGATGCGTCCCTACAAAATGTCGGAATTTGATGAAAAAATAAAAAAGTTTAAAAAAATTGAAAAAAGTGCTTGCATTCTTGGGAAACCTTTGCTATACTAAGCAAGTACCGAACGCAAGGGTACAGAAAAACATAAAAAACTGATATGGCTCCGTGGTCAAGCGGTCAAGACGCTAGCCTCTCACGCTGGAATCAGGGGTTCGATTCCCCTCGGAGTCACTAAGATCCACAGATTGTTCTGTGGATCTTTTTGTTGTATCCGTGATGAAACGAAGTCTGAGGAGTATTCACCTGGAAAAGATATTTTACAAAAGTATTAGTCCAGAAAACGGAAATGACTTATTTAAAGTAGCAAAAGGCGTAGAATTTAATTGTTAAAAATATGACGAAAATACCTCTGGATCGGCTGAATTTTTTGACAAAATCACATGTCTCCAGATACTTGTCATTTAGAATGTTATGGTCTATAATGAGGAAAGCAAAGGTAACAATTTAAATGGAGGAATTTAATATGTTAGTATCAGCAAAAGAAATGCTTGAAAAAGCAGTAGAAGGCCACTATGCAGTAGGGCAGTTTAACATCAACAATCTGGAGTGGACAAGAAGTGCGCTTCTTGCAGCAGAAGAGGTAAAATCTCCAATTATCCTTGGTGTATCTGAGGGTGCAGGAAAATGGATGACAGGATTCAAGACAGTTTCTGCTATGGTACAGGCCATGATCGAAGAACTGAATATCACAGTTCCGGTAGCATTACATCTTGACCATGGTACATACGAAGGATGTTATAAGTGTATAGAGGCAGGATTCTCCTCTATTATGTTCGACGGATCACACTATCCGATCGAGGAGAACATTGAGAAGACGCGTGAACTTGTGAAAGTCTGCAATGAGAAAGGAATTTCTCTTGAAGCAGAGGTTGGTTCTATCGGTGGAGAAGAGGATGGCGTAGTCGGAATGGGCGAGTGCGCAGATCCTAAGGAATGCAAGATGATCGCTGATCTCGGTGTTACAATGCTGGCAGCAGGAATCGGTAATATTCATGGAAAATATCCTGCAAACTGGCAGGGACTCAGCTTTGAGACTCTTGATGCAGTTCAGCAGTTAACTGGAAAACTTCCGCTCGTTCTTCACGGTGGTACAGGTATTCCGGATGATATGATTAAAAAGGCAATCAGTCTCGGTGTTGCTAAGATCAATGTAAATACAGAGTGCCAGCTTTCATTTGCAGAAGCTACACGTAAATACATTGAGGCAGGAAAGGATCTGGAAGGAAAAGGATACGATCCACGTAAACTTCTCAAACCAGGTGCAGATGCAATTATTGAAACTGTCAAAGAAAAGATGGAATTATTTGGCTCAGTTGGTAAGGCTGAATAAAGATTTAATTTATACTTGCCTTTTTCAGACGATTGGGTTATACTAACTGACATAGACAGAACAAAGGCGTTCCAATGTTGAATTGGAGTGCCTTTTCTGTATATATAAAAATAGTAATTGTTTAGTATTTGACAAACGGCGAGTATAAGAAAGAATATGGTATTGAATGATTACAATTTAAAATAAGTGAAAGAGAGGAAAGCAGGATATGAGCGAGCGTTTTAATGTAGCAGACATTTTCGGAGAAGATGTATTTAATGACACTGTTATGCAAGAGCGCCTTCCGAAAAAAGTATACAAGGATTTGAAGAAGACGATCGAGGAAGGAAAAGAATTAGACCTTGCCACAGCTGATGTCATCGCACATGAGATGAAAGAGTGGGCAATTGAGAAGGGAGCTACACATTATACGCACTGGTTCCAGCCACTGACAGGTGTAACTGCTGAGAAGCATGATTCATTCATTTCCGCACCGCTTCCGAGTGGAAAGGTTCTTATGAGCTTTTCAGGAAAAGAACTGATCAAAGGAGAGCCGGATGCATCTTCATTCCCGTCCGGAGGACTTCGTGCAACATTTGAAGCACGTGGATATACAGCATGGGATTGTACATCACCGGCATTTGTAAGACATGATGCAGCAGGTGCTACACTTTGTATCCCAACTGCTTTCTGTTCTTATACAGGAGAGGCACTGGATCAGAAGACACCACTTCTTCGTTCTATGCAGGTAATCAATGAACAGTCATTGAGATTACTTCGTCTCTTTGGAAATACAACAGCTAAGAAGGTAACACCTTCTGTTGGACCTGAGCAGGAATATTTCTTAGTAGATGCTGAAAAATTCATGCAGAGAAAAGATTTGATCTATACAGGACGTACACTTTTCGGAGCAATGCCTCCAAAAGGTCAGGAGCTGGATGATCATTATTTTGGAACAATCCGCCAGAGAATTGCAGGATTTATGAAAGATGTAAATGAACAGCTCTGGAAAGTTGGAGTTTCATCAAAGACACAGCATAATGAGGTTGCACCGGCACAGCATGAGCTTGCACCAATCTATGCTGAGGCAAATGTAGCTTTGGATCACAACCACCTTGTAATGCAGACGTTAAAGAGAGTTGCATGTCAGCATGGTATGAAGTGTTTGCTTCACGAGAAACCATTTGCAGGAGTTAATGGATCTGGTAAACATGACAACTGGTCACTGATAACGAATGATGGAAAGAATCTTCTGGATCCAGGTGATACACCTCATGAGAATATCCAGTTCTTACTTGTACTTACATGTATTTTGAAAGCTGTTGATGAGCACGCAGATCTTCTTCGTGAGTCTGCAGCTGATCCGGGAAATGATCACAGACTTGGAGCAAATGAGGCTCCACCGGCAATTGTATCTGTATTCCTTGGAGAGCAGCTTGAGGATGTCCTGAATCAGCTGATCAGCACAGGAGAAGCTACACATAGTCTTGCAGAGGGAATCCTTAAGACAGGTGTAGATACACTTCCGGATTTCACAAAAGATGCTACAGACCGTAATAGAACATCACCATTTGCGTTTACAGGTAATAAATTTGAGTTCCGTATGGTAGGATCTCGTGATTCTATTGCCGGACCGAACGTTGTACTTAATACAATCGTAGCAGATGCATTTGCAGAGGCATGCGATGTACTGGAGAAAGCAGATGACTTTGATCTTGCAGTACATGATCTGATTAAGAAATATGCGACAGAGCATCAGAGAATCGTATTCGGCGGAAATGGATACTCTGACGAGTGGGTTGCAGAGGCTGAGAGACGTGGACTTCCGAACATCAAGTCTATGGTAGAAGCTATTCCGGCACTGACAACAGATAAAGCAATTAACCTCTTTGAGAAATATAAGGTATTTACAAAGGCAGAGCTTGAGTCTCGTGCCGAGATCAAATACGAGAACTACTCAAAGGCAATCAATATTGAAGCTCGCACAATGATCGATATGGCTACAAAACAGATCATTCCTGCAGTTATCAAATATACAAAAGAACTTGCAGATACAATCAATGCTGTAAAGGCAGCAGGTGCAGACGTTTCTGTACAGTCTGAGCTTCTGACAGAGATTTCGGCTCTTCTTGTAGAGAGCAAGAGCGCTCTGAAAGCTTTAACAGAAGTTACAGAGAAAGCTGCAGAGATGGAAGAAGGAGAAGAGCAGGCCAGATACTATCACTTCACAGTTGTTCAGGCTATGGCTGCGCTTCGTTCACCAGTTGACAAACTTGAGATGATCGTAGATAAAGAAGCATGGCCAATGCCTTCCTACGGAGATCTGATGTTTGAAGTATAAGATAAATGTTCCGATAGCATAGTACAGGAGATTGTAGACTGCGGAAACTTTAGAAAGAATTAAGGATTTTATAAGGACCTTGGACTTGGAATGGACACATCTTTGTGCTATTCTAGGCTCAAGGTCTTTTTCTATGGCATTTGAGTAATGTTGTATGGAGTAGAGATGCATTGTGGATCTTTAAATAATAAAGTGTGAAGGTGTCTGGCGCGTTCGTGATACATAATAGAAAAGATTAAGTGTTAATATTAGATATAAGAGATTAAGGAAGGAGATGGAAGATATGACAAAAAATGAATTCCTGGAGGGGCTTAGAAAGGCTCTTGGTAATGATCTGGATCGTGAGACTGTGCAGGAAAATGTTGCATATTATGATGGGTATATCAGTGTTCAAGTGAATATTGGAAGAACAGAAGAAGAGGTGACCGCGGATCTTGGCGATCCGTGGGTAATCGCGCAGACAATTATTGATGCGGAGGAAGCAAAGCGGGGCACAGGCAGAAATGCTGGAAGTTCTTATACTACTGCCAATAGTGGATACAGTGATCCGGTATATGGAGATGGCGGGGATTATACACGCGAGGATTATTATGATCAGAATCAGGGATATCAGACACATGTGCACACATTTGGCTTTGATACCTGGTGGAAAAAGCTGTTGCTGATACTTGGAATTATTGGGATTATCGTGCTTGTAGTATCGATTGTTGGAGGAATTATAAGCCTTCTGGCACCGATTTTGATTCCGATTGTGATCATTATGCTGATTATCAGACTGATTGGCGGCAGTAGCCGGCGATGGTAAGCGAGACAGGCAGCCATATAAATATGATTTATATATAGAAAATATATGAAATAAGAAACAGATATTCCGACGGGGTTAAAATCAAGCCTGCCAGAATATCTGTTTTTGTTTGGGAAAATAGGGCAAAATAAAAGACTGATAGGGGAGCTATCAGTCTTTTGAGGGGAGTATAAATAATTAATAAGGGGTTGTAGAAAGTTGTGCTTCCTACGAATTCAAGTATAATATAGGAATTTCTAAAAAGCAAGATAAAAATGAAAAATCTTAAAAAAACCTTAAGGTGAGATTAAGATGCAAGATAATAAAAAGCAAGATAAAAATCAAGAATAGACAAAAAGTAATAAACGTCGTTATATATTAAAAAAAACAATTTGCCAAACTAATACGGGGGGGGGTAAATTATATTTAATGTTATTATATACAAATAGGAGGAAGAAGAAAATGATGAAAAAAAGACTAATTAGTACAATGTTGATTATGGCTTGTACAATGAGCTTGACACTTGTGGGGTGTGGGGTTAAAGGAGAAAGGAAAGAAGAAACAAAGGAGAACTCAAAAGAAGTAGTGACATTAAAGATTGGCGCTTCGCCCAATGTTGTTGAAGTTGTAAAAGCAATGGAAAGCAGTTTGGAAAAAGAAGGATACAAGTTGGAAGTAGTAGCGTTTGATGATATCAAACAGCCAAATGTTGCGTTAGATGAAGGCTCATTAGATGGAAACTTGTATCAGCACAAACCTTTTTTGGATTCTTTTAATAAGGATAATGGAACAAATTTGACTTTTGTAGAGCCATTATTTGGTGGATTTACAGCTTTATATTCTGAAAAATGGGATTCAGTTGAGAATCTTCCTGAGAATGCTAAAATTGGTATTTTTCAGGATGCAAGCAATCAGCACAGAGCACTTGTTCTTGGACAGGATGCAGGTTTATTTACATTAGGTGAACCATCCAATAATGGCATGTATACATTACTTGATATAAAAGAAAATCCAAAGAATATTGAATTAGTTCCATTAGATACGGGTGGTTTGAATACTGGATTATCTGATCTTGATGGATGCTTTAATCAAGGCACTTCTATGTTTCTTGCTGAAAAGGATCCGACATCTTATATTGCAATTGAGAAAGATAATACAAAATTTGCAATTGGTCTTGTTGTAAGAGAAGAAGATAAAAACGCTGAATGGATTGAACCATTCATCAAAGCATTTAGAACAGAGGATACAAAAAATAAAATTGATGAATACTATAAAGGAAGTTATGTATATTTCGATTAATAATTTAGGAAATAGGTCATGATAGAAATTACAGGATTAGAGAAGCAGTATGATGAAGTTCAGATACTGAAAAATATTAATTTGACAATTAAAAAAGGTGAAATTTTCGGCTTGATAGGCCTCAGTGGTGCGGGGAAATCAACTTTGTTGAGGTGCATTAATGGGCTTGTCCCTTATGATAGAGGAAGCCTTAAGGTGAATGGTATTGAAGTAAAAGACTTGAAGAAAACAGAAATCAGAGAATTTAGAAGAAATATTGGAATGATTTTTCAAAATTTTTCTCTTCTTGAAAGGCGTAATGCGTATGAAAATGTTGCATTTCCTATGCATTTATGTAAAAAGAGTTCTTCGGAAATTGATGAGCAAGTTAAAAAAATGCTTCAATTGGTTGGCTTAGAGGATAAGATGGCTAATAGACCAAGACAGTTATCAGGAGGACAGAAACAGCGAGTTGCAATTGCACGAGCAATGGTAACCAATCCGGAAATCCTTTTGTGCGATGAAGCAACATCTGCATTGGATCCAAAGACAGCAATATCTATATTAAATTTATTAAAAGAAATCAATCAAAAATTAGGGGTCACGATTATTGTCGTGACCCATCAAATTGAAGTCATAGAGCAAATTTGTGACCGAATGGCTTTGTTGCAGGATGGGAAAATGGTTTTAAGTGGAGAGGTACAGAAAGTGTTTTTAGAAAATCCAACTCCATTAAGATCTTTACTTGGAAAAGAAATAATTGAAAAAAAAGGACTGTTCTTCAGAATACTATTAGATGGAGAAGAAAAATATCGTAAGTTTTTCTATAATTTATTCCATGACACAAATATTGCATATGAAATTTATGAAGGCGGAATTCGCGATTTTAAAAATAGTTCTGTTTTTTTAGGCACAGTTAAAATTTTACCTAAAGACAAACAAAAATTCACTGAATATTTGAAGGAAAGAGATATTTTATTTGAGGTACATGAAAATGGAGCATAGTTTTACAGAGTTGCTAATGCGTATTATTATTCCTGGGTTAAAGACAACAGTGTATATGGTGATGATTGCAACCATTTGTTCGGCTATTTTAGGATTTGCAATAGCGATACTTTTGTATGTTACAAGAAAATCAGGGTTACATCCAAATGCGGGAATCTTTGCATTTATTAATACGATAGTTAATGTTATTCGATCATTTCCATTTGTGATTTTGATGGTTTCAATTATTCCGCTTACAAGATTTTTAGTTGGAACAAGCATTGGTGAGAATGCGGCATTGGTTCCATTGACAATTGCATCTGCACCATTTATGGCGAGGCTTTTTGAGACAAGTTTTGAAAGTGTAGATTCAGAGATTCTAGAAGCAGCACAGGCATGTGGAGCTTCAGATATTCAAATTATCTTTCAGGTGATAGTGAAAGAATCTTTGCCATTATTGATGCAGAATTTAACATTGGCTGTGATTTCAATTCTTGGTTTTTCGGCAATGGCAGGAGCAGTGGGGGCAGGAGGACTTGGGTCTGTTGCTTTAATGTATGGATATCAAAATTTTAATGATACTATTATGTATGGAACGGTCATTATTTTGATTATTTTAGTTCAAGTAATTCAGTTTGTTGGAAATAAATTGTATGATCGATTGAAATAACAGAAGGAGCTAAGATAATGTTTGAGAATATACCGAGAGAAACCTTGACACCCAAGGAACGAGGGGCTCTTTATAATGCCGGAAAAGAAGTGGATCATATTCCTTATTCCTTGCTCGGAACAGAGGCGGCTGCAATTTTATATGGGATGGATATTCGAAAGACCTATATCGATACAGAAACGGTGATTGAACTTGAAAAAAAGATGGTGCAAGACTTTGGGATTGGCTGTATGCTAGTTGGACCAAGATTGAAAGGAATTGCAGAAGCGCTTGGTGCAGAAATGCGTTATCCGGCAAATAATATGTATCTTGTGAACGAATCTTTAATAACAGAATATCATGTATTAGATAAATTAGAAATAATCAATCCATATAAAGATGGGAAATTACCGATTATGTTAAGTATGTTAGACGCATTGAAGAAAAAATTTGGAAATTATGATAATATAAAAAGCAGCATTTGTGGACCTATGTCATGTGCAATTTCGTTGAGAGATGCAGGACTATTTTTGAGAGATTTACGGAAAGATCCAGATGATGTTCATCGATTGCTCCGATTTAGTTTAGAGTGTATTAAAGCCTGGATGAAAGTTGTTTATGATGAGTTCGGTTGTGTATGTGGAATTGCAGATCCAGCATCTTCGATGGATTTGATAGGAAAAAATCAGTTTGATGAGTTTTCTAAACCATATTTAAAAGAGTTAGTAGAATGGACGAGAGAATATACTGGACGAAGTCCTTCTATCCATATTTGTGGTCGAAGTAAAAAAGTATGGACTGATTTGCAAGAGATTGGATTCTCTGGTTTTAGTGTGGATAATTGTGAGGATTTATTGGAATTGAAGCGATGTCTAGGTGACACGATGGCGATTTCTGGGAATGTACCGCCAGTGGATGTATTAAAAAATGGGAATCCTAAAATGGTAATCGAGAATGTGAAAGAGTGTCTTGTAAAAGCATCTGATAATCCGAATGGTTTTTTACTTAGTGCGGGATGTCAAATACCGCTTGGTACACCAAAAGAAAATTTATTAGCCTTTGTATATGCTGCAAGAATTTATGGTAAAAATGCAAGAAGAGGAAAGCCTACAATAATATAGCAACTGTTAAGAACCCGTTAGTTAAAAATGATATCAGGGGTTTTGTTCAGTACTTTGCAGATAATTTCTAATTGTCAGATATTTTTGTATAACTTCTTCGCGTTGGAAGCATCCAGAAATCTTGCTTTTTATTTTTACCATTCTCGGATTGTGTTTCGTCTGATTGCTATTAAAAGGTATACAGAGATTTTTATATAAATAGACTATGTCAGAGATTTCTTTGGGGGAGCTGGAAAAGGTTTTGCAAGGTTTAATCTGGCTTGCCCCCGAAGTACAGTGAAAGAAGCTGTAAAACGATTGGCGGCTGGTTTGACAAAATAGAAATGTTAACATATAATATACTTAACAGGAAAGCTGGAAGGTGAATGCAGCTCACCCGTTCCGGCGAATAAATTTATTGGTTATAAAGAATAGTCGTCAAACTCGCCAAAGTCAGGACGGCTATTTTTTATGGGTAAAACTAAGTATTGCAACAATAAGCATCGCTATGGATACAATAAGCTGTAATTCTTCATATGTACTCATGTAGCACCACCTCCGACAGGCTCGGAACAGGTGCAGCACGTCCTCCAGTTTCCCGGTTACATATATTATATGAGAATATT
>ENA-OROH01001174-OROH01001174.1-human-gut-metagenome-genome-assembly--contig:-NODE-1174-length-25874-cov-13.185174_pt1 | contig 25874 bp, 18 predicted proteins | sample MGYA00242125_ERZ509042 | MGnify/ENA primary metagenome ERZ509042 (study PRJEB26280, sample SAMEA2338738) | human gut metagenome | biome: human gut; feature: human-associated habitat; material: faeces... | reverse complement strand
CGAACTTATTCGTGAATTATTCATATTTGTAAAATTAATTTTGAACAGTTACTTAGTTTAAACAGCTATATGATAAAATACTCTTCGCCACTCAAATAAAAGTTATCATCATGGGTGGCTTTTAGCTGTACTTATTACGGTTTTTTGCTGTGATAATTGCCGTTTTTGTTGACATAATGGGAGTTTGCACGGTGATAATTCGGTTTTTTACGGTAATAATGTTGGTTTTCACGGTGATAATGCCCTTTGCTGGTTGCAGACACTGCCGTTTTTAGGGGGAAAGGTAGTTGTTTTCAGCAAAGGGTATGTTGATTCCGACAAAGCCACCTGTTGAATTCAGCAAGGGATGTGTAGTTTCCTGCAAGTAAAGTATATTTAAAAGAATAATTTATATATAAATAAGATTTATAAAAAGTTGTGCAAACTCGGAACAGAGCAGTAGCGAATTTGCACAACAGAGAGAGAGCAATCAAATCATATCAATAAAAATGAGTTTTCAATCTGATTGCCCGTTTGCCGTAGCAACGTTGTTTTTATTTCTCTTTGGGTTGAGGTCCATATCCCACAATAACGATATCGGTATCAGATTCTGTTTGTAAATCACTACCTTCAACTTTGAATAAGAAGCCAAAAGGAATTTTGTATTCAACCGCTTTTCCGGCGAGTTGCGCCGGTTCCCATTTTGGTGTCTTTTTAATGACACGGATTACCTCTGCATCTAATGCTGGATCTACACTCTTGGTGATTTCAACCTCTTTTATTGTTCCGTCTACCCCAATAGTTACGAGGCATGCAACACGACCTTGTTTACTAGCTTCCAGCGCGAGTGTCGGATATTTTACGTTGCGGGCCAGAAAATTAAAAAAAGCTTTTTCGCCGCCCGGGAACTGCGCTTTCACTTCCGGTGTTTTTTCTTGTGGAATTGTCCACAAATCTGTAACTTTGGCTTTTGTTAAGACGGCTGATGCGTCTGATACTTCGGGACGGGCAAATGCCATCACCGATAAGGCTGCCAGTGGAAGTATATAGATGTACTTCGCACGAGCCTGCGGACTTGATTTTTCTTTTAACATCATAGTAATACGTTTTTTAAGTGAACTGTGATTGAAGCTGTTGGCCATAGTGTAGCGACTGGTGCCGACAGCTTTTTTAATAAGCAATAACTGATAGGACTTGGCATCGACCCCGGCGGCAAGCACGGCATCATCAGCTTCGTATTCGTGTACCGACTGCATTTCCTGTTTGAGTAGCCAGGCTGCCGGATTAAACCATTGCAACAGAATGCCAATATCTGCCAATAACAGATCCCATGAATGGTGATGCCAGATGTGCGCCATCTCGTGCGTTAAGATTTCCGTCGGATTTTCCCGGTAATCCTTTTCTGACAAGACGATGTAATGCATCCAACTGAATGGAGGTTGATTTCCTTCGGTCAGAATCAGATGAAAAGGTCCGTTTTCAATACGCCGTCCTCGCCGGATGAGTAAATAAAGTCGGAGCCACGAAATGATCTGTTTACTTGCGATCAAGATAACACCTACTATATATCCTATACAGATCAGCCAAATCCAAATGAAGGCTTGATGATCGGTATTTGTTTCCGCAGAAAGAGAAATGTTCGTCAGTGAATTCAAGATTGCCTGCCGATTTACATCCAAGCCTGCCGGTAAATCCGTATTTCCCCAGTTGACTAACGGAATGGCCGGTAGTAGGAATGCCAATATCCAGAAGCCAAGCAGCATGATCCGGTTTAGTCGGAAAAAAGTTTCTTTTGCCAGTTGCCATTTATATAATAGGTAGAACAGCAGCAAGCAGAAGCCGGATTTAATCATATACGCAATAAAAATTCCCATGGTATGAATCGTTTTAAGGGTTGGATGTGCGATGAGCATCTTCCACTTCCTGAATAAGCTGTTTCAATTCTTCTACTGAAATTTCTTCTTTCTTGACCAAAGTAGAAACAGCGCTGAGGTAAGAGTTATTGAAGTATTTACTGATCACACCCTTAAGTGTTTTGGATCGGAATTCATCTTGCGTGACAGCCGCAAAATACCGGTATGTATTCCCGAAAGCTTCGTGTGCCAGATATCCTTTTTCTTCCAATCCTCTCACAATAGTCGATAACGTATTGAAATGCGGCTTCGGATCATCGTAGAACGCCAGTATCTCCTTTACGAACAAGGGACCTTTCTCCCAGAAGAATCCCATGATTTCTTCTTCTTTTGCTGTTAATCCTTTCATGACTTTTCTCTTTTTTGCAAATAACGAGAAAATATAGTTTGCGAACTAATTTTTATAGTTAATATAAACTAAAGGTTTTAGTTTTATGGGAGATTGTTAGGAAGAATGATTATAAATAATAGGAAATCAGTAGAATATAAAAATAGGATTAACGTAAAAAGGGCAACTTGTAGCAAGTTACCCTTTTGTTTGTCCTGATAAGACGTACAGTTTTATATTAGAAATTGTATGAAATTCCGATGGCTGGCATTAATGCATAGGCATCATAGTGACCACTGAAGGTACGCGGCTGACCTAATAAGTCTGTATCGGTATAAGAACCATCGCGACCGAAGCCAGTTACATACGAGAAAGCAAAATCAACAGACAGCGGTTCGATCGGGCGGAAGCTTAATCCGGCAGTGATACCCAATTTATCCATACTAGGTGTTTCCGGATTCAGGTATTCGTCTTTTACCGGAGATTCATCATAATAAGCTCCGAAGCGAACATCCAACCGGTTGGTAGCTGCAAATTGTGTACCGATACGATAGATACGAGTGTTCTTATATTCTTTGGCTGCTTTGATGTTATACTGTCCCAGTTCTGCATCCGGTTCAAAATAAACATCCAGAGATTTATAGGCATTCCATCCTACGAACTGAACTTCTCCGGAAACAGTCCAACGATCAGTCGGGCGATAGGTCAAACCTACATTCCAGTTGTCGGGCAAAGGCAGTTCGGCAGAGAAAGTACCGCTTTCCAGAGGAGGTACGTTGATTCCGTTTTCCGGTAAGTTCGGAATACCCATAGCTGCTGCTGTCTGAAGTAATTTATTGACATTGCCCAATAAAGCTTCCAGGTGTTCTTTGTTGGCATAACGCAAGCTGATGTCTCCTTCTTTTACTTTAGCTGTTACTTTGGAACGATAGGAGAGACCTACTGTAAATTTATCGTTGATATCGAACATCGCACCTACATTAAAGCCTAAACGTAATCCGGCTTTTCCTTCCAAAGAAACTGAAACTGCAGAAGCATCGTCATAACGTTGCATTTCGGTCAGGATCGGTTCAACCATCGGTTTGAACATCGGATATTTTTCCAAAACCGGTCCCATCATGCTGTTGGCCATATTAGTCATGGCACCCGGACCGATCAATGCACGGTTAAGGGTAATGTTACCAAACTCCATCATCAAACCGGCACCTACACTTAACCGATCCATGATTTTCCATGAGATAGTAGGCTGTACATTAAATGCTTTCAAGGCAATGTCCTGCACCAGATGAGCTCCGGCCCAGTCATTTCCCCAGTTGATACTACTACCATACGGTGTATTGATCATGATACCCGCAGCTAAGTTATCATAAATCTTGAAACCAGCGTTGATGTAAAGAGGTGTACTTGGCGTGTTGTCCGTTTTATAGGTTTCGTTTCCTGTCTGGCACTTAGCATAGGCAAATACTCCGGAGACGCCGGCAGATAATTCAACGGCGTTGTTCATATAAACCAGACCTGCCGGATTGAAATGCATACTTTCTGCGCCTAGTTTTAAGGCTGCACCCACATGACCCATGCCTGCCTGTTTTGTACTTTGGGCATTTACTTGAAAACCTTCGGCTGCTACCTGTGAAAAAGGCAACAGGGCAAGGCTAGCTAATGCGATAATCTGCTTCATAAAAATATGTTATTAGTTTGTAAAAATGTTCCTCATTCGTGAAAAACGGGGGCAAAGATAAGTGACTTTTTTGAATATATGCACAATTTAACCGAAAATGTGCGGCACAAAATATGGATTTGTGTGCAAAAATCTTGGTTTATAGCTTGTCTATCCGGCATTATTTCCTAAAACTTTATATCTTTGTCCTCCGAAAAGAATCGTTTTCTTTTCCGTGTGCTTGCTAAACCACGTATTAAAAACAAGAATTTTATGAAGAAAAAAGAAGCTGCAATGGTATGCTTTTCCGGCGGACAAGATTCTACCACTTGTCTGTTTTGGGCCAAGAAGCATTTCTCGCATGTCGAGGCTGTGTGTTTTACGTATGGGCAGAAACACGCATTGGAAGTAGAAGTAGCCCGGAAGATCGCTGCGGATGCCCAAGTTCCCTTCCATTTATTAGATGTTTCATTGATTAGTCAGCTGGATCCGAACTGTTCGTTGGTGAATGATCAGATCGAGATGGATCAGGTGAAGCCGGCAGAGACGTATCCGAATACGTTTGTTCCGGGGCGAAACATGGTTTTTCTGACTTTCGTGGCTATTCTGGCTCGAAGTAAAGGAATTCATCATTTGGTGACCGGAGTTTCGGAGGCTGATTTCAGTGGTTATCCGGATTGTCGGGATACGTTTATTCGTTCTTTGAATGTGACGCTTAATCTGGCTATGGATGATCAGTTTGTGATTCATACGCCGTTGATGGATCGTGACAAGAGTGAAGTTTGGGAACTGTCGGACGAACTGGGAGTGTTCGACCTGGTACGTACCCAGACATTGACTTGTTATAACGGAGTGATGGCTGATGGTTGCGGTCATTGCCCGGCTTGCCGGTTGAGAAAGGCCGGACTGGAGAAGTATTTGGAAAGAAAAGCAGGAAAACATCTTAATGATTAATCAGATGGATACGAGAAAAGAAGAGCACGAATTACATTTATTGGGAGGAAATACGGTATATCGTCAGGATTATGCACCGGAAGTATTGGAAGCCTTCACGAACAAACATCAGGAAAATGATTATTGGGTTCATTTTGACTGTCCGGAATTTACCAGTCTGTGCCCGATTACTGGCCAGCCGGATTTTGCTACCATCTACATTGACTATATTCCCGATGTGAAAATGGTTGAAAGCAAGAGTTTGAAGTTATACTTGTTCAGTTACCGGAATCACGGGGATTTTCATGAAGATTGCGTTAATAAGATCATGAAAGATCTGATCAAACTGATGGATCCGAAGTACATTGAGGTAACTGGTATTTTTACACCTCGCGGAGGAATCAGTATTTATCCTTATTGTAACTACGGTCGTCCGGGTACTAAATTTGAACAGTTGGCAGAACAACGTCTGTTTAATCATCAGATAAAATAACAGTCTTCAGTTGAATAGTAGGGGGAATATTTAAATAATGATAAATATTCCCCTATTTTGTACACTTATTAGATAAAAAAGTCTATATTTGTGACCATTAATTAGTGCTATACAAAATCTTTATTTACCATGAATGGAAAAAAACTTACTGTAAGAATGATGTTGGCAGCGTTCGCTTGTGCTGCCTGTGTGAGTGCTCAAGCACAAGACAAGAAACAAGAGTTTGTCATGCCTACCGGTTATGCAGGAATCACGCATGAAATGTCTGAGTTTTATGAACCTGTTCCGCCCGTTGTTACTCCTGGTACCGAATTGAAAGGTGGCGGTTTTACTGCTCCGTCGGATGCTGTTGTTTTGTTTGACGGAAAAGACCTTTCCCAATGGGTAAGTGTGAAGGGTGGACCTGCCGAATGGGATGTACACGACGGTGTCTTCACGGTTAATAAGAAAAAAGGAGATATTCAGACAAAGCAGAAGTTTGATAGCTTCCAGCTGCATATAGAATGGTGTGTTCCGGAAAACATCACGGGCGAAAGCCAGTTGAGAGGAAATAGTGGTGTCTTTTTGCAAGGTTTGTATGAAGTTCAGATCCTGGACTGTTACAACAATCCTACTTATGTGAACGGTCAGACCGGAAGTATTTATAAACAGTCGATTCCGCTGGCCAATGCCATGCGTAAACCGGGTGAATGGAACGTATACGATATTATCTACAACGCCCCGACTTTCAAGAAAGATGGCAGTTATCGGACACATCCGACGGTAACGGTCATTCATAACGGTGTTGTACTGCAAAACAATACAACTATTTTGGGAACGACTGAATGGATTGGTTTCCCGCAGGTTAAGGCACACGGTGCCGGCCCGATCATCCTGCAAAGCCATGGTGATCCGAGCGAACCGATCAGTTTCCGGAATATCTGGATTCGCGAATTATAAGGAAAATCTAACTTTAGGATAAGACAGTAAAGAAAAGAAGGCACAAATGGGCTGCTGTAAAGGTGAGCCTGTTTGTGCCTTTTGTGTGTCTCTGCCAGGATTGAAGCAGTTGCTTCGTAAAAGCTCTGGTTACGGGTATGGTTTCTGCGATATATTTTATAACTTTGCAGGCTGAATGACAAGAATAATACAATAAATAGAATATAAAATGGCAAAAGAACTGAAAGAACTGACTCCGAGAAGTGAAAATTATTCACAGTGGTATCAGGATTTGGTAATCAAGGCCGACTTGGCTGAAAACTCTGCAGTACGCGGTTGTATGGTCATCAAGCCTTATGGATATGCAATCTGGGAAAAGATGCAGCGTATCCTGGATGATAAATTCAAAGAAACAGGACATGTGAATGCTTACTTCCCGTTGTTGATCCCGAAATCATTTTTGAGCAAGGAAGCCGAACACGTAGAAGGTTTCGCAAAAGAATGTGCTGTGGTTACTCACTATCGTCTGAAAACCAACCATGACGGAACAGGTGTAGTGGTTGATCCGGAAGCCAAACTGGAAGAAGAACTGATTATCCGTCCGACTTCAGAAACAATTATCTGGAATACCTATCGTAACTGGATTCAGTCTTATCGTGATCTGCCTATTTTGTGTAACCAGTGGGCTAATGTGATGCGTTGGGAAATGCGTACTCGTCTGTTCTTGCGTACTGCTGAATTCTTGTGGCAGGAAGGACATACCGCTCACGCTACCCGCGAAGAAGCAGAAATAGAAGCCAAGAAGATGCAAGGTGTCTATGCTGATTTTGCCGAGAATTATATGGCAGTGCCGGTGATCCGTGGTGTGAAATCAGAAAGCGAACGTTTTGCCGGTGCTTTGGATACTTATACTATTGAAGCGATGATGCAAGACGGAAAGGCTTTGCAGGCTGGTACTTCTCATTTCTTGGGACAGAACTTCGGAAAGGCTTTTGATGTGACTTTCGTTGATAAGGAAGGAAAGACTGATTATGCCTGGGCAACTTCATGGGGTGTTTCTACACGTCTGATCGGTGCCTTGATCATGTCTCACTCTGATGATAATGGTTTGGTATTGCCTCCGCATCTGGCTCCGATCCAGGTAGTCATTATTCCGATTTATCGTAGCGAAGAACAATTGAACCAGATTCGTCAGAAAGTAGATGGTATCGTGGCTAACTTGAAGAAGCTGGGTATCTCTGTTAAGTTTGACGATGCCGACAATCGTAAACCGGGATGGAAGTTTGCCAATTATGAATTGAAGGGTGTTCCGGTACGTTTGGCTATGGGTGGTCGTGATTTGGAAAACAATACGATCGAAGTCATGCGTCGTGATACACTGGAAAAAGAAACGATCTCTTGCGATGGCATAGAAACTTATGTACAGAACTTGCTGGAAGAAATCCAGAAGAATATCTTCCAGAAGGCGCTGAAGCGTCGTGAAGAACGGACTATTACGGTTGATTCGTATGATGAGTTCAAGGAAAAGATCGAACAGGGATACTTTATCATGGCTCATTGGGACGGAACTCCGGAAACAGAAGAACTGATCAAGAACGAAACCAAGGCAACCATCCGTTGTCTGCCTTTGGAAGGCGATATGACTCCGGGTAAATGTATGGTAACCGGAAAACCTTCTGCCCGCCGCGTTTTGTTCGCACGCGCTTATTAATGCAGTCGGTCAATCGACTTCTATAAAATCAAACAGCTTGTGAAACTTATCATCAAGATGGTTTCACAGGCTGTTCTGTTATTCAGTTGTATGGATTATTCCCGGATGGTTATAGGCTGGGAAATGTCTGTTCGGCTTCTTGCATGCAGCGTTCGATGTCTGCGCGTGTACCGGCAAAAGGTCCCATGGCTTCAATCTTTAGGGTCGAAATGGCTGCCGCAAAACGTCCGGCTTCGTCGATACTCTTGTTTTTGGCACGGCAGTACAGATAACCGGTCATATACGTATCACCGCAACCTGTCGCGTCTACAATTTCTGTCGGTTTATAGGCTGGAATAAGATGGAACTGTTCTCCGTCGTAGATAACCGATCCATTACTGCCCAATGTTAGCAATACTTCTTTGACGCCCCAACTATGAAGTTCCTTGGCTGCTTTTTCAACGTCGTTGTATCCGGTAAGCGAATACATTTCCTGCTCGTTGGCTTTCAGGAAAGTGGCATACTTCAGGAATTCATGTTTCTGTTGCCAGTCAACGGCAAACACATCTGTTCCGCGCACCTCGCGTAAATACCCTTGTGAATCAATAGACAGTTTCCCTTTTCCTGACAGATATTTCACTACTTCAAGCGAGAAGTCATCGGCCAGCAAACTTCCCAAATGGAAAATATGGGCTTCGATGTCTTGCAGATAATCTACGGTGAACGGATCTGCTTTGGCTAAAACACGCTGTGTACGATTATCTTGATTTTCTCCATAGATATTCTCGAAATAAACAGATTGGCGGCTAGGCATTACCTCGACTTGCAAACCCAATCGGCGCATTTCATCAACCACATGCATATCCTCTTCTCCCAAAGCCGTGATCAGGGCATAATCAATGTCGTCAAATTGTTTGATGGCATGAGAAAAATAAAATGATGTACCACCGGGCATGTGCGCTGTTCTTTTAGGAGTGACAATCTTGTCGTGCGTAATGTGCCCGATGCAACAAAGTTCGTGTGTATTCATTTTGTCATATTTATTACATGGATGCAAAAGTAGAAAAAGAATTATAAACGACAAAAAAAGAGGGCGTTTCTCAACGTCCTCTTTCCCCTTTAAGAAACAAAACAATCGATAAAACAACTATTATAATCTCTGTTGGTCACGCTGAATATGTATGGGAATTTCCTTGAAACTATTTAGGTAAACCATAATATTTCCCTTATCCAACGACGATTTACCTTGTCTTTTAATTTTGCGACATCCGTCAAAAAGCTTTTCCATATATATCGAAAAGCTTTTCGACAACTGTGCTAAAGCTTTTCGACATCTGTCAAAAATATAAAAAGCCGGCAGTTTCGGACAACGAGGTTATAATATATTAGCGAATAAATAATAATTCTCTGTATTTCGGTAAAGTCCAGATCTGGTCGTCGACCGTCAATTCCAACTTGTCGATATGGTAACGGATGGCTTCCATCAGCGGAACGATGTTGTCGTGATAGGCAATTGCCTTTTCCCGTTCCTCCTGGATTTTGTTGGCCACCTTCCGTTTTTCGATCATCTCGTCCACCTTTTCTTTGATAAAGATGGTATGATCAGCTATTTCTTCAATGATTTCCATGTTTTTGGAAGAAAGATGAGCGGCTTTCTCGGCCGGGAAAAGTTCTTTCATCTTATATACATTGTCGATCAGTGAAGACTGATATTTGATAGCCATCGGGATAATATGATTCATGGCCAGATCGCCTAATACACGTGCTTCGATCTGAATCTTCTTGGTGTACATTTCCCATTTTACTTCGTTGCGGGCAATCAGTTCTTTCCGGTTCATGACACCTGTTGATTCGAACATGTGGATGCTGCTTTCTTTCAGATAAGCATCGAAAATACGGGGAACGCTGGTTTCGCAATCCAGTCCGCGACGGGCAGCTTCTTCTTTCCATTCGTCGCTGTATCCGTTGCCGTCGAAGTGAATAGCCTTACAAGCCTTGGCTTCCTGGCGCAGTACTTCAATGATGGCAGCAAACTTATCCAATCCGGATGCAATCTTGGCATCAACCGCTGTCTTAAAGTTCTTCAACTGTTCGGCAACCGCAGCATTTAAGACCAGCATGGCCGAAGCACAGTTGGCTGATGAACCCACGGCACGGAACTCGAAACGGTTTCCGGTGAAAGCGAAAGGAGAAGTACGGTTACGATCCGTATTATCGATCAACAATTCAGGAATACGGGCGATGTCGAGCTTCATTCCTTGTTTTCCGGCCAGGATAAAGTCTTCGGTATCGCTGTTTTCCAAGTGTTCCAATACCGCAGAAAGCTGTGAACCCAAGAAACAGGAGATGATGGCTGGCGGAGCTTCGTTGGCTCCCAGACGATGGGCGTTGGTAGCCGACGAGATACTGGCTTTCAGCAAGGCATTATGTGTATGAACGGCCTTCAGCACATTGACCACGAACGTAACAAATCGTAGATTTTCTTCAGCCGTTTTGCCCGGAGCCATCAGCAAAGTGCCTGTATCGGTTCCCAATGACCAGTTGTTGTGCTTACCGGAACCATTGACTCCCTTGAATGGCTTTTCATGCAAGAGGACACGGAAACCATGCTTGCGGGCAATGTTTCTCATCAGCGCCATGACCAGCAGGTTATGATCGTTGGCCAAGTTACATTCTTCGAAAACCGGAGCCAATTCGAACTGGTTCGGAGCCACTTCGTTGTGACGAGTCTTCAAAGGAATACCCAGTTTGAGAGATTCGATTTCCAGTTCCTTCATGAACTCAAGAACACGCAGAGGAATCGCACCGAAGTAGTGATCTTCCAATTGTTGGTTCTTCGAGCTTTCATGTCCCATCAAAGTACGTCCCGTCATTAATAAGTCCGGACGAGCTGCATACAGACCTTCATCCACCAGGAAATATTCCTGTTCCCAACCCAAGTATGAATACACCTTTTTTACCTTCGGATCAAAGTAATGGCACACATCGACAGCCGCCTTGTTGACAGCCTCCAGCGACTTCAGCAAAGGAGTTTTATAGTCGAGTGATTCGCCGGTATAAGCGATAAAGATGGTAGGAATACACAAGGTATCGCCCACAATGAATGCCGGAGAAGACGGATCCCAGGCTGAATAGCCACGTGCTTCGAAGGTATTTCGGATTCCTCCGTTCGGAAAGCTCGAAGCATCCGGTTCCTGCTGGATGAGTAATTTTCCGTCGAATTCTTCAATGACGCCGCCTTTTCCGTCGGGAGTGATGAAAGCGTCGTGTTTTTCGGCCGTTCCTTCTGTCAGCGGATGAAACCAGTGGGTGTAATGAGTAACTCCTTTTTCAAGTGCCCAGCGTTTCATGCCGGCAGCTACAGCATTGGCTGTTTCACGATCGAGAGGAGTGTTATTGTCGATACAGTCGGTTAGTTTTTCGTACACTTTCTCAGGCAGATACTTAAACATCTTCTCTCGGTTGAAAACCAGCGAACCGAAATACTCAGAAGGTTTTTCGGCAGGTTCGGTAACCGCTATCGTCTTCTTTTCGAAGGCCGATTCCACAACTTTAAATCTTAATTTAGACATAATACCTAATTATTAAATGGTTATTTTTTGTTCTTCATTGGAAAAGATGCCGATAGCGTGTGTTATTCAGCAAGTGTTACCTGACAAACTGGGATAATAAATAAAAACATTTTATATATGTACTGGTTAAAGTAGGGTTTGAATAAACAACACGTCTATCGCATCTTTCTGCTTCTTTCTATTATCGCATCCAGTGTTGGATTCGTTGGATCGCTTCGATGGTATCGTCATGATCGCCGAAGGCTGTCAAACGGAGATATCCTTCTCCACTTGGTCCGAATCCGACACCGGGTGTGCTGACAATAAATACTTCATAAAGTAATTTCTCAAAGAACTTCCACGATGATAAGCCATCGGGAGTTTTTACCCACAAGTAAGGAGCATTCGTGCCTCCATAAACTTGCAGGCCGCAGGCTTCAAGTCCTTCTTTCATCAACTTGGCATTATTCATATAATAGTTGATGGTTTGGCGGATTTGCTTTTTGCCTTCAGGACTATATACCGCTTCTGCACCGCGTTGCGTTATATAACTGGTTCCATTGAACTTCGTACATTGGCGCCGGTGCCATAATTTATTCAGGAATACCCGTTCGCCTTTCAAGGTCGTTGCGCTTACTTCTTTCGGAATAACCGTGTATCCGCAACGCACACCTGTGAAACCAGCCGTTTTCGAGAAACTCCTGAATTCGATAGCTACTTTTTTCGCCCCTTTGATTTCATAGATGGAATGCGGAATAGTAGGATCCTGAATGTATGCCTCATAAGCAGAGTCGTACATGATGATCGCATCGTTGGCCAAAGCATAATTGACCCATTTCTTCAGTTCTTCTTTGGTTAATGTTGTTCCTGTCGGGTTGTTGGGATAACACAGATAAATGATATCCACACGCCGGGAAGGTAATTCCGGTACAAACTGATTCTCTGCTGTACAAGGAATATATACCACATCGCTCCAGATACCGTTTTCCCAGGTTCCTGTTCTTCCTGACATGACATTCGAGTCGATATATACCGGATAAACCGGATCAGTCACACCGATGCTATTGTCGTGACGAAGTAAATCTCCAATATTTCCGCAATCACTTTTGGCTCCGTCGCTGATGAATACTTCGCTGGGCTCTAATGATACACCGATGCTTTCATAATCATTCTTGATGATGGCATCAATCAGAAAAGGATAACCTTGTTCTGGTCCGTATCCATGAAATGTTTCCTTCGAAGCCATTTCATCGACAGCCTTGTGCATGGCTTCAATAACAGCCGGAGCCAGCGGTTGGGTTACATCACCGATTCCCATTCGGATAATCTTCTGTTTCGGATGCGTGATTTTGAAGCTGTTGACTTTCTTCGCAATATCCGAAAACAGATAATTACTTTGTAATTTCAGAAAATGTTCATTCACTAATGCCATAATTCGATTGTTTTATTGTTTTGTTTGTTGTTCTTAAAGTTTAATGCTTCCTTCAAATACAGTCACGGCGTTACCCGTCATATATACATGATTGTCTGTCGGATTCCATTCAATCGTTAGTGTTCCGCCATCCATCTGGATTTGTATTTTATCTCCTTTCTGGGCCCGTCCATGTGCTATTAAAGCAACTGCAGAAGCACAGGCTCCGGTACCACAGGCTTGAGTAATTCCCGAACCGCGTTCCCATACTCGCATTCGGGCATTTCCTTCAGAAAGAAATTGTACAAACTCAATATTGGCCCGGTCCGTAAAATAGGGATGATGTTCGAGCAACGGTCCTGTAACAGGAAGGTTGGCTTGCTTTATATCCTCCACAAAAGTTACGAAGTGAGGATTTCCCATGGAAACAAATGTACCTGTAAATGTTCCGTTCGGACAAGACAGGTTTAAAGACTCTTCCAGAATTTCAGGACATCCCATATCAACTGTAACTTCCTTGACCGCTCCATTTTTGACATGCAATTCAAGATGCTTGATACCGGATAAAGTTTCCAATGAGATCTGCTTTTTCTGTGTCAGCTTTTTATCATATAGATATTTACCAATACATCGAGAAGCATTTCCGCACATTTTAGCTTCCGAACCGTCAGCATTGAAGATTTGCATGCTGAAATCAGCTATATGAGACGGACCGATCAGAACCAAACCGTCAGATCCGATTCCGGTATGGTAAGTGCTCCATTGAATAGCTAATTCTTTCGGATTTGTGACAGGTTGATTAATTGTATTTACATATATATAATCGTTACCTGCTCCTTGCATCTTTGTGAATTGGATTGTCATTTTGTATTGTATTTCGTTGTTTGTTTAACTATATGTTTTATTTTTCCGCAAATATATATCGTTTATGTAACAAATAAAGCCGTTTATATGTTTATTCTGAATTTATTTTTGCGAAGTTATAATCTGATATGATAACAAATTGTTTTGCTTACGTTTATTTACTAATTAAACAATAATACTATTAAATTGAAACATCCAAACTTTTCTACAAAGAAAAAAGTAAATAATTTATCGATTTATTTGACTATATGAAAGCATTATCTATTTTTGCAAAACAATTTGATATAAATAAATGATAAATGAAAAACAATAGATAAATATATGAAGCGAGTAGATGAATTATTGAAAAGTAAAAGAGGATTGTATGATCCTGCCAACGAACATGATGCTTGTGGTGTTGGTATGTTAGTGGATATTCATGGACGCAAATCTCATTCCATCGTTGATTCGGCTCTGACGGTCTTGGAAAATATGAGACACCGTGGTGCTGAGGGAGCTGATAATAAAACGGGAGATGGTGCCGGGATTTTAGTACAGATTCCTCATGAATTTATTTTATTACAAGGTATTCCGGTTCCGGAAAAAGGACATTATGGAACAGGACTGGTCTTTTTACCTAAAGATCAGGCAGCACAAAAGGCTTTTCTGCAGATTATTCAGGAAGAAGTGGAAGCAAAAGGGCTCACCATTTTATGTCTCCGGGATGTTCCTGTCTGTTCAGAAATTCTAGGCAAAGATGCTTTGGCTACAGAACCTGCGATTAAACAGTTGTTTATTGTAGGAGAGGAAGATCAGCAAGAATTGGAATTAAAACTCTATGGGGTACGCAAACGGATAGAAAAGCGGATTGCTTCCTCTTCGTTGGTAGAGAAGAAAGATTTCTATGTAGTATCCTTGTCAACACGTAGCCTTATATATAAAGGTATGTTGGAATCCATGCAACTGCGTAAATATTTCCCGGATTTAACGAACGAATATTTTACAAGTGCACTGGCATTAGTTCATTCCCGCTTCAGTACGAATACATTTCCTACTTGGAGTTTGGCTCAACCTTTCCGTTTGTTGGCTCATAATGGTGAAATAAATACAATACGAGGTAACAGGGCTTGGATGGCTGCCCGTGAAAGTGTTCTTTCATCTTCCAGATTACCTGATATGGAAGCCTTGGATCCGATTATACAACCGGATATGAGCGATAGTGCTTCATTAGACAATGTGTTGGAATTTTTATTGGCATCAGGTTTGAGTTTGCCTCATGCGATGGCTATGCTGGTTCCGGAAAGTTTCAATGAGAAAAATCCGATATCTGATGATCTGAAAGCCTTTTATGAATATCATTCAATCTTGATGGAGCCTTGGGACGGACCGGCAGCCTTATTGTTCAGTGATGGTCGTTATGCCGGTGGTATGCTTGACCGGAATGGTTTGCGTCCGGCCCGGTATCTGGTAACGAAGAAGGGTTGGGTTCTTGTGGCTTCGGAAGTTGGTGTATTGGATATACAGCCGGAGGAAATTCAGGAAAAAGGACGATTACAGCCCGGTAAAATCTTATTGATTGACACAGAAACAGGGAAGATTTGTCGTGACCAGGAATTGAAACAACAGTTGGCCAATGCCCATCCATATCGGAAATGGATTCAAGACAATTGTATTGAGCTGGATGAACTGAAATCAGGAAGAAAAGTAACCAGTCGTGTGGATGACTTTAATTGCAAATTGTGTGTGTTCGGTTATTCCAGAGAAGATATTGACCGTATCATGGTCCCTATGTGTACCGGTGGAGCCGAACCGGTTAGCTCGATGGGAAATGATACACCGTTAGCAGTTCTATCTACTCGTCCGCATCTTTTGTATGATTACTTCCGTCAGCAGTTTGCCCAGGTAACCAATCCGCCAATTGATCCGATTCGGGAAGCTTTAGTGATGAGTTTGGTTGAATATATTGGGGCTGTCGGTAATCATATTCTGGCTCCGAATGAGTCGCATTGTAAAATGGTACGTCTTCAATGTCCGATTCTGACCAACACCCAATTGGATATCTTATGTAATATTCGTTATAAAGGATTCAAGACGGTTAAACTGCCGATGTTATTTGATGCTTCGCAGGGAGAAGCAGGCCTGCGAGAGGCATTAGAACATTTGTGCAAGGAGGCTGTTCGCGCTGTTTCTGAAGGAGCGAATTATTTGGTATTGACAGATAGAAATGTGGATGCATCGATGGCTGTTATTCCATCTGTACTGGCAGTAAGTGCTGTTCACCATTATTTGATTTCAGTAAAGAAGCGTGTTCAGACAGCGTTGGTGGTAGAAACAGGAGAAATGCGTGAGGTGATGCATGCCGCTCTGCTGTTAGGTTTTGGAGCCAGTGCTGTGAATCCGTATATGGCTTTTGCTATCTTGGAAGATCTGGTAGCCAAGCAAGCAGTTCAATTGAATTATGAAACAGCAGAAAAGAATTATGTCAAGTCTTTATGCAAAGGATTGTTGAAGGTTTTGAGTAAGATGGGTATCAGCACCATCCGTAGTTATCGGGGAGCGAAGTTGTTTGAAGCGATTGGTCTCAGTGAAGATCTGGTAGAAACGTACTTTGGTAGTATATCCAGCAAAGTGGGTGGAATTGGTTTAGCAGAAATCGCCAGAGATGCAGTACAAATGCACAAGGCTGGGTATAAAGAAGATTTGTCTGAAGTATTGGAGCATAAAGGTATTTATTCATATCGGAAAGATGGAGAAAAGCATGCTTGGAATCCGGAGACTATATCTACCTTACAACTGGCTACTCGTTTGGGAAGTTATAAGAAATTCAAGGAATATACGAAGCTGGTAGACGAGAAGGAAGAACCTCTTTTCTTACGGGATTTCCTGGACTTCAAGCGTCAGTCTCCGGTTCCTTTGGAAGAAGTTGAGCCTGCTTCGGAGATCATGAAGCGATTTGTAACAGGAGCAATGAGCTTTGGTTCAATTAGCAAGGAAGCGCATGAAACGATGGCGATGGCCATGAACAAGATTTATGGACGAAGCAATACCGGAAAGGCGGTGAGGACGCCGGACGTTTTACGGAGAAAATAGACGGATTATCATTACGTTCGGCTATCAAACAGGTGGCATCCGGTCGTTTCGGTGTGACAACCAATTATCTGGTGAATGCGGATGAAATACAAATTAAGGTAGCTCAAGGTGCAAAACCTGGTGAAGGTGGTCAGTTGCCAGGTTATAAAGTGAATGATATAATTGCTAAAACCCGCCATTCGATTCCAGGAATCTCGTTGATTTCTCCTCCACCTCATCACGATATTTATTCGATAGAAGATTTGGCACAGTTGATATTCGATTTGAGAAATGTAAATCCGAAGGCAGAGATTAGCGTGAAACTGGTATCGGAGAGTGGCGTTGGGACGATTGCTGCCGGTGTGGCGAAAGCGAAAGCAGACCGGATTGTGATCTCTGGAGCAGAAGGAGGAACGGGCGCATCACCCATGAGTTCCATTCGTTATGCCGGACTTCCTCCGGAGATTGGTTTGGCTGAAGCACAGCAGACGCTGGTCTTGAATAACCTGCGCGGACAAGTTCGTTTGCAAACGGATGGCCAGTTGAAGACCGGACGTGATATCTTGCTGATGGCATTGTTGGGTGCTGAAGAATTTGGTTTTGCCACATCGGCATTGATTGTCTTAGGTTGTGTGATGATGCGTAAATGCCACATGAATACTTGTCCGGTAGGTGTGTCAACGCAAGACGAAACTTTGCGGAAACGTTTCCACGGAAGATATGAGTATTTGGTAAACTTCTTTACTTTTTTGGCAGAAGAAGTACGCGAATATCTGGCTGAGATGGGATTTCGGAAGTTGGATGAGGTAATCGGTCGGACGGATTTACTGGTTCGTAAACCGAGCGACGGTGTACATAAACATGATTTATTGGATTTCTCACGGATTTTATATTTCCCGACAGCTTTTCAGGACAGGGCTTTATATCATGTTACGGATTCTTTGCATGAAATGGGAGCTGTAAAAGATTTACAGCTTATTGAGGATGCTCGTCCGGCTTTAGAAGGGAAACAGGATTTACTGCTTAGTTATCCGATTGTGAATACGGATCGTTCAGTGGGTGCGATGTTGTCTGGCGTGATTGCACAGCAATATGGCGAAACCGGATTGCCTGAGCAAGCCTTGAAAATCCGTTTCAAAGGCTCAGCAGGACAGAGTTTCGGCGCTTTCCTTGTACATGGTGTGGAATTTCGCTTGGAAGGAGATACGAATGATTATCTAGGTAAGGGATTGAGTGGCGGTCGTATCGTGGTAGTTCCACCGGTACGTGCGGATTTTAAGCCGGAAGAGAATATCATTGCAGGAAATACATTGCTATATGGGGCTACGAGTGGAGAAATCTATCTGAACGGTCGGGCTGGCGAACGTTTCTGTGTCCGTAATTCGGGAGCTGTGGCTGTTGTAGAAGGAGTAGGCGGTCATTGCTGTGAGTATATGACGGGAGGACGTGTGGTAGTATTGGGACCGACCGGCCGTAATTTTGCCGCTGGTATGAGTGGCGGTGTGGCTTATGTCTGGAATCCGTCAGGAAACTTCGATTTCTATTGCAATATGGAAATGGTAGAGCTTTCGTTGGTGGAAGACACACGCTCTCGTAAAGAACTGCATGAGTTAATCCGTAAGCATTATCATTATACAGGAAGTCCGTTGGCAGGGCAGATGTTAGACCATTGGGATCGTTATGTTGAGGAGTTTATTGAGGTGGTTCCAATTGAATACAAGAAAGTCCTTCAAGAAGAACAGATGAAGAAGTGGCAACAGAAGATAGCAGCTATGCAAAGAGATTATTGATCATGTTTTATTATTGAACTTCAAATAAGCTATAAATATGGGAGATCCAAGAGCATTCCTAACTATACACCGCAAAGAAGCGGGATATAGACCGGTTCATGAACGAATCGACGATTTTAGTGAAGTAGAACAGACTTTAAGTACAGGTGACCGTCGCATACAGGCGTCGCGCTGCATGGATTGTGGGGTTCCGTTTTGTCATTGGGCTTGTCCGTTGGGCAATAAGCAGCCGGAGTGGCAGGATATGTTATATAAAGGACAATGGTTGGAAGCTTATCAGGTATTGTCAACCACGTGCGACTTTCCGGAATTTACGGGTCGTGTATGTCCGGCCTTGTGTGAGAAAAGTTGTGTCTTGAAACTGAGTTGTGACGAACCTGTGACGATCCGAGAGAATGAGGCCGCTATTGTCGAAGCAGCTTTCCGTGAAGGATATATTCGTCCGGTACAGCCTCGTCGCAATGGTAAGCGGGTGGCTGTTGTTGGAAGTGGTCCGGCTGGTTTGGTAGCGGCTAATCGTTTGAATCGGAAAGGCTATGAAGTGACTGTGTTTGAAAAGCATGAGAAACCCGGCGGCTTGCTCCGCTTCGGAATTCCGAATTTCAAGTTGGGAAAGAATGTCATCGACCGTCGTATCCATCTGCTGGAAGAAGAAGGAATTATTTTCCATACGGGTATTTGTGTCGGAAAAGATATCTCAGTTCGCGAGTTGATTGATCAGTTTGATGTGGTATGCCTGGCAATCGGTGCTGAGGTTCCTCGTGATTTGCCGGTAGAGGGACGTTCACTCCGGGGTGTTCATTTCGCTCTGGATTTATTGGCCAATCAGAATCGCTTGCTTGAAGGTATTCCGGTATCTGAAGAGGCACGTATTTCCTGCCAGGGAAAACGGGTGTTGGTAATTGGTGGAGGTGATACGGGAAGCGATTGCGTGGGAACTGCCAACCGTCATCATGCGGCGCAGGTGACACAAATCGAGATCATGCCTAAACCGCCCGTAGGGTATAATCCGGCAACACCTTGGCCCATGTATCCGCAGGTGTTGAAGACCAGTAGCAGTCATGAAGAAGGTTGTGTACGTCGGTGGAACCTAGCTACAAATCGCTTTATGGGCGAAAACGGAGTAGTAAAAGGTGTCGAGGTGGAAGAAGTGGAATGGATTCCGGCTGAAGGTGGCGGACGTCCGCAAATGCATAAGACGGGTCGGAAAGAAATCATCGAAGCCGACTTGGTGTTCTTGGCAATGGGTTTTGTACATCCCGTACAAGAAGGACTACTTACCGAACTGGCGTTGTCGGTTGACGGACGGCAGAATATAGCCGTTGATACCAGACAGAAAACCTCAGCCGAGAAAGTCTTTGCCTGCGGTGATGCCGTAAGCGGGGCTAGCTTGGTGGTCAAAGCAATGGCTTCGGGAAAGAAGGCGGCGGCTGAAATAGACTGTTTCTTGTCGGGGAAAGGATCTATCCCGTCGGAATAATCCCTTTTTAGCTATTTGGGGATATATTCTGTTAGTATATATCCCTTGAAAAGTTTTTTTGGATATACGCTGTTGGTATATATCCTTTGAAAAGTATTTAGGGATATACGCTGTCGGTATATATCCTTTAAAAAAGATCTTTGGGATATATACTGTCGGTATATATTCTACAAAAAGTAAAAAAGAAGATAATTATTGAAGAAAATAAAGAAAGGAAAACAACATGTGTGGTATTACAGCTATATTTAACATTCATGAGGGTGCAGAAGAGATGCGCCGCCAAGCGTTGATCATGAGTAAACGGATCCGTCATCGTGGACCAGACTGGAGTGGTATTTATCAGGGAAAATCGGCTATTCTGGCTCATGAGCGTCTTTCTATTGTCGATCCGGCTTCCGGTGGCCAGCCTTTGAAGAGCAAGGACGGTAAACTGATCCTTACGGTGAATGGCGAAATCTACAATCATCGGGAGATTCGGGAAGCACTGAAAGGTGAATATGAGTTTCAAACAGGATCGGATTGTGAGGTTATTCTAGCTTTATACCGGAAAAAAGGTGTCAATTTTCTGGATGATTTGAATGGTATTTTCGCCTTTGCCCTTTATGATGAAGAGAAAGATGTTTTCCTCATCGCCCGTGATCCAATCGGGGTAATTCCCTTGTATATTGGTTACGACGACGCAGGTCATCTGTTGATCTCTTCTGAATTGAAAGGATTGGAAGGCTATGCGTCGCATTATGAGCAGTTCTTGCCTGGTCATTATTACTATAGTAAAGACAGAGAACTGACACGTTGGTACGTGCGTGACTGGATGACTTATGATGCAGTGAAAGATAATCCGGCTTCAGTAGAAGAGCTGCATGATGCACTGGAAGCCGCTGTAAAACGCCAGCTGATGTGTGACGTTCCTTACGGTGTATTGCTTTCGGGAGGTTTGGATTCGTCCATTACTTCGGCTGTAGCAAAGAAATTCTCTGCCAAACGAGTGGAAACCGGAAGTCAGGCTGATGCTTGGTGGCCACAGTTACATTCCTTTGCTGTGGGATTGAAAGGTGCTCCTGATTTAGCAGCAGCCAGAAAGGTGGCAGAGGCAATTGGTACTGTTCACCATGAAATTAATTATACGATACAGGAAGGTCTGGATGCTATTCGGGATGTGGTATATTATATCGAGACGTATGATGTTACTACCGTACGGGCATCAACGCCAATGTATCTATTGGCGCGCGTCATCAAGAGTATGGGAATTAAAATGGTCCTGAGCGGCGAAGGTGCTGACGAAGTATTTGGTGGTTATTTGTATTTCCACAAGGCCCCTGATGCAAAGGCATTCCATGAAGAAACTGTCCGTAAGTTAAGTAAGTTATATTTGTATGACTGTTTGCGCGCCAACAAGAGTCTTTGTGCCTGGGGTGTAGAAGGGCGTGTTCCTTTCTTGGATAAAGAATTCTTGGATGTTGCCATGCGATTGAATCCTGCAGCCAAGATGTGTCCAGGCAAGACTATTGAGAAGAAAATTCTACGCGAAGCATTCCAAGGCATGTTGCCTGATGAAATCTTATGGCGGCAAAAGGAACAATTCTCAGACGGCGTTGGTTACAGTTGGATTGATACCTTGAAGAAGATCACTTCTGAAGCTGTTACCGATGAGATGATGGCTCATGCGGCTGAGCGTTTCCCGATTAATACACCGATGAATAAAGAAGAATATTATTATCGTTCTATCTTTGAAGAACATTTCCCGAGTGAGAGTGCAGCACGGTCTGTCCCTTCTGTACCGAGTGTTGCTTGTTCAACAGCCGAAGCTTTGGCTTGGGATGCTTCATTCAAGAATATGAATGATCCGAGTGGGCGTGCGGTGCGTGATGTACACGAAGCTGCCTATTAAATGACAATATAGATCGAATCTGATCAGGAGAAGCAATACGTTGCTGGTAAAAAATCAAACGAAAGTAAAATCGTTTGGAGAAAATATGCCATAAATAAGTTATCTTTGCAAAAAAGTTAAAATATATATGGAGAACCAGAAAGAACGTATTTCTTCTCCTTTTTGTCCTAATGTGTCAGTTGACTGCGTTTTGTTAGGGATCAACGAGGATAAACTTTCGGTTCTATTGGTAGAACGGAAGTTATTAGAAAATAATGCGGTAGGGTATAAACTGCCGGGTAGTTTAATATATGAAACCGAAGAGTTAGACGATGCAGCTCTTCGTGTAATGAAAGAAGCTGTTGGACATACTCAAATGTCATTGAGGCAATTCCATACATTCGGTTCTGTTGCCCGTACAGCTAAAAAAGAAGATGTCTTGTGGCTCGAGAAAGAGTCGCATACCAAGGTAACGAGAATTGTAACCGTTGTATATCTTGCGTTAAGCAAGAAGGGTAAAACGGTCAATAACTTGGATAAGAACGAAACGATGCGCTGGTTCCCGGTGGAAGATTTGCCGGATCTGCCTTTCGACCATAAGTCGATTGTAGAGGAATCTGTGAACGAAATCCGGAATTGGGTAGAACGTGAACCTGCCATTATCTATGAATACCTGCCATCCAAGTTTACTGCTTTCCAATTGCGTCGGACATACGAAATCATTTACAATAAGAAGTTCGATGTCCGGAATTTCCAGAAAAAGATGAACCTGTTAGGGTATATTGTACCTACGGATGAAATGGAAGTAGGTGTGCCTCATCGGGCTGCCCGGTATTATCGTTTTAATAAAATCAGATATAACAAGCTGCGTTCAAGCTTGAATAAATAAGAAAGGGTGAAAGGTGAGATATGTATTTGTTAGGTTGTGATATTGGTTGTTCTTCGGTGAAGGTATCTATTGTGGATGTTGAAACGGGTTTACCTGTTGGAACAGACTTTTATCCGAAGGAAGAAGCTCCTATTATTGCACAAAGACTAGGATGGGCCGAACAGAATCCGGAAGATTGGTGGATTTATGTGAAGAAGGCCATTCGTGGTGCATTGGGAAAGTCGGGAGTGAATGGTGAAGATATTAAAGCGATAGGTATCGCTTATCAGATGCATGGTCTGGTCGTTGTGGATAAGAATAAAGTAGCGTTGCGTCCTTCTATCATTTGGTGTGACAGCCGGGCTGTGATTTATGGAGAGCGTGCTTTCCACGCCATAGGAGAGGAGAGATGTTTGTCTCATTTGCTTAATTCACCGGGTAACTTTACGATAGCACGACTGGCTTGGCTCAAGGAATATGAACCGCAGACCTATAATCTGATTTATAAGATTATGTTGCCGGGCGATTATATTGCTATGCGTATGACGGGAGAAATCCGGACAACGATTCCCGGACTTTCGGAAGGTATTGTCTGGGATTTCCAGGATCATTGTCTGTCGGAAGACTTGCTTCGCTATTTTGGTATATCAAAAGACCTGATTGCCGATTTGGTACCCACTTTTGGCTTGCAGGGCGAATTGCTGGGAAGCGTAGCAACTGAGCTTGGATTGAAGAAAGGAACGCCGGTGACATACCGAATGGGCGATCAGAGTAACAATGCTTTGTCATTGAATGTACTCCGACCGGGTGAAGTAGCTGCTACTGCACGAACTTCAGGAGTTGTTTATGGTGTTAATAGCAAGTTGAATTATGATGTTCGGTCGCGCGTCAATACCTTTGCTCATGTCAATCATACGGCGGAACATCCTCGTTTGGGTGTTTTATTGTGTATTAATGGAGTTGGTATCTTGAATGCCTGGGTGAAGAAAACGATAGCCCGTAACGGTATTACTTATGATCAGTTGAATGATCTTGCGGCCAGTGTGCCGATTGGCTCGGAAGGTTTGTCTATTCTGCCGTTTGGAAATGGTGCGGAACGTATGTTGGAGAATAAGCAAGTGGATTGTTCCATCTTTGGTCTGAATTTCAATATTCATCATGCGGCGCATATTGCCCGTGCGGCTCAGGAAGGTATTGTGTTTGCCTTTAAATACGGTATGGATATCATGAACGAGATGGGAATAGACATCGAAGTGATTCGTGCTGCTCATTCCAGTATGTTTTTAAGTCCAATTTTGCGGGAAGCTTTGGCTGGTGTGACAGGAACATATATTGAATTATATGATACGAATGGTGCGATAGGGGCAGCCAAAGGTGCCGGAATCGGGGCAGGCATATATGCTTCTTTTGAGGAAGCTTTTTCCTCTTTGAAGAAGATTGCTGAAATTGAACCGGATGGTTTGAAAGCCGATAAGTACTGCGGTGCTTATGAAATTTGGAAAGAACGGTTGGATAAGATTTTATAAATTCAAGTATTATATGAAGAAAATGTTAGTCTTGGCAACTTCAGCGATGATGCTGGTTGCATGTAGTGAAAAGCCTGGTTATGAAATCACAGGGACAGTCAATAATCCGGCTCTCGAAGGAAAGTGCGTCTATCTGTATCCGTATGGAGATGCTGAGGCCGCTCCTCTTGATAGCGTGGTAGTTACCAATGGTACATTTGTATTGAAGGGTACACAAGATTCATCGGCACTTCGTACGTTGAAGTTTTCGGAAGAGATTGTACCTCGTTCGTATGCGCCTGCGGGTGAGAATGGAGTCTTTACAGCTACGTTTGTATTGAGTAACGCCAAATTGCAGGCAACTTTGGATTCTTTGTCCGATGTGACAGGAACACCGGATAATGATGCGGTAGCTGCTTTCCGGAAAGAAATCCGGGGTATGCGTGCTGAACAGGAAGCTTTGGTGTCTGTATTGAAGTCTGAAGATGAAGCAGCTAAGCGTGAAGCTGAACAAAAATATGATGCGATCGACCGGGCTGTCGCTGATAAAGCAGCTGCATTCATGGATGGAAATATGGAGAATGCCTTGACGGGTGTTATTTTCTATACCTTCCGTTACGATCTCTCTGAAGAGAAACAGAATCAGTTAGTAGCGAAAGCAAGTGATACCTTTAAGTCCGTTCCGGGTATTCCTCAGATTATGGAACGTTTGGAAAACCTGAAGAAGATTGCTGTGGGAAAGAAGTTTACTGACTTCCCGATGAAGGATGTGAATGGAAAAGACCGTAAATTGTCTGATTATGTTGGAAACGGCAAGGTTGTTCTGATTGATTTCTGGGCAAGCTGGTGTCCTCCTTGTCGCCGGGAAATGCCGAATCTGGTAGAAGTGTACAAGCAATATAAGGCAAAAGGTTTTGAGATTGTCGGTGTTTCATTAGACAGCAAACAGGATGCTTGGGAAAAAGGTATCAAAGATTTGAATATCACTTGGCCGCAGTTGTCTGACTTGCAGGGTTGGAAGAACAGTGGTGCTGCTCTGTATTATGTCAACAGCATTCCTCACACGATTTTGGTTGATAAAGATGGAACAATCGTTGCTAAGAACCTGCATGGTGAGGAAATTAAAGCAAAGGTGGCTGAATTGTTGAAATAATCCTTTGGAAAGAAGATTCCCGAATAAATTCGGAATGGAAAGTAAAAGGGAAGAACTTGGAATGTAATCTGAAGTTCTTCCCTTTTGTTATGGATTAATATGATAGATTCTCAGTCCGAATCAGGCGGGTAGTGGCTTTAGCAAACACTTGAATTGTTCCGGCTTGTCGTTCAAGATCAACGCGTCCGGGAAATCTACCTCTTGCAACAAAGGATAGATGTGGTCATATTGGGCAATGGAAAAGGAGATGTGGGCATCACTACCCAAGATAACCGGTACTTCGTATTGCTTGCAAAGTCGGAGAATTTCGAGGTTGTTGTCGTGTGCCTTGACTTTGTGGCGTACCGGATTCAGCGAACTATTATTAATTTCTATTGCTGTCCGGTAAAACTTTTGCAAGCAAAATAAATTAGGGTTGACACTTCT
>ENA-OROH01001172-OROH01001172.1-human-gut-metagenome-genome-assembly--contig:-NODE-1172-length-25880-cov-4.383349_pt1 | contig 25880 bp, 25 predicted proteins | sample MGYA00242125_ERZ509042 | MGnify/ENA primary metagenome ERZ509042 (study PRJEB26280, sample SAMEA2338738) | human gut metagenome | biome: human gut; feature: human-associated habitat; material: faeces... | reverse complement strand
AGACAGACAGACAGACAGACAGACAGACAGACAGACAGACAGACAGACAGACAGAACTGAGCGCAATTAAGCTCATTCAGTATGTGTTTGGTTATGCAATGGTTAGTCTTGATTATATTGCTGATTTCAAAAATGGCAAAGGGCATGAAAAAAGCATTGTAGCTGATGGAAAATATATTGTTGTAAATTCAAAGTTCATTTCTACTGACGGACAAGTGAGAAAATATTCGGATGACCAGATTTGTCCATTATATGTGGATGATATTTTGATGGTTATGAGCGATTTGCCAAATGGTCGTGCACTGGCAAAATGTTACTTAGTTGATGAGGATGATAAATATACTCTTAATCAGAGAATTGGAGCATTTACAGTTAGTAGACTCGATTTGGTTACAACAAAATATTTGTATTATATATTAAGTCGTAATCCACAGTTGTTAAGGTATGATAACGGAGCAGACCAAACAAATTTACGGAAAGCAGATATTTTAAATATTTTAATTGCTATTCCAACGATCAAGGAACAGAAGAAAATTACAGAAATTCTCGACCGCTTCGACACACTTTGCAATGACCTGTCTGCAGGACTTCCGGCAGAAATCGAAGCACGTCAGAAGCAGTATGAATATTACAGGGATAAGCTGTTATCCTTTAAAGAATTACCAAAGTAAGGAGGCGAGGATGTGCCGTACTTTAATATTGTAGCGGAGACATCGGAGAATACCGTTGTCACAGAATATGAGCCAGTCAAGAAGCGTTCTGACAGTTACCAGAGCGAAGCAACACTGGAACAGGAGTTTATCCGTCTGCTCTGTGAACAGGGATATGAATATCTGCCTATTCACACGGAGAAAGACCTGATTGCCAATCTCCGCAAGAAATTAGAGGAACTGAATAACTATCAGTTTTCGGACACAGAGTGGGATGACTTTTTCAAAAATGCTGTTGCCAATCCCAATGAGCATATTGTGGAAAAGACTCGGAAGATACAGGAAGATAATGTCCAAGTCCTGACTCGTGATGACGGTTCTTCCAAGAATATTACACTCATAGATAAAAAGAACATCCATAACAATAGGCTGCAGGTCATCAATCAGTACGTGATTGGCACGGAAAATGGTGCAAAGCATGACAACCGCTATGATGTTACCGTATTGGTAAACGGTCTGCCTCTTGTGCATATTGAACTGAAACGCAGAGGAGTTGCTATCCGTGAAGCATTCAATCAGATCAACCGCTACCAGAGAGATTCTTTCTGGGCAGGATGCGGACTGTATGAGTACATTCAAATTTTTGTCATTTCCAATGGCACAAATACAAAGTATTATTCTAACAGTACCAGACGGAATGCGGAAAAGGAGCATGAGAAACGGGGAGCAAGTAAGACCAAGACTAGTAACAGTTTTGAGTTTACCTGCTTCTGGGCAGATGCCAATAACCGTGTAATACCAGATCTGATTGATTTTACAAAGACTTTTTTCGCAAAGCATACGATTCTGAATATCCTTACGAAGTACTGTATTTTTACATCTGAGGATATGCTGATGGTCATGCGGCCATACCAGATTACGGCTACGGAGCGAATTCTCAATCGTATCGAAATTGCCAATAATTATAAGAAATACGGCAGTGTCGAGGGTGGTGGTTACATCTGGCATACCACAGGTTCCGGCAAGACGCTGACTTCGTTCAAGACGGCAAGACTGGCATCGAAGCTGCCGTATATTGACAAGGTGCTGTTTGTAGTTGACCGTAAGGATCTGGACTACCAGACCATGAAAGAATATGACCGTTTTGAAAAAGGGGCAGCCAACAGCAATACCTCGACAACCATATTAAAACGGCAGTTGGAAGATCCAGATGCACACATCATTATTACTACAATCCAGAAACTGGCTACTTTTATAAAAAAGAATCTGGGACATGAAGTTTATACGAAACATATCGTTATTATTTTTGATGAGTGCCACCGCAGTCAGTTCGGAGATATGCATACTGCGATTGTGAAGAATTTTAAGAAATATCATCTGTTCGGATTTACAGGAACACCGATTTTCGCTGTTAATTCTGGCAGAGCCAAGAATCCGGAATTTTTTACTACAGGTCAGACCTTTGGAGATCAGCTCCACAGTTATACGATTGTGGATGCTATTAACGATAAAAATGTTCTTCCATTCCGGGTGGATTATATTAAAACGATGGATGTGGAAGAAGAAATCACAGATGAGATGGTCTGGGACATCAACCGTGAAAAGGTTATGATGGCTCCTGAGCGTATCCGAATTGTAACACAGTACATACTGGAACATTTTGACCAGAAGACCTATCGTGGGGATAAAACTTACATATATAATACGCTGACTAATATTGCAGAGGTAGCTTCTGCCAGACGGGACGAGGTAGAGGAAATCAAGCAGAAACAGCGTATCAGCGGTTTTAATTCCATTTTTGCAGTATCGAGCGTTTCGATGGCAAAACTGTATTATCAGGAATTCAAAAAGCAGATGGCAGCAGACCCGACCAAGAAATTGCGTGTCGCAACCATTTTCAGTTATGGTGTAAATGAGGAAGAATCGGATGGTATTCTGGATGAAGAAAATTCAGAGGATACCTCTGCACTCGATCAGCCGTCCAGAGAATTTCTGGAAGAAGCCATCAAGGATTATAATGAAATGTTTCATACGAATTATGATACCTCAAGTGATAAATTCCAAAATTACTATAAAGATGTGTCGCTTCGCATGAAGAACAAGGAACTGGATATTTTGATTGTAGTAAATATGTTCCTAACGGGTTTTGATGCCACAACCATGAATACGTTGTGGGTAGACAAGAATCTGAAAATGCACGGGCTGATACAGGCATTTTCTCGTACCAACCGTATTCTGAATTCCATCAAGACCTTTGGAAATATTGTATGTTTCCGAAATCTGCAAAAGCGGGTGGATAGCGCCATTTCCCTGTTCGGTGACAAGAATGCCGGAGGCATTGTTCTGCTGCAGAGCTTTAAGGATTATTATTACGGATATGAATCTGTGGATGGTAAGCCAATGCCGGGGTATGTGGATATGATGGAAGATTTGAATAATAAGTTTCCTCTGTCAGAACCACAGATTGTCGGAGAACAGAACCAGAAGGATTTTATTGCTTTGTTTGGTGCGATTCTTCGTATGAGAAATCTTTTGCTTTCCTTTGATGAGTTCAAGGGGAATGAGCTGATTTCGGAACGTGATTTACAGGATTACCTTGGACGCTATCAGGACTTGCGTGATGAGTGGAAACGCAAGCGTCAGGAAAGTACGGATATTACAGATGATGTAGTATTTGAGATTGAACTGATCCGGCAGATAGAAATTAACATCGATTATATTCTCATGCTCGTAAAGAAGTACCATGATACCCATTGCGAAGACAAGGAAGTTCTGATTACCATTAATAAGGCGATTGATGCCAGCCCGGAACTGCGTAGCAAGAAACAGCTTATTGAAACTTTTATTGCAGGAATCAACGATGTGGATGATGTCATGAATGAATGGCACGAGTTTGTGGTGGAACAGCGTGACCATGACCTTAATGCGATTATCACAGAAGAAAAGCTAAAGCCAGAAGATACACGGAAGTTTATGGAAAATGCGTTCCGTGACGGAGAAATAAAAACAGCCGGAACGGATATAGATAAACTTATGCCACCGATTTCACGATTTGGCGGTGGTGGCAGAGCCAAGAAGAAACAAGGTGTCATTGACAAGCTGAAGATTTTCTTTGAAAAGTATTTTGGTATCGGTGGTTCGTCTACATTTACTGAGCCAGAGCATAAGACAGTGAAGTATAGTCTTGATGAGCAGAATACATTGTCTATGGTTGCGGAATCTAAAATGCCATATGGAAATGAATAGAATGTAGGGAGAGTGTGTTTGCAATGAGTAAAGGAGTAATTTACATACTGACTAATCCATCATTCCCTGATTATGTGAAAATAGGATATGCAAAAGATTTAGAAAAGAGAATGAAGCAACTAAATCGAAGTGAAACTATTCCATTTGCATTTCGTGCATACGCTATATATGAAGTGGAATCAAATCTGACAGATCTTGTTTTGCATGATTTGATTGATAAATTGAATCCAGATTTAAGATCAATAGAAAATTTTGATGGAAAAGAGAGAAAAAGAGAATTTTATGCCATGAGCCCGGAAGATGCCTATGACTTACTAGACAGTATTGCAAAAATCAGTGGAACAGAGGAACGATTGAAGAAAATGGCACCAGAGGGACATGAAATTTTGGATGAGGAAACAGCTGCAGAAGTAGCAAAAGAAAGTAGGCGCGGACCATTCAGATTTAGTAAATATGGCATTCCTCAGAATGCGGAATTGGTTTTTATTAATGATGCATCGGTGATTGTGAAAGTCATTGACGACAGGCATATTGCTTATAAAGGAGTTACGACATCTTTATCAGCATTAGCACAGCAGTTGTTAGAATATGATTATCAGGTACAAGGAACGGCATATTTTACATATCAGGGGGAAAAACTAACAGATCTTAGAGAACGAATGGAAAGTAAGAAATAACACGTGGATTGCAGAAAGTTGGTGAAAAGCTTGGATATAAAAAAATTAATCGGTGAAGCAACTGAATATGACAAAAAGCTATCTTTGGAAGCGAAGAAACCAAAGAGTTGGTGTAAGAGCGTAAGTGCTTTTGCAAACACACTTGGTGGAGCATTAATCTTTGGAATAGCCGATAATGATGAAATTGTAGGGCTTGAGAATCCGAATGGTGATGCTGAAAAAATAAGTGAAATCATTAAGACAAGGCTGGATCCAATTCCAGAATTTCGTCTTCGAATTGAACAGATTGAAGATGGAAAAGTGTTAATTATACTGGATATTTTTAAAGGTGAAGAGACACCATATTATTATTCGGGGGATGGTGTGTTGGAAGCATATGTTCGTGTTGGAAATGAGAGTGTGAAGGTTACAGCAACGGAATTGAAAAGACTGGTGTTGCGTGGTAGAAATACATCTTATGATTCACAGATTTCTACGTATAAGGTGGAAGATTTTGCTTTTTCCAAACTCCGGGAAAGATATAAAAAATGGACAGGAAATAGTTTTGATGAGAAGGATCTTATATCATTTGGGTTGGCGAATGAGCAAGGATATCTGACAAATGCCGGAGCCTTGGTTGCAGATGAAAGCCCTATTCGATGGTCAAGATTATTTTGTACCCGGTGGAATGGTTTAAATAAAAGCGGTGGTACAATAGATGCATTTGACGATGCGGAATATTCTGGAAGTGTATTGTCATTAATTGATAATGGAGAAGCTTTTATTAAGAGAAATGCGAAATTAATGTGGAGAAAGACTGCCAATTCCAGAGAAGAAATGCCGGAATATGTAGAACGTAGTTATCATGAAGCATTGGTTAATGCATTGGCGCATAGAGATTATCTTGTAAATGGCAGTGAAGTGCATATTGATATTTACGATGATCGTATGGAAATTTATTCGCCGGGAGGCATGCCAGACGGTTCCATTATTCAGGACAGAGATCCGCTTACAGTTCCGTCAACAAGAAGAAATCCGGTTTTGGCAGATATATTTAATCGGCTAGGATATATGGAGCGTAAAGGTAGTGGATTCGGAAAAATTATCGGTGGCTATGAATTTCAGATTAATTATGATGAAAGTAAAAAGCCGTCTTTTAGATCAGATCGGTACCAGTTTACAGTTGTGATGCCAAATTTAAATTACAATGTCCCTCAGGATGTCCCTCAGGATGTCCCTCGGAATGTCCCTCAGAAAAAAGAGACCAATCCGTTGGAAATCCAAATATTGAATATGATAAAAAAGGATAATAAAATCAGTACAGAAAAAATGGCAATGACGTTAGGAATAAGTTCCAAGACTGTAAAACGTCACATCAAAGATATAGGTATTGTCCGATTTATTGGTCGTGGTTCCAATGGACACTGGGAAATAATTGATGATTAGAAACACAATGAGTCATAGAAAGTAAGTGGTTAAAGTCTTGTAGATCTCAATATATTAGGGTTTTATTCCTAATCGGAAGAATACAACTGGAAGAAGGGAAAAAAGGAGAGTGATTGTTTGATAACATAAGCAGAAAAATGATATACTTGAAACAGAAATTCATATGTAGGTAAGATATAGTTTTGGAGAAACAGATAATGGATTGGATAGAATCAATTAAAACAATAAAGAAGGCACAAGAAAACAATCAGCTAATTGTTTTTGTGGGAGCAGGAGTTTCTAAAAACTCAAATGTTCCCACTTGGTGGGAATTGATAAAAATAATTGCAGACAAAATTGGTTATGATAGATGTGATTTTTGCAAAAAAAGAAAAGAAATTTGTCCAGAAACGGATTGTGAAGAACGTTATGCATTTACGCAGGATGAGTTCCTTCGGATTCCGGAATATTATTATCAGAAAGATACATCAGATAATAATATCGAGTATTATAATTTGATTCAAAATACGCTGAGCTCTGGCAAGATGTCAAACTCAATAGATGATGAAATTTTTAATCTTTTACCTCATCATATTATAACAACAAATTATGATTCACTTTTAGAAGATTCTGCGAATTTGAATGCACAGCTTTATACAGTTGTATCTCAGGATAGCGATTTGTTGTCAAAATCAAATGAGCGTTATATTATAAAAATGCATGGAGATTTAAAGGTACCAAACTCAATAGTTTTGAAAGAAAGTGATTACCTTGACTATGAGCAGAAACACACATTGATCAGTACTTTTATACGTTCGCTTCTTGTTAATCATACATTTGTGTTTTTAGGGTATTCTTTAAACGATTATAATTTGAATTTAATTATTGGTTGGATTAATTATTTTAGAAAATTTTATGGTGTGGCTGAAAGACCTTCTAATTTCTTGGTAAGTTCAGAAGCACCATCTGAATATGAGAGAGTGCGACTTGAAGATAAAAGTATTTTTGTGGTTGATTTGTCTTCATTGCCAGATAATTTAATGGAAAAAGTGTCTATACCTGTATCACTTACAAATCCAACAGGCCAAAAGCTCTTTTCGTTTCTAAGATGTATAACGGATTCGAAAATATTTCAACAATATATCCCACTATCTGAGATATTGATTGAAAAGTACCATGTGCTAGAATCATATAGAAAGGTTTCTTTTGAAGATTTAATTCAAGTTCAACCTTTAGGTCATACTACTTTTATGAGTACGGAACTAGTATTTTATGATAAGGAATGGTATGAGCAAATTGCTGCGCTTATTGTTAATAATGTACAGGGAATAATAGATACGTTCCAAAGAGCTGGATTAACTGCAATCCACTTGTTTGAAGATGACTTAAGCCAAAGTATTCCTTTAATAACAGAAGAGGATACCAGTTTTCAGTTATATCTTAATAATGATTACGTAGAACTATTAAAACAAGTACAAGCATGTTCAGACACAGATGAAAAAATATACTATTATCATTTGGTGGGCAATTGTGATGCTGAACTTGAAAAAATCATTGAGATGGAGGCTTCTACCATTGCATCAGATGATTATATTGCAATCCTCCTTCATAAAATGCGTGTTCGTGTGGCCACAATAACACTATTTAATAGACAAGATTCCAAAACTAAGGAATTGGAACAACTATTTAATACTGTTCCTATAAAATACCATAGTGCAATAAATTATCTAAAAAAGCTTTTTGAGTCATCTGCAAAAAATATGTTAAAAATGAGTGAATTAGTCGAAAAACAAGAAGAAAGATATAAGTATAACAGTAATACTTGGTATTCTGGACATAGTTATACATATATATGGGATATCCAGGCATATGCTTACGATTATTATTTTTTCTTTAAAAAGAATTTCTTGCCATTCGACTATTTTGCAGAACCTAAAAATTATTTAATTTATTATTTAAAAGCAATAATGTGTTCATATTCTCCAATTGCTGCTGTTGAACCAGATACTGTGTTTATTCCAACAGACCGTAGGCATTATCCGATTAACGAAATTGATTTTGATATGTTCATAAAATATATAACACCAAAATCATTAAAAGCACTACTAGAGAAGTATTCAGTCCAGTTTTTAGAAATTGAAAATGAAAATGATATTATTCAAAAGTATAAAAATTTGTGTGCCAGTTTTGTAAGATTTAAACATAGAAAATGGATAGAGTATCTGTATAATTTTCATATTATTGTATGTTTGGTAGAACTGGATAACAATAGTAAGAAAGTGCTTATGAATATATTTACAAATATGTTCACAGAAGTAGTAAAGGACAGTCCAGGAATAGCCTCAGATTTGTTTGAAGGCTTAAATTATCTTGTGAATACTATGAAGGTTGAATATGCAAATGAGATAAAAGGGAATTTACTTGATACTATACTTTTGGAAGAGGTTTATCCGGTAATCGAAGAAAGACATAGCATGATGCTTTCAAGAGTGATAAAGAATCTTTCTTTATATGCTAAAGATGAAACAAAAAATCGTCTTATTACAAATATTGAATTAATAGAAGATAAAAGCAAAAAAATAAGAAGAATTGTTTTATTTCGACATATTTTACCGATAGAGAAATATAAAGGTTTTTTAAATAGCAATCTTGAGTTAATTCGTACTGAATTTCTCTTTGATTTGCTTATAGAAAAAATACTTCCTTATAGTGATACAGTAATCAATAGATTTATTGATACTATAAAAAATGAGGATAAAAGGCGTAAAGAAAAGCCGGGAATGCGTACTTATCCTGATTGGCTTACGACGTCTATTGAAGAATGTATTATTTTAAAACTAATTGGTTTTAATGTTGATTTGACTTTATTGAAACCGTATGAACATTATTCGGAGTATTTACAGTTTATGCTAAATCCTAATGATTATGATTATTCACACATAGATACTAGCAATTATATGTGGCAAAATCTTATTTACTCCCCATTATATAAAGATTATTTTATATCTCATAAAGATGAGTTGCTTTCAGAGAATTTGAAAAATCTTTTTGACATGGGTGTAGAAACAAGGGATCAGCAAAAAATAGTATATGGTTTGTTATTGAATGATGATGAGCTAAGAAGTTTTGCATAAAATGAAGAATCCAATTAATTTTGACAGGGAGCGGACCAAGCGCCGACTCCCTGCTTTATTTTTTAATAGGAAAGACCGCCTACGGCGCTCTCTTGAATTAAGAAACGCCCGCGTGGAAGCGAGCGTGGCAAACAGATGATTCTGGAATTAGAAGAGATAAAAACCTTCTTCGCCGAAATCATCATCAAGTTCATCGTCATTTAAGAAGTAATCCATATCCAGAAGATCATCTTCGCTCATAGAGCGAATGTCCTGAGATGTCATTCCTTCTGGGGGATTCTCCATATATTTTTTGCGCAGTGTCTCGATATCAGTGCTCATTGTTTGATCCTCCTCTTTTTAGAGGATTATATCATAAAGATGACAGCTCATGCAGAAGAACGCTTTCCACGAGATTTGGATATTGCTTTCTCGTACATTTCTTCGAGGGAGACACGCTGGTGGTCATGGTAAAGTTAAAGGACTTCCATTTTGTGTTTACAATAAGGACACTCAAGAGGATCATATCCAAAAGAAGAAAGAATGGATAGACGTCATTGGTGGTAACTACGAAAAAAAGGATGTTTTTCTTTTGAAATTGCCCGGTGCAAGTGTTTATCTATTTTGCGATGGCGAGCATAGATGCCACCATATCGAATCATTTTGAAATGTTTTTCAGGAATGTGTCGGATCAAGCGTTTTATGAAATCAATTGCGGGAATTGTTTCGACCACATATTTATCATCTTCATGCCGATTATAGTGAAAAGTAACATTGTCGCCATCATAGCTATCAATTCTGAAAGTGGCGATAACAGGGCGACCAAGGTAGCGGCCAATATATTTAATCACAGAATTCGGATTGCATTTGTTTGGTTTTGCATAGACGTAAAAACCTTCTTTGTAATCCTTATAGCAAGCGGCTTTTACTCTTTTGAAAGAAGAACCGTTTTGTGTTCCGTTTCATTTAACAGAGCAATGCGAAAAGCATTGCGGAGATAAGTGTAATTAAAGTGAGAGATATTCCGCCAAAAGCCATCATCACTGTATCCGCCTTCGGAGATGAGACAATGGATATGAGGATTCCATTTTAAATCGCGACCGAAGGTATGTAAGACCATAATAAATCCAGGAGTGAAGTTCTTAGATTTGGAAGACCGAATCGGAATAATTAAAAAGGTTGTCATAATTCAGTTGGTCAAAAAATAATACTATACTCAAAATCAATCAAAAAATCAATCGTAAAAAAATACGATTGATTTTTTGCGCATTTTTGCATATAATATAATCATTATGATTGGAAAGGGAACGATTACTATGCGTGAAACAAGAATATTAGAATTCAAGGAAACGATTACGAATACTTTTTTGAAAACAGTTAGTGCCTTTTCGAATTACAATGGTGGAACAATTCTTTTTGGGGTTGATGATAATGGAAATGTGAAAGGATTGCCAGATGTAAAACATGCCTGTCTGGATATCGAAAATAAAATCAATGACAGTATATCACCTCAACCAAACTATACACTTGAAATACAGAATAATGACCAGACGATAAAACTTATTGTAAAAAGTGGTCTTCAAAAACCGTATTTATATAAATCAAAAGCATACAAACGAAATGATACAGCAACGATAGAGGTAGATACATTGGAATTTTCAAGGCTTGTATTAGATGGAAAAAATATTAGCTTCGAAGAATTACCTTGTAAAGATCAGGAGCTATCTTTTAAAATTTTACAGTGTAAACTGAAAGAAAATATTTACATTGAAACTTTCAATCAAGATACTTTAAAGACATTGAACCTGTATGACAATATAAATGGTTATAATAATGCAGCGGGACTTTTGGCAGATAAAAATCATTTTTCAGGAATTGATATTGTTAAGTTCGGTGAGAATATCAGTATTATTCAAAAAAGAGTAACGTTTGAACATATATCGGTTTTAGAAATATATGAAAAAGCACTTGCTGTATTTAGAGATTATTACCAATATGAAGTAATACAGGGAGCTGACAGAAAGATGGTAGAGAAAATACCGGAAGCGGCTTTCAGAGAAGCAATTGCAAATGCTTTGATTCATAGGGTATGGGATATTAATTCACACATCAGAGTTTCTATGTTTGATGATAGAATAGAAGTAGTGTCTCCTGGTGGATTGCCGGCTGGAATAACGGCAGAAGAATATTTATCAGGTAAACTATCTATTTTAAGAAATAGAAATCTTGCAAATGTATTTTACAGACTGGGATTAGTAGAGATATTTGGAACAGGAATTACACGAATCAAACAACTGTATGCAGAGAGTTTGATAAAACCAGAATTTGAAGTGTCAGAAAATGCTATAAAAATTGTACTACCGATATTTGAAACGAATGTCAATTTAACCGAAGACGAAAAAGTGATTTACAAATTTTTAAGTAAGACAATGCTGAAACCAATAAGTGAAATTGCACCATATGTCCCATTTGGCAAATCAAAAACAACACAATTACTGAAAGCTATGGAGAAAAAGGGTGTGATTGCAGTTGAAGGAAAAGGCAGAGGAACAAAATATATCATTAAGTGATTGAGAACATAGAGGGTTCAAATTACACAATCTTTCAATAACACAAGGAGAAAATCATATGATAAAAGTGCTTTTCATCTGTCACGGCAGTGTTTAAGGGACGGGGGAAAAAGCCTTGACTTTATTGGGTTTCTTGGATGGAAACGTAGAATTTACACCTTTGGAAGATCGGATCGGAATAGTTGAAATAATAATAGATAAAGGCGTGGGAGAAAAATCCTACGCTTTTTGCATATAATCACACAATTTGAACGAAAAAATCCTCATGATCATGAGGGAAAATGAAAGAAATTTGGAATGAGTAATAACACAAGCTGTGTACCTTTTTTGCCCCATTAGATCCATTAAGATATAGTTAGTAAAAATTCGTAGTGGAGGAATGATAAATGTGGAATAATACAAAAGGTGAGCAGGACAATCTTTGTTTGGCACTTATAAATCCAAGGCTATGTAAAAAGTTAAGTATTAAGGTTGCAGTAGAGCAGCATGATACGAAGACAGCAGTACCATATCTGCATGTATTTTTAGATAATACATGGAATCTGAAGAATTGTGCATTTATTCGATTGGATAAACCGGAGTATGTTCCAGAAAAGAATTCTAAAAGGTTGTCAACAAAACAAAAGGAAGAACTAATCTATATATTGACGAGGGAATGTAATGGAAATTGGATTGCATCAATTATTGATAACAGTAATATTAAAGCGGCGACAGGATATGAAACCGCTGTTCAGACATGGATAGATACTTATGAAGGAAATAATAAAATTCAATACGATAAAAACGGATTTCTTGTTATGCCGGATTATACAAAATTATAGAGTCGAAAATTATGTACAAGAGATGAGATGTTGAATGATATTTTGCTGTTCGTTTTTATGCCCGTTGAAATCTGTGAAATGTAGGCATACAATGATACTATATGAACTGCGCAGAACGGAGAGCAAAAAGTATGAGTGATATACATACAAAAAAATTGTTGATTTTGTATATTTTAGATATCTTACAGAAATATACGGATGAAGAACATAGGCTGAGCCAGAAAGAAATACAGGATATCTTGAAAAAAGAGTATGAAATGCCGGTTGACCGGAAAGCTATAAAGAGAAATCTCTTAAATCTGATTGAATATGGCAGCAGTATTGAATATAGAGAAGTATCACGGAAAGAAATTTTCAGAAAAAAGAGTGTAGTATCAGACGAAGATAGCTTAGATTTGGAGGATAAAGGAATCCCGGAAGACGATTTGTTATGGACAGATTTTTATTTGAAGCAGAAATTCACAAATGAAGAATTGCGTCTATTAATAGACAGCCTGTTATTTTCAAAGCATATACCCTATAGCCAGGCAAAAAAATTGATTACAAAATTAGAATCATTATCTAATATATATTTTAAATCACGCTCGCAATACATTTATCCGTTGCCGGTTGACCGGACGGACAATAAGCAGGTGTTTTATAATATTAGTATATTGGATGAAGCCATTCGCAAAAAGCAGAAAGTGTTATTTGAATATGCAGAGTATCATACGGATAAGAAGATGCATTTGAAAAAGCGGGAAGATGGAAGTGTACGGGAATATGTTGTTACACCGTATCAAATGGCTGTGCAGGAGGGAAAGTATTATCTGATCTGCAACTATGATAAATATGATGATATCTCGAATTACCGTGTAGACAGGATTCGAAACATACAGGTTCTTGAGGAAAAAGGTAAGCCATTTGAAACTTTGAAATGGTCCGGACATCAGCCAATGAATCTGAATGAATATATGAAAGAGCATGTGTATATGTATTCCAGTGAAAATGCGTTTGTTAAATTTAGAATCGTAAAAGCAATGATATCCGATGTGATTGATTTATTTGGAAAAGGGGTGAATTTTTCAGAAGAAACGGATACGCATGTATCGGTGAGCGTGCATGTAAATGAACGTGCAGCGGAGCAGTTCGCAAAAAATTATGCGCCGGATGTGGTGATATTGCAGCCGAAGAGATTAAGAGATAAATTAAGGGATGACTTGAAAAAAGCGTGGGAAGCATATGAAGATTAAAAGGAAGGCATAAGAGATGAAGAATCATTTTTCAAAGTCGAAATATTGCAGATTGTGGCAATGTCCGAAGATGTTGTGGATGGATAAATACAAGCCGGAAGAGAAAGCCGAAGATGCCACAGATGATTCCAGAATGGAAGCGGGAACAGAAGTAGGGAAGCTGGCAAGAGAATTATTTGGAAAGCCGGTAGATGTAACAGAGACTGTTAATGGACAATTAAATTTACCTGCAATGACAGACCGGACACAAGTGGAAATAGAACACGAGACATCTGTCATATGTGAAGCATCATTTTCCTATCAGGGGTGCTATTGTGCGGTAGATATTTTGAAAAGAGAAAATGACGGATGGGCAATATATGAAGTAAAAAGTTCGACGGTAAATGAGAAAAATATGAAAGCGGTATATGTGGCAGACGTTGCTTATCAGAAGTACGTACTGGAACATTGCGGAGTGCGGATTACAGGAACGTACATAGTTTCCATTAATAACGATTATGTATATGATGGAAAATTGGATTTGGAAAGGCTGTTTCAAATTACGGATGTGTCTGAATTTGTGAGAAATGAGATTGGGGAAGTAGAGAAGAATTTATTACAGGAAGATACATTGTTGGAATCAGAGAATGAGCCGGAGCGGGAACTGGGATTATACTGTAAAGATCCATATGGATGTCCGTATTGGGAATATTGTGCAAAAGAATTACCAACTCCGTCCGTATTTGACTTATATCGGATGCCGTTGAAAAAGAAATTAGAGTATTATCGGGAAGGGAATTCTGATTATAGACAATTAAAAGACTGTGGAAAGATTAAGAATGAAAAGCAATTAAGGCAGATAGAATTTGCGTTAGAAGACAAGGGGACATATGTAAATATTGATGGAATCCGGGAATTTTTAAGTACATTATCTTATCCGTTGTATTTTCTGGATTTTGAGACAATGCAACCAGTGATACCGTTGTTCCCGGGAACAAAGCCATATCAGCAGATACCATTCCAGTATTCATTACATTATATAGAGTATGCAGGTGCACCGTTATTGCATAAAGAATTTTTGGCAGAATCAGGAGAAAATCCATTGCGGGCAATTGCAGAAGCTTTGTGCAGGGATATTCCGATGAATGTGTGTGTAACGGCGTACAATAAGTCGTTTGAATGCAGCAGAATTAAAGAATTGGCGGGAATGTTCCCGAGTTTATCTGAGCATTTATTAAATATCAGAGATAATATCAAAGATTTACTGGATCCATTTCAGGCAGGCCATTATTATAACCGGGCGATGGGAGGATCATTTTCAATTAAAAGTGTCCTGCCGGCGATATTTCCGGATGATCCGGAATTGAATTATCATAATCTGGAAGGTGTGCACAATGGCTCAGAGGCAATGACGATATTTCCGAGGATAAAAGATATGCCTGCGGAGGAGCAGAAGAAAGCAAGGCATAATTTGTTGAAGTACTGCGAGTTGGATACTTATGCGATGGTGAAAGTGTGGGGAGAACTTGTGAGAGTTTTGGAAGGAGATAAAATATAATGAATTGCACACATGATAATTTAATAAAACTTTTTTGGAATGGTGGAAATGAGAATGGAGAAAGATTAGAGTTAAATGAAAAAGGCGTAAAATATGCACTTTTATTGGCTTTAAAAGATTTCACACCTAGAACTGAAAAACGGATAGGAAAAGATCCTTTTGGCGCTGAAGAAATGTTGGAAGAACTTGAAAAATCAAAATCATACAGTCAGAAGTTTTTGAAATTTTTTGATGATGACAAAAAAGATGAAGAAGAATTTGATAATTGGCATGGAGAGAGATGTAAGGAGTTTTTTGATGTATTTTCATCTAAATATGAAAATTTTAATCAAAAAAATAAATATGGAAAAGCGCAAAAAGTTATTAATATGACTTTTAAATATATTTATTGCTTAAAAGGTGCAGAGGAAAAAGAAAAATATTTTGAATTTTGTCATATGCCGTTAGATTCGATAACGTTGGAGTGGTTTTACAGATTAGGAGAAAAAGGAGAAAAAATTAATGTAGAAATTAAAGGAAAAAAAATAGAAGAAAAAATAGGTAGAAAATATCCATCATGGAGTAACCTACGGAAGCTATCTGAAGGGGATAAAAAAGAAAAGGTAAAGGTGATATCATATGGATATATGGACATTCAGAAGACTATTAGAAAGTATTTTAAGAATAAAGAGAAATTGACACCATTAAAAGCAGAATTCATTATATGGCCACAAATGCAACTTGTATTGGCATCAGAGGCGTTATTTTCAAACTTAATAGAATTAAATAAGGATTATATTAACACGGGAGAAATATATAGTAAAATTTTAGAGGATTATAACAAGGAATATGAGAATCGGGAAGTAAATGAACCTACTTATAAAAAGAGGATTAACAAAATATTTCGAAAAAGATCGATTAAAGATAAAATTCAATGTTTAGATGAAATCCTAATACTGGCAAAGAATAATAAACAAGATGAATTAATTTTTGAGGAGATTTGAAAATAGCAGAGATGAAAATATCTATTTATTCAAGAAAATCTATTGAAGAATTATTAAGAGGCAATTTTCCACAAAATGCAGCAGTAATCAGTTTCTATGACCCACCGGGAAAATTTCGAGATGAGGAATACAAACCAGTAGACTATTCGACAAAAACAAACTGTGTATTCCAGGTAGCGTTGCACGATATTGATCTTGAAGTATTGCCAAAATACCATCTGACTTACGAAACGTATTTCCAAGAAGCAGATGATCTTGCAGAATTTATCTTTACTGCGAAAAAGGCAGGAAAAGATATTATCTGTCAATGTGAATATGGTGAAAGCAGAAGTTCAGGGTGCGCAGCAGCTATCCATGAATACTTCTATAAAGACGGTATCAAGATATTTGCTGATTATAGATATTATCCGAATCAGATGGTGTACCATAAGGTGTACGATGCACTTGAGAGATATGGAATTGAAAATGATGTGATAAGAGAAAGCGGTGAATAGATTTATATGACGATAGAATTAAAACAAGAGATTTTGGATTTAATCGAATCACCGGAATTGTATGCATATTTAATGAAGTATACAGAACGACTGAAGTTGAGAGACTATGTAGAAATTATTGCTGGAGCACCAGTCAGTCTGAAAAGAAAACAGGGATTGTTACATAAACTTAGAGCAACAACGGATTTAAAGCAGAGGGATATGGAATATATGAAATTATGCTGTGAGTGTATGAATCAGGCAGTAAGATATTTAACGATGGAAAGCCGAACAATTTTTCTTATACAACTGATGGGTTATGACGATGATAATAAAAGTGATATTATGGATGGTCCATATATTATGACATCTCTTGAAGATATGAAAAAGGCAGTGCAGGAATATTATTGGAATGATTTTGATTCTACATGGGAGACTTTATATTGGCGGGTTGAATTATATCTTGACAGCAAGAATGAAATTAAGAAAAACGAATTTTTATCGCCGATGTACACATATATTATGGATAAAGCTGGAGAGATTCAATATTTTATTCATGAAAAGCTATCGTTAAATTATTTGAAAGGACCATTAGGTAGTATGGTAGAGAGACAGTTTTATTCTGTATGTCCCGATTTAAATCTGCCTGTTCCATATCAGCCAGGTGATGTCCTGCTTATAGACTGCAGACCATATGCACCGGGAGCTTTTTATTGTTTACTCAAAGAAGTTGGAGATGATTGCTGTGGAATACAATGTGAATATGTGAATCCAAAAGGAGAGATTGAAACCGGTGCATTGAAACATGGGGATTATTTCTTTAATCACAGGGAAGTGTATCAATATTTATCACCGCTATATAAGGCAAGGATTGTTTCGAAAGATGAGTTGGATTGGAATGATTATATTAAAGGAAAACGAAAATGTTAGAACGGCCACATAAAGGGGTGTTTTGGTTAATAAATGGAGAAATCTGGGCAGTTCCATTTGACAATCAAAAATATAAATCTGGGATTTCAAAATCAGGGGATTCTTATGTGCACAGAAAAATCTGGAAGGAGATAAAGCCTCGAAAGTGTCGATATCCATATAATTATTATCCTAGAGGGCGAGTTGAAATTACTTCAAAAAATGTATGTATTATATATATGAATCCCAATATAGGTGAAGAATATATGGACGAAATAATGAAGAAATTTGGACTGGTTTCCGTATCAAAAATAATTTACGATAACAGCAGTCATTATAGATCTTATCTGGACAATGGATGGAAGGCAGATAAAAAATGAGGATTATTATTGTCAGGAGAAAAATGTATGAAGATATGGCTGGATGATATACGACCGGCTCCGGAAGGATATGTATGGTGTAAAAGTGTGAATATTGCCAAGAGAACCATTGAATCAGCGGAGGAACCGATTGTGTTAATTGACTGTGATCATGATTTGGGAGATTATGCTTATGATGGCGGGGATGGGATTAAATTATTGGATTGGCTGGTGGAAAATAAACGTTTTTATCCAATCAGGCTTCATACGATGAATCCTGTTGGTAGAGAAAATATGTTGCGGATGATTTGGAGATATTGGTAGGAGTAGAGGAAAGAGATATATGACAAAGAAAGAAGTATGTTATAAAAAATTGTAAAGAGCAAGATCCACCCGTGTATTACAGTATTGTCATTTTGACAATTTTGTTTTACTTACGAGTAGCAGACTTGATACTTATATGTCAAAGCGTAAGCTGACAAAAGAAATGGCAGATGCCTTTGTGGAGTCAATTATTATCCATGGTAAGTATGATTATGAGATCAAGCTGGTATATGACGATCAGTTTGCAGATTTACAGAAATTAAAGAAAGAGAAGGAGGCGCAGTCAAGATGACAGATCATAGAAAAACAGCTGTTTACATCCGTTTATCCGCAGAAGATGACAATGTAGATGGCAGAGCCAAAAAAGAGAGCGACAGTGTAACTTCTCAGAGAATTCTGTTAAAATCATTTGTGATTGATCAGCTGGGTGTAGCTGAGGCTGATATCCTGGAATATGTGGATGACGGTGTCAGCGGTACTCATTTTAAACGGCAGGGATTTCAACAGCTGCAGGATGACATGAAAAGCGAGGAATCGGCTGTGTAGTTGTGAAAGACTTTTCCAGATTTGGAAGAGATTATCTGGAAGTTGGATTTTATATTGAATATATTTTCCCGCTTCTACAGATACGATTTATTTCGATTAATGACAGCTATGACAGTGCGGTAAGCAGCGGAATGACTGGTGGAATGAATGTAGCGTTGCAGAATCTGGTATACAATATCAGATGCAGGAATATCAGAAGCACATGCAAATGCTGCTAATTATTTTCTTCATATTAAGAAGGGTTATGCGGAAATGGAGAGACGATTACAAATGATGATGGATTCCCATGATAAACTTACCGCAGATGATGCACACAGGATAATCGAAAACATAAATTGGTATGTTGCAGCGGGGAATAGCATTACTGCAGGAATGAGCGAAATGGCAGATAAGATAATTGCATTAGGATTTCCAATTGAAAAGCAAGACGATGGTACATTTTTTTGGAAACGAAAAAATTCTTAGTGGCAAGATTACGATTAGCATGGAATGAGGATGGTGAATTGGTTGAAAAATGAGATGAAAATATCTGAATTATCATCAGATGTACAGGTGGATTTTAAAGATTGCTTATTTCATGAATCTATTATAAAAGGCGAAAGAAAATATTTGAATTTAAAGAAATGGATTCGATATTCTGCTGTAGATTATGGAGATGCTGACCGGGTATTAAAAACTGCTGAAAATAGGAAGGTGTTATCCGATAAATTGGGGTGGGACAATTGTAAATATATAGATTGTATTTTTTCGTTTAAGACTTTTTTTAATGCATTTTTAAGATTGTATTTTCAAGGAGCAATACCATATTATGGAGAATTGATGGATAGTTTTGATGATTTCTTTTGTGATACAAAATTGAATGAGTTTCAAAATAAGTATAAGCTTTCGAAAAAGGAACTATGTGAGTTCTTTTTTCAACTAAATGAGTTTGCAATGAGAACACATACTATTGGAAATTATATGCCTTGCCCAGATAATACATACAATGGAAAAAAAGGTGGCGGGGATGGATATGTATATTTCCAGGATAGAATAGAACTGATTATTGATGCTATTGAGAATAAGAAATATGTTGATTATTTGGGGAGAAAAACAATAGATAGATGGAGGGTTTGGTTTGATAGTAAGAAGAAAGAGTATATATTAGATGAAATAGTGCAAAAAAAAGATGAGTTGATGAAATTTGTTTGTCCATTTGTGAAGAAAGGTCGCTTTACAATTTTTGTTATGCAAGATAAAGAAAATATTATTGAATATACAAAGTATTTAGAAGCTGTGAATGTACTTATTTCAAATCGAACATATCAAATGGTTGAAAAAATGAAAACTTATGAATGAATCCTTAGTAGTAATTCTTTCCCCTTTTACATCTTTCTGATCCAGCTCAACGTCCTTCATGCTATCATGTCGGATGAGCACAGCTCTTTTTTTTATGATACCATTGTTTTTCATCAGAATATGCTGGTGGGAAGTTACGATGACCGTTGTTATACAGATATTCTGCTGCCGATCTTTTCTTCCAGACGAAGAGTTCTGGTCCCTGTATCTCAGGAACCCCCGGGGTATCATGAACTTCATGATTCGTTCCGGACTATTATGCAGTGTGCACACAAAAATCTTGCAACGTCTGATCTGTTACTGAAAAGCGAACTGCTTCGCTTATTTTATCTGCTGGCATCGACACCGGGACTCTGCACCGAACACACGGTTTCGACAGAATCTCGGATGACCGAAACACTTCGGCCTGTTCTCACTTATATACAGAAACATCATTCTGAATCTGTCACCATAGAGCAGCTGGCAAAGATCGCTCATATGAGCAGCAGTTACTTTATGAGCTGTTTCAAACAGAATTTCGGTCTCGGAGCCATTGAATATCTGAATCAGGTACGTATCCGATCAGCATGCGACCTTCTGCGCAATACGGATCGCAGTATCTCCGACATTGCTTTCGATACCGGATTTCATAACCTTTCAAATTTCAATCGACAGTTTCGCACCAAGGTAGGATGTTCTCCTCAGACTTACCGAAAAGAATCCGTTCTTTCCTGATAGATCCAGTAAGTGATCATCAACATGATCCAGGCGCCGATCCAGGCAGATACTTCTGCCAGAGCAACACCACGAAAAGCCAGATATGGAGTCAGCAGCTTTACCATGACCACTCGAAGAGACACTTCCAGGACTCCTGAAAGCATCGGAACAAACGTATGTCCCATGCCCTGACACCCGTTGCGGAACACAAACAGCCATCCCAGAGGAAACAGACAGATGCCTGTAACCGCCAGAAAATCTCTTGTGTAAGAAATAATCGACGCATCATTCAACATGAAAGAAGTCAGAAACTCAGGAATACACAGCAACATCAAAGCCAGTGGAATATTTATCAGGATCGTCAGGATAACTCCTTCTCGGATACCGGTACGTATCCGCTCCTTTTTTCCGGCACCATAATTCTGTCCCACAAAAGTAAGAAGTGCCAGGCCCACTGTATTTGCCGGCTGTTCAAAAAGACTGAGGATCTTGGTGCATGCCGCATAGGCAGCTACATAGCTTGTTCCCATATTGTTGACAAATGTCTGCAATACCATTCCACCCACTGCAGTGACAGAATTCATAACGGCAACAGGCAGACCTTTCAATGTCAGTCTTTTGATGATTACACTCTGTGGTTTCCAGTCCGTTTTTTTCGGGATCAGATTTTTTTCCCTTCCTATGTAGTAACAGCAGTAAAGCGCAGACAGAACCTGTGCCAGAACAGTGGCTAACGCTGCGCCAAAAACACCCATATGCAGCGGAAAAACGAATAACAGATCCATCAGAACATTAGCAATGGCGGAAATTATCATTGCAACCAGAGGCACCCGGCTGTTTCCGACGGAACGCAGAAGTGTCATGGCAAAATTATTAAAAATTGTAATGGTGGTTCCCGCAAGAATTGTTCCGAAATATTGCAGTGTTTCCGTCATCAGATCTTCCGGTGTATGGAGAAATGTAAATAATTGCCGCATGAAGACCAGACTTACCACTGTGATCACAATCCCAATAGCCAGACAGATCCAGACAGACATTGCCAGCTCCTTACGAAGTTTTTCATAATTGCCACTTCCAAAAGACTGAGAAATACAGATTCCCAATCCTCCTGTCAGCCCAATTGCGAAACCAATGATCAGAAAATGTACGGAACCGGTATTTCCGACTGCTGCAAGTGCCGTATCGCCAATTCCTTTTCCCACCACCATAGAGTCTGCAAAGCTGTATAACTGCTGAAACAGATTTCCTGCCAGGATCGGCAGAAAAAACTGTACCAGTAAACGCATGCAGTTTCCCTGCGTCATATCATTTGTCGTGTTCTTACCCATTATGTTACCTCCTGATGTCTAAACGGTACTCTCCAAATACTGTCTGCTTTTAGCCAGTATTTTACTACTGAAATGATACTTTTTCTATGACATTACTATGCTGAAATATTAGCAGAAAGTTTCTTGTTTAAATTTTTTATGATGTTTTCAGAGTTATCTTTTGAACAATATCTCATTTTTGCTGCCGATAAATAGTCCATAATAATACCTCCTCTTCAAAATTAATTCTATCATAAAATGACATATAAATCTAATAAAGATATGCTTAAAAGACAAGAGTTCATAATGATTAGTGAACATCATAATATTTTTAGAGTAGCATCCAAATATCACAAACCGATTTGATGAGGAGAAAATACCAGAGCAAGATCCACTCGTGTATTACAGTATTGTCATTTTGACAATTTTGTATTACTTACGAGTAGCAGACTTGATGGGGTTACGTCCCCATACCCACGTGAAAATATAATTGCTGGCAATTACATTTTAGCAGACACGCAAACGTTTCTGAGTAAGCGTCACAGACAACAAAATAAGAAAATTTTGATAAGGCATTCACCTGGAATGGGTGAGTGTTTTTTTGTTTTTAAGTATTCAATTAACCGAAAAAATAAAAAAATTTTCATCAGAGGGCTGTAAAAATGCCTCTCAGCGTTTCGTTTTATGTAAGGGTATTTTGAACAGGAAAAAATAAAAAAATTTTTATCAAGAACCTGTATTTATGCCCTTCATCTTTTGAATATATGTAAGGACATTTTTGAGCCGGCATAAAAATGTTTTTTACAACACTTAGAAATAGAAACGAGGCGAGAAAAGAATGAAATATGAATACATGAAGGAGTCAGAGCAGATGCTTCAGTACTTCCAGTTTCCGAAGTTTTTGCTCAAACTGCGCATTTCCCAAACTGCAAAATTTCTTTATATGATTTTGTATGACCGGGCGCGGATATCGAGAAAGAATAGCTGGATAGACAAGTATGGAAATGTTTATCTGATATTTCCAATAGAGGAATTGTCTGTTCAAATCGACAAATGCAAATCTTCTGTAAAAACAGCATTGAAGGAATTAGATGATGAGGGATTATTGGTTCGTAGATCCGGTGGATTTTCAAAACCCAATCATTTATATGTAAAAATTCCATCTGATGAGATAGGTTTACAGCCGGTTGACGATAAGGCGGTTGAAAAGATGGTTACAACAGAGTCGGAAAAGTAACCTTCATCTGGTCGTAAAAATGGCTGTACAGGAGTCGGAAATGTGGCACCTAGTAAAGTAACTGAGAAATATAAAAGTAATAAATATCATGAAGTAAATTATTGCTATGGGGAAGGAGAGAGTTTGTGATGAGAGAAGAAGATACCGTATGTGTAGGCAGTGATGGTTTGCAATACTGCAAAGTCTGTGGGGAAGCGAAAGAAGCTTTTTTTCCTGAGGGTGGCTTTATGGGGATGAAGAAACATTCCAGACAATGTGCCTGTGACAGAAAAACGTATGAAGAAGAACAAAAATATTTTAAAGACAAAGAGCACCGGGAATTAGTCAGCAGAAATACGAGCATCTGTTTTGACGAGAGCAGAATGGAAGAGTGGACATTTGAGAATGCAGATATGTCAGATGCGGTAATGCATAAGGCAAAAATTATGTTGATAACTGGGAGAAAATGAAAAGAAATCATATTGGGTGTTTGTTCTGGGGACCGGTTGGTACCGGGAAAAGTTATATTGCCGGGTGTATTGCCAATGAACTTTTAAAGCAGGAAGTAACGGTAAAGATGACAAATTTCAATACCATTATTGATGATATATTTCCGCTGGCAGACAAAACGGAATATATCAATGCATTGGCTTCGTATCAGCTTTTGATTATTGATGATCTTGGAGTGGAACGAAATTCAGAATATGCGTTAGGAATTATTTTTAGCGTCATAGACCGCAGGATCCGTTCGGGACGACCTTTGATCATCACAACCAATCTTCCGCTGAAAGAAATAAAAAGCGAGACCATGTTGGATAAAAGGCGTATAAAGAAACTGAGAAGAATTGCAGAGGACAATCTTGGAACGGTGGCGGTGTACTGTGGAAACAGATTCCTTATTATCCGTCCGAAGTTCGAAGAATTCATCCTTAATTCTTCAGAAATATAGTTCCTTTTATCTGCCGAAAGTAGTTGCTATTACAGGGCATAAGAGCGAACATAGGATGACCCCGAAAACCCTTGAAAACAGCCACTTTTGGCAGAAAGGAAGTGCTTTATGGCAAGACCAGATTTGGCAGAAAAGGATATTTTAAATCCTTCTGAGGCAATTGAATATTTTGTTCTGAGCCGGAGAAAATTTTATGATTTATTGAATAATACGGATGGAGAAGAGTTTCTGGCATACTACGGAGAACGCAAGCTGATTCTTCGTGTAGCCTTTGAAAGGTATCTGCGTAACCATCCAGAACTAAGGAGGCGGGTATAATGGCAAAGGCCGGAAGAGGACAGACAAGGCGGGATTCCAAGCGTAGAGTATTAAGACCGGGAGAAAGCGTAAGAGCGGATGGAAAATATCAATATAAATATCATATTGATGGAAAACCACATTTTGTATACAATTGGAGACTGGAACCTACGGATAAACTTCCAAAGGGCAAAAAGCCATGCCTTTCCCTTCGTGAGTTGGAAAAACAGGTAAACACAGATTTGGATTTACTTGTAAATATCGTGGACGGACAGATGACAGTCTGTGAACTTGTAGACCGATATTTGAAAACAAAGACCGGAGTAAGGCAAAGCACGAAACAGGGATATGTTACAGTGCAGAGATTGCTTGCGAAGGAAGCATTTGGCAAAAAGACAATACGAAGTGTGAAAACATCCGATGCAAAGCTGTTCCTTATCAAATTGCAGCAAGAGGATGGGAAAAGCTACAGTTCCATTCATACCATTCGGGGAGTGTTGCGACCAGATTTTCAGATGGCGGTGGATGATGACATTCTGGTAAAGAATCCATTTGGATTTCAGCTTACCGGAGTATTGGTAAATGACGCAGTCACAAGAGAGGCAATCACAAAAGAGCAGATGAGAAAGTTTCTAAAGTTTGTGCATGACGATGTGGTGTATTGCAAATATTATGAAGTGGTGTACATACTCTTTCATACGGGAATGAGAATATCAGAATTTTGTGGCTTGACGCTGAAGGACATTGATCTTGAGAATAGAACTGTGAACATCGACCATCAGTTGCAGAGAACATCGGATATGCGATATATCATAGAAACCACAAAGACAGATGCCGGAACAAGAGTATTGCCAATCACAGAGGATGTGGCACAAATGTTTCAGGCAATCATTGAGGATAGAAATGCACCGAAAGTGGAGAAAGCTATAGACGGCTATAGCGGATTCCTATTCTATGATGATAATGGAATGCCACTTGTGGCAATGCACTGGCAGCACCGCTTCAACCATATGGTAGGCAGATACAATGACATCTACCGGGTGCAGATGCCAAACATCACACCTCATGTATGCCGACACACGTATTGTTCGAATATGGCAAAATCGGGAATGAATCCCAAGACGCTGCAGTACCTCATGGGGCATTCGGATATATCGGTCACGATGAATGTGTACACGCATATCGGATTCGATGATGCTGAGGAAGAATTGAAACGGATGGAAGAGTTTAGGA
>ENA-OROH01001169-OROH01001169.1-human-gut-metagenome-genome-assembly--contig:-NODE-1169-length-25982-cov-4.968566_pt1 | contig 25982 bp, 11 predicted proteins | sample MGYA00242125_ERZ509042 | MGnify/ENA primary metagenome ERZ509042 (study PRJEB26280, sample SAMEA2338738) | human gut metagenome | biome: human gut; feature: human-associated habitat; material: faeces... | reverse complement strand
AATATTAGGAATAGTATATCTTAACATAAAAGGAAACAAAACAATAGAAACCGATGGACAAGCAATGGAAGAAGAAAATATAGAAAAAACAGAAATAGAAGAAAATGAATTAAATGAAATTACTGAAGAAACAGAACCAGTTGATGAAAATGTAATAGACGAAAAAGCTGTAAAAGAAAGCAAAGTTGAAAACGAGAAAGAAATTAAAGAAAATAAAAATAAATATTATGTAAAAGTAAATAATACAGCAAATGTAGTAACAATATATACAAAAGATGCAGAAGGAAATTATACAGTACCAGTAAAAGCAATGATATGTTCAATAGGAACTGCAACACCAACAAGTGGAAAATATAAATTGAATGGAACAAAACATAGGTGGCATACACTATTTGGACATACACCAGGAACATATGTATATGGACAATATACAACAGCAATTGTTGGAAATATTTTATTCCATTCAGTTCCATACACAACAAAGGGTGACCCATCAACATTAGAATACCAAGAATATGATAAATTAGGAACAAAAGCATCAGCAGGTTGTATAAGACTTACAGTTCAAGATGCTGCATGGATTTATAATAATATATCTACAGGTACAATAGTTGAATTTTATAATGATTCAAATCCTGGACCATTAGGGAAACCAGGAGCACAAAAAATTTCAGGAAATACAGTTTGTAGAGGATGGGATCCAACAGATCCAGATAGTAGAAGCCCATGGAGAAATAGTGGTAATACTGCAGAAACTACAAATAATAATACAAAAAATGAAACATCAAAATCAGAGGATAAGCCACAAGACAAACCTAATAATCAACCAAATACAACTAATGAAAATAATGTAGTTAATAATACAATAGAAAATAATGTTATATCAAATGATTTAGTAAATAATAGTGTCATAAATGAATCAATAAATAATGTTATAAAATAATTGTTACTGTATAATGGTTTTCTTATGATAAAGATAATAGTATTTGCAACTGCCTGAAAGTGATTGAAATTATATTAAAAACAAGAATTAAAAAAATTCTTGTTTTTTTGAATAAATTTTAAATATTAGCATATAATACTAATGAAAAAATAGAGATATAAGGAGGAAAACTATGAAAGTAGTGGACAAGATTGCATTAGTATTAATTATAATAGGAGCTATAAATTGGGGACTAGTTGGATTTTTTAAATTTAATTTAGTTGATACAATTTTTGGAAGTATGAGTGTTATTTCTAGAATTATTTATGCATTAGTTGGAATATCAGGATTATGGGGTATAAAATTATTATTTGATGATTAAAAAATTTTTGAATAGGTGAAAATAGCAATTCACCTATTTTTTTGTCCTTTCTAACTACGATATTCAAATAAAGAAACCTAAAAAGAGCACTATAACACAATGTCCCAAAAAGAACCGTCACCAAAAGGACATCAAAAGGACATTGCAATTTCAGGAAAAAGATGTTATACTATAGCAGACAAAAAAGAGAAAATTAGGAGGAAAGAAATGTTAAGTGCAAACGGAGTAACAGTACGATTTGGAAAAAGAGTACTATTTGAAGATGTAAACATAAAATTTGGAAAAGGAAATTGCTATGGAATAATAGGAGCAAACGGAGCAGGAAAATCAACATTTTTAAAAGTATTATCAGGAGAAATAGAACCAAGTAAAGGTGACGTAACATTAGAAAAAGGAGAAAGACTATCAATATTAAAGCAAGACCACTTTGCATTTGAAGAAAACACAGTAATTGACACAGTAATGATGGGAAACAAAGAATTATATGACATAATGAAAGAAAAAGAAGAAATTTATGCAAAGCCAGATTTTTCAGAAGAAGATGGGATGAAGGCTGCAAAACTTGAAGAAAGATTTGCGGAATTAGATGGTTGGAACGCAGAGTCTGATGCCGCAATGCTTTTAAATGATTTAGGAATTGTGCCAGAAAATCATTATAAATTTATGAAAGAAATAGAAGCAAGAGAAAAAGTAAAAGTATTATTAGCACAAGCTTTATTTGGAAATCCAGATGTTTTACTATTAGACGAACCTACAAATGATTTGGATTTAAAAAGCATAAATTGGTTACAAGAATTCTTAATCAACTTTGAGAATACAGTAATTGTAGTATCACATGATAGATATTTCTTAAACAAAGTATGTACACACATTGCAGATGTCGACTTTGGTAAAATAAAAGTATATCCAGGAAACTACGATTTCTGGTATGAATCAAGCCAATTAGCATTAAAACAAATGAGAGAACAAAACAAGAAGAAAGAAGAAAAAATTAAAGAATTACAAGACTTTATAGCAAGATTTAGTGCTAATGCATCAAAATCAAAACAAGCAACATCAAGAAAGAAAACACTTGAAAAAATAGAACTAGACGAAATAAAACCATCAAACAGAAAATATCCATATGTAGACTTTAAACCAGATAGAGAACCTGGAAAAGAAATTTTACAAGTAAAAAATATAACAAAAACATTTGAGGGAGTAAAAGTTCTAGACAATGTATCTTTTACAGTAAAACAAGATGATAAAATTGCATTTTTAGCAGATAATGAAATTGCTAAAACGGTATTATTCCAAATAATAGCAGGAGAAATGGAACCAGATAGTGGAGAATTAGTATGGGGAACAACAATAACAAAATCATACTTCCCTAAAGATAATAACTACTTATTTGACACAGATGAGAACATAACAGAATGGTTAAGAAAATATTCAAAAGACCCAGACGAAACTTATGTAAGAGGATTTTTAGGAAGAATGCTATTTTCTGGTGATGAAGCTTTAAAACAAGTTAGAGTTTTATCAGGAGGAGAAAAAGTAAGATGTGTCCTTTCAAAAATGATGCTTTCAGGTGCAAACTTCTTAATATTTGACGAACCAACAAATCATTTAGATATGGAAAGTATTACATCTGTAAATGAAGGAATGAAAAAATTTGCAGGAAATATATTGTTCACATCACATGATCATGAGCTTACTCAAACAGTTGCAAATAGAATTATTGATATTAAAGAAGATGGAAATGTTATAGATAGAGAAGTTTCTTATAATGAATATCTAGGAATTGAATAATTTACAACAAACTATAACTATAAATATTATAATTAAAAATATCACATTAAAGTAAAATTATTAGACTTAAAAGTTTAATAATAAAAGCTTCAATGTGGTATTTTTTTTGCAAATTACCATTTGGTAAAAAGACGAAAAATACACTAATCCCTAATAAAAAGTTCAAATATTACAAAAAAAGTAATAAAAAAGTAAAATAAAAGACAAAAAACAGCAAAAAGCAATATCCGTAACAGGTTAAACGATGCATAAAAAACATAGTATTGAATTGTTACAGCGAATATCTTAAGATAATAAAGAAAGAATGTCTGTAAAAGGAGAGAAAATTTATGAGAAAAGGAAAAATTTTAACAGCAGTATTTGCAATAATAAGTATAATGCTAGTAGCAGTTATTGGAATAGTAAATGCTAGTAACACAAAATATTACCTAGCAGAAGTAATTGATGACGGAAGTAGTAATTTAAATGGTAATGACCAAACAGAAATTACCAAGAAAATTATTCAAGACAATTCATCAAACTTAATATATGAAGTAAACTTAAAAAACAAGATACAATCAACATCAGCAAAAGAAGTAACGATATTAGTAGATACATCCAGAAGTACAGGAATTAATGACCCTGCTAAAAATGTAATTGCAAAAGCAGCAAATTTAGCTGAATCATTATATGATAATGTATCTGGAATTAAGATAGCTGTTGCAGATAGTACAGGAATTAAATTAAATTTAAGTACTAATAAAGAAGCAATATTAAATGCTATAAATAGTCTAGAAGTTGTAGATGGAGATACTGTTGATGAAAGTATAGTAAGAGCTGGAACAGCTTTTTCAACTGATAGTAATAGTGGAAAAACTATGATTATTTTTACAGATGCAACAGATACAATGGGAGAAGTTAAAGGAATACAAGATAAAGGAATATCTGTTATATCAATACTAGATAACATGACAAGACAATCATTTGAAAGTAACGGAGTATCTACAATAGGAACAACATATATGGTAGATAATATTAATATTGATAATATAATAAGTTCATTAAATAAAACATTATCAAATATTGTAGTAACAGACGAATTTGCAGACGAAATAACAAAATACTTTGATTTTAGTGTTGAAAGTAAAGGTGACAATGATACAGTTACACCAACAGCAACAGGATATACATGGAATATTCCAAGTTTAACAGCAAACACAACAGCAACATTAAGATTTAAATTAACACTAAAAGATTTTACAAAAATAGATGCTAGTGATGCATACAAAAACATAAATACAAGTAAAAACATGAATGTAAAATATGAAGACCTAGGAGCTTCAAAAACATATGATGTTGCAGAATCACCAGTAATATTACTTTGTGAAAAATATAGTGTAACAATACAAGCTGTAAGTGAAGAAAACACAAATTTACCTGTTGAAGGAATTGATGTTAAAGTAGTAGCTACAACAGAAAGTGGAAAAGTTGTATATGATGGTACATTACAAACAGATTCAAATGGAAAAGTTATAATTGATAACTTAAAAACACTAGGAAAATTAACATTTACAGCAACACCACAAGTAAATAAAACAGGATACCAATCATCATCACCTATAACATTTGATACTTATAATGAAGAAACAGGAAAATTATTAAAAGTAACAACAGAAGGAATAGATTCAACAATAGATGATGCAAAAAGAGATATACTAGTAAAATTACCTATTAGTACACAAAAATTCACTTTAGAGGTAAATCTAGCTGAAAAGAATAATACAAATGTAAAAGTTGGAAATACTGAATTTAGATTAATACAACCAAAAATAAACAATAAATATGAATTAAGTGCATTATATGGAACAACAGGATCAAATGGAAAAGTTATATTTACACCAAGCATTATGCCAAAAGCAGGAACATATGATTACATATTATCACAAACAACAGAAGCACCAAATTATGAATCAATGGGAAATGTTACATTAAGAATTACATTTGACGATAGCGGAAAAGTAACAAAAATTGAAAAGAAATACAATGATAAAGTAGAAGCAACAAGAATAAATGATTCATATGCAATTGTTAATGTAGTAAATGTAAATAAAGCAACAGACAATTTCAATTTTGAAGTTGAGGTATCTGACAAAATAAATAATAATAGCAAGATTGAAGGAGCTATTTACAATGTAGAAGTAACAACACAAGATGGTGGGACAGTTACATATAGTAATCAAACAACAGATTCTAATGGAAAAATTAATTTAACATTATCAGGAAGTGGATATATTACAATTAAAGTAACAGAAGTTAACCCTAAAGTAGGATATTATAAAGATAGTGTTGTAAAAGAATTTGTAGTTGAAAGAACAGATGGAACATTAAAAGGTATAATGAGATCAGTACCAGCAGATTTAGATGTTGCAGTAATTTCAGGTGAAAACAAAGTTAAATTAAATTTAATAAGTGAAATGAATGCAAATCCAAGTGTTATACAAATTCAAGTAGCAGATATGCAAGAAAATGACATATTTATCCCTGGAGTAACTGTAAAATTAATAGGATTAGAAACAAAAGAAGAATATACAGCAGTTACAGATGCAGAAGGAAAAGCAACATTTTTAGTACAACCACAAGAAACAAGAGAAGATTTCTATCCATATAAAGTAGAATTAGTTAATAGTACAATACCAAATAGTTACTCACCAGTAACAGGAGATATACTAATTGGTGTAAAATATGATGAAAATAATGAGATATGTGAAACTAGTGACAATGAAGGACCAATATGGCATCACGAGCCAATCCAATATACAGAAGATGACTTCACATATCATGCTGGATATTTTGGAATAGGACTTGAATTAAATGAGGCAGATTCATATAACTTTAAAATTAACTTATCAGACTATGAAAATGGAAAACCATTACAAGGAGCAACATATAACATCACAATAGATGATGGAACAAATGTAAGAAAAATTTCAAACAGAGCAACAAACTCTGATGGAATGATATCAACTAGATTAATACCAGCAGACCATTTAACAATAAAAATACAACAAGTAAAAAGTAGAATAGGATATGTTGCAGACACAACAGAAGAAACAATAGAACTAGAAAAGAAAAACGGAATTTACCAAATAGTAAATCAAGATCCATATGATTACTCAGATAGAAAAAATGGTGCAGTAATAGATGATAAAGATATTACTTATTATCATACAAATGAAAGAAAAAATAGTGATAGTGTACTATTAAATCTTTACATAAATAAAATGGACAAAAATGATAATAGATTAGGAAATATTAAAGTAAAAGTTTCTTCAGATACATTAAAAAATAGTGATGGACAACTTTTAAATGAACAATTAGAAACAGACCAAAATGGTTATATACAATTAGAAAAAATAAAAGTAACAAACATAGAAATACCAAAAGATTGTGAACATTTTCTATACATAGCAGAAACAGATGGTGAAGGAAACGAAATAGAAAGCACAAAAATAAAATTAAAATTAACATTTAGATACAATGAAAACAAAGTAATTGTAGAATTGACAAATGCAGAATCAACATGGGGAAATAGACTTATAAAGAATAAAACATTTAATGGATATGAAACAGATATAGCATATGAATCAAATCTATATCTAGACATATATGGAAACTACGAAGATGTAGGAAACTTCTCATTAGACTTAAGAAAATTAAATGAAGAAGGAAACATACTAAATGGTGCAAAATATGATGTAGTTATTACTAGAACAGACGGAACAAAAATCATAAAAAAAGACTTAGAAATAACAGACAATGTAGAATTTGAAGGAGTTTTAGTAAGTGAAGGAACAACAATAGATATAACAGAAACACAAGCACCAGAGGGATACAAAGAAAATGAATATACAGAAACATTAAAAATTGCAGAAATATCTGATGATGGAACAGTATCAGTAGATTTACAAGATGCAGGATATGCACAAAATAGAGCATCAATAAAAGACATCCAAACAATACCATTAAGTGATGGAACAAGTAAAACATGTGTAACATTAGACTTAATAGATCAAAACCTAAACACATTTAAATTTGGAATAACAACAAAAGACACAGTATCAGATGCAGGAATCCAAGGATTTAAATACTATTTCCACACAACTAAAGGAGCACAAGTAGAATCAGAAGAAACAAATAGTGAAGGAAAAGTAACAACAAGAGTAGGAGCAAGTTATGCAGGACAAACAGTAGAATACACAATTAAAGAGATACAAACAGCAAAATACTATAAAGGATTAAAAGACCCAATTACATTAAAAATAGTATATGCAGATGATGGAACAGTAGATGCAAATGCAACAATAGCTGCACAAACAGATGTAAACTACACAAAAACATGGGATATATTAGCTACAAATACAACTGACGGAAATGACATAGACATAGTAATTAAAAATGAACCACAAGACCCATTAAAAGTAGAACTACAAACAGTAGACAAAATAACAGGTGCAGAAATAAACAACATTGAATATCAAATAAATCCTACTATAAATCTAGAAGGAAAAGGAACAACAGACATAGATGTTGGATATGTAGCACCAAGTTCATTACAAATATATACATTAAAACAAGTAGAAGAATTAACAAACTACAAACCATTAGACACACAAACATTTAGATTATTATATGATGAAAATGGAGACATAGTAGAACCATCTAACTTATCAAGTAATCTAGAATTTGTAAGCAAAAATGGAAAAACAATTAAATTTAAAGTATATGTAGAACCAAGAGTTCCAATAGTAATAACAGCATTAGGATTCTTTGACAATAAACCATTAGACGGAACAGAATACACAATAAAACAAGACATAGATACAACAAAAGGAAAAACAAACTCAAACGGAATTGCGACAGTATATAATGGAATATTAGGAAAAGATGAAGACATAACATATACAATAACAGAAGAAAAAATTACACAAGGATATGTAAAACTAGATGCATTCAGAATAAAAGTACATTACAATTCAAATAGAGAAATTGATAATGTAAGCTTAGAAGGAGAAACAAATCGTTGGATTTCTGTAACATACAAAACACCATCTGAAGCGACAGATACAGGATATAACGGAAATGACAAAGGAATAGTACAAATAACATTAAAACACTATCCAGAATTCTTAATTAATATTACAAATAAAGACAGACTAGATAATAGTAATTTATCAGGAGCATTATATAAAGTAACATCAACTATAAACACAAGCGATGAGAATGTTCTAACAGATAGTAATGGCTTAGGCATTGCAAAATTAGGCAAAACATTAATGGATGACAAAATAGTATACACAATAGAAGAAACAAGAGCTGCAAGTTTATATCAAACAATAGAAAAACCAGTAAAAGTTGAAGTTACATTTGATGAAAATGGATATGTAACAAATGCAGAAGTAATTGATGGTGAAGATTTTGCTTCAGCTAGCAAAATAGCAAATATTACAGATCCTAGAGATAACTTCGCAATTAATGTAGAAATAAAAAACTGTAAGATGTTAAAATTCAATATAACAGCAGTAGATAGTCAAGATTCAACATATGCATTAAGAGGATTAACATTTACAGCACAATCTGAATTAGATGGAACTCAATTAAGCTCAAGCACAATGCAAACAGATATTAATGGACAAGGAGTTTTAGGCTTAGACAAAGATTATGCTAATAGAACAATTAAATATACAATAAAAGAAACTAGAAAGGTTTCTGGATACCAATTCCCTTCAGAAGATTTAATAATTGAGGTAACATATGATAGCCAAGGAAAAATGATTAAAGATTCTGTAAAAATGTTACAAGGAGCAGGATATACAGAAATAACAAATATAGACCCAGACGGATTTAATATTGACTTGAAAATTGTAAATGATGAAACAGAAGACTTTGGAGTAGCTATAACAGCAGTAGACAAATATGATGATAGTATTAAGTTAAAAGATGTAGACTATGATGTTTATATGATGACATCTGATTATGCAAGAGATGATAATTACACAGGAAATACTACAACAGATACATATGGAGAAGGATATGTTCAATATGGAAAATATGTATCAAGTAATCCAAATGGTAACGAAACAAGAAGTATTATGATAAAAGAAACAAATTTATCAGACCAATATAGAACAATAAGAGGGGAAATTGTTGTTAATGTAACATTTGATGCAAATGGTATTGTACAAGATGTAAGTGTACCTGGAGGATATAACACTTATCTTGGATGGGTAGCAGACACAAGATTTGTAACAGTAACACATACAAGACATACAGTATCTGTAACAATTAAACATTATCCATACTTATTTATGAATGTAAAAGCAGTTGATATGTATACTGGAGACACATTAGCAGGAAAATATAAAATAAGTACAACAAGAGGACCAGGATATTCATATGTAGACGCATCTAAATTACCAATGCAAAATAGAATTTCTAAGGTACAAAGCGACATATATGAATCAGAAAGCAGAGGTGCAACATTAGATGATTTAGTAAATACATTATCTAAAGATCCATCTATAGATAGAATAAATTATGCAACAGACAAACAAAGTGCAACATTTACAGTAGGAACAACAGTATACACTGTAAATAGCATATTAGAAGTAACAAAAGCACAAGCACCAGGATATTATTCTGGAACAACAGGATATACAAGCATTGATTATATAGGAAATGGAATAGGAGAAATCTTAGAACAAAACTATACAACAACAGATGACGGGAACTGGGCAAAAGTAGGTGTAGGACCAACAGAAACAGATGGAGCAGAAAGAACATACTATATTTATGAAGAACAAGCACCATCATCACCAATGCAATATCAACAATATAGACCAAGATATTTAACATGGGAATATTCAAAAATAGTAGCAACAATTACAGTAAAATATAACAATAAAGGAAGAATAGAAAAATATACAATAGATGGAACATATTCTAATAATAACATTAAAGAATTCTTAGATGTAGAAATATTAGATGGTACAAATTTAGGAATAACAATTAAATACGCACCAATAACAACAATGGACGTAACAGCAATTGATACAGTCTCTAAACAAGGATTATCAAATATACGAGTATCTCCATATGGAGGAAATGACTATGGAACAAAAACATCTTATGAATATAGAACAATAGGATATTACACAACAGATTCACAAGGTAAAACAAATTACACATATTGGGGTGGAAATATCAATAAAGGCGAAAATGAATATGTAATAGATACATCTTTAATGGGATACCAAGGATATTTTGCAACAGGAACAATAAGAATAAAAGTAGCTTATGATGATTATGGAAGAATATCAGCAGCAACTGTATTAACTAAAAACGAAAATAATCTACCAAATGCAGAGGTTGAAAGCTTTGAAAACAATAACTTAAAAATTAAAATTCTATATAATAGAAAATTTAATTTAAAAATTGAAAAACAAGATGAATATGATGAAAATACAAAATTAACAGCACAATTTGATATTCAATCAAATAAGGAAGAAAAAACATCAATAACATCTGACAATTTAACAACAGTTGGAATGATTAGACCAGGAGAAAAAGTAGAATACTCACTTTCTGAAACAACTGTACCACAAGGATATATACCATTAGATAACTTGAAATTTACAGTAACATACAATAAAGATGGAACAATAAAAGAAGCAAAATCAGAAAGTCCACTATTTGAAGTTTCTGCAAAGAGAGCAGATATTGACACAGTAAGACCAACAACAGTAGAAGATTTAAGAATAAAAATTAAAAATGAACCAAGATTTGCAATAAAATTAAATGTTATGGATAAATTCTACAATGAAAAGAAACTTTCAGATGTAACATTTGAAATTACAAGTGATAAAGGTGATACAGCAACAGGAAGTCCAATAACAGACCAAAACGGAAGTTTAACAGCATATATAGCAAAACCATATAAAAATGAAACAATAAGGTATACAATAAAACAAACTTCAACACCAAATGGATATTACCAAAATACAACACCAATAGTTGCAGAAGTAACATTTAATGAACAAGGCAGAATAAAAGAATACACAATAATTTCAGGTAATGAAGTAACAAAAATAGATACAACTAAATTCCAAAACGAAAGATATATAGAACTTAATGTTTTAGGAAATATGCCAAGAGATATGGTTATAGGAATTGATAACAAAGACAAAACAACAAACGCACCAATTTCAGGAATACAATTTAAAGTAACATCACAAGAAGTATCTGGAGGAAGTGCAATAAAGGATAAAACTATAATTACAGATGAAAATGGTAAAGCAATAGAAGCAATAGATACATTTAAAGAAACATCAACACGAAGAGTTGTAAATTATACAATTTCACAAGTTAACAAACCAGATTCATATAGAAAAATACAAGATATAGTAGTACAAATTACATATAATGAAGATGGAAGCATGTTATCTAGAAGTATATTAAGTAATCCAAGCAATGTTAATATACAAGTAGCATTAGGAGGAAAATTACAATATTGTGGAGATGAACCAGTACACATATTATTAGGAATACCAAATGATAATGCATATGATATTAACATAAAAGATGAAGACAAAAATTATACAGGTTTAGGAATTGACGGAACATTATATGATGTATCTATAAATGGACAACAAGTATCAACAACAACAGGTTCAGACGGAATTGCAAGTGTATTAGGAAGACAAGAAGTTGGAACAATTACAATACAAATTTCAGAAAATACACCAGGAATAGGATACAAAGCAGATAATAACAATAATACTACAATTGTATTAGAAAAAGGTGAAACAAACTATTCATTAAAATTAATATCAAACAGTAACCCAACATTTGCAGAAGTAAATGTAAATGAAGATTATGGAACTGTAGATGTTAAATTTAAAAATGAAACAAGATCAAGTATAACTTTAGTAAAAGATGTAAAAGAGGTAAAATATGACATTACATCAAAAGAAAGTGATGGAAATGGAGGATTTACAAATGAGCAAGTTATAGGAACAGCAGCATCTGAAACAGAAGTACAAGAAAAATTACATTATGAATTAGGAGTTACACCACAAAACAAGACAATAGTATACACATTCAAACAAGTTGATTACCCAGCAGACTACTATAAAGTAGGAGATGGAACATTTGAAGTAACTGTAGAATATGACATGTATGGACACATCAAAGAAAATGGAATAACAACAAATTCTAATAGAGTAGATGCAATTGAAGATCCAGAAAGATCACATGATATAATTGTAATTGTATCAGAATACCAAGACAATAATAATAATCCAGATGATCCATCAGATCCAACAATGGATAAAGATGATCCAAACTACAACTTCAAAAATCCAGATAAAAGTTCAATCACAGTTATAAAAGACAACAAAGATGTAAGATATCAAATTGGATATAAAGAAATAGATGATGCTGGTAACGAATCAAATGCAAGAATGGTAGGAGACGAAAGCACAGAATTAACATCTAAAGAACAATTGTATTATGAAACAGGAAAATTACCAAAGAATAAAACAATAGTATTTACTATTAAAGAAATAGATCCTTTACCAAGCGGATATACATCAAATGGAATTATAGAAGTAACAGCAAAAGTAAATGATAACAGATTAATTTATGACCTAAAGAGCAACACAGATAAAGCTAAAGTTAAGTTAATACCAACAGGTTCAAATGACATAGCAGTTATAATTGGTGAGGAATATGGAAGCTTAACACTAACAAAATCAGATGAAAATGTAAAATACAAAATAACATCAAAAGAAGAAAACTCAGATGGAACAACAGCAAATGAAAAAACAGTATTTGAGGAAAGCGAAGCAGACGCATCAAGAAGAAAAATATACATTTGCTTAAGAGAACAAATTGTAAGCAAAACAATAGTATACACATTTACAGAACAATATATACCAGAAGGATATAAATCAAGAGGAACATTTGAAATTAAAGTTACATATGACGGAGACGGCAAAGTAACAAATATAGAAAATGACAATTACTTCTTAGCAACAGAGGAAGACCCAATCGGTTCTGGAGATATATATGCAACTGTAAGAACAGACGAACAACTAGAAAATAGTAGAATTCCTTACACAATAAAAGTAGTATCTCAAGAAGTTGATACAAACCTAAGAATAAATGATTCAATGTTTGACATAGATATAACACAAGCAGGAGGAGATCTAATTTCACAAATGAAAGATGCAAAAACAGCAAATGTTGAGAAAAAAGGATATATACTTGAAAAAGGTGTTATAAAAGTAGAAGACATAAAAAAAGACGGAGAAATAGATATTCATGTAAATCAAAAATTACCAACAGCAGATGGATATAAATTTGGAAGTCAAAAAACATCAGGATTAGTAAAAGTAAAAGTTGATTATACAAAATCAGCAACAGGAGGATTAGATTATCCAGAATTTACTAAGATTGATGATGATGGCTTAGATGTATCAATTGACAATACAAACAAAGTTATTACAGTAAAAGTTAACAACGAACCTGAAATAAATATGGAAATAACTGACATACTAAAAACAAAAGATGATGATGGAAATATTGTAAAAACACCATTAGATGGTTCTAAATTTACAATTACATCTAAAATACAAACAAAAACAGATATTACAGACACAGACTTAAATGTAACAACAAAAATGACAGATGAAAATGGTAAGACAGAAACAAAAGCAGGAAGACCATATGCAGGAAAAACAGTATTATATACAATACATCAAGAAGAAAGAGAAGAATATGAACCATTACAAGATATTGTGGCATTAGTACAATATGATACAAAAGGTAATGTAAAATATTACGAGATAATTAGTTGTCCAGATGATGCAGAAGTAACAGGTGAAATCGGAACAAGAAATGTTCAAATAACAGTAACAAATACAATAAGAAAATACAAACATGGATATAAATTCATATTAAGAAAACACCATATTGATGATGGTGAATATGGAGAATTAATACCAGGAGCTAAATTTAAAATAGAAGTTGAACAAGAATATGGAGAATACAATACTACTTGGGAAGCAGTTACAGATTCTGAAGGTATGATTACAAGTGACTTGTTTGACGGATATGGAAACATTACTATAAAAGTAACTGAATTAGATGCACCAGAAGGATTTAAAACTGATGGTAAAACAATGATAGGAAAATATAAAAGAGACAAAAATACTGGAAAAGTAAGTGAAGTTGACTGTAAAGATATGGGATTTGAATATAAAGAGGACGAATCTATTATATATCTAGACCCAACAAATGAACCAAGAGACAACTTATACACAATAATTGCAAATAAAGTAGATAAGAAAACAGGAAAACAAATTACAGACAGTTATGCACAATTTAATGTAAAGATGATTGGACAAGAAAATGTCGGAACAGAAGATGAACCAGACATGGAAAATGTAGAAACATATGTAGGAAGTTATACAACAGACAATAAAGGTAAAGCTAAAATAGAAAATCTACAAAAACCAGAAAAACCAGGTGTATACAAATATGAAATAACAGAAACACAAGCACCAGATGGATATGTTAAACTAGACGAACCAGTTATATTACAAGTAGAATTTGAAGAAGACTCAAATGGAAAAATTGTAATGAAAGACAATCCAACAATCTTATCTGGAGATGCAAGCATCAAGAGTAAGAAAAAAGACTTGTTAAACATCACAATAAACAACCTAAACGAAAAAGATTTAAACAAATACACACTTGATATAACAAAGAAAGACGCTGAAACAGGAGACCCAATTGAAAATATGGCATTATTCAAAGTTTGGTTACCAGATAATGAAAACACAGCACTATATGCAGAAACAATGAACAATGACTATGGAAAAGGAAAACTAGATTATTGCTATATTGAACAAGACAAAGACTACAGCACTAGATTAACAAGAATGGATATACCAACTGAAGAAAAAACACTTAAATATATATTTAGAGAGGTATCAGCACCTGAAGGATACAAGAAAATAGATGAAGACCTAGAATTAGATATAGTATTTAAGAAAGAAGAAAGTACTGGAAAAATGATTATTGACCAAATAATATCAAGTAATGATAAATATTTGAAAGTTAATACACCAACACCATGTAATACAGACACAGTACTAAGTATAGACATCTTAAACAATCAAGACAAAGGTGAAGAATACACAATACATTATGATGCAAATGATAATGGAGAAGGTGCAATAGTGCCAGCAGACCAAATTAAATATGAAGACGAAGACATACAATTAAGCACAGAAGAACCAACAAGAAATGGATACACATTTAAAGGATGGGCAACATCATCAGATGCAAAAGAAGCAGAATTTACACCAGGAGACACATTTACATTAAATCAAAACACTACATTATATGCAGTATGGGATCAACCATTATATCTAAAAACAGACAAATATGTAATATCAACAGTAGATAAATATTCAACAGATGCAAATGCAGGAGAATATGTAGACGGAGATCAATATATCTTCGGAGTAAAACCAGGAATAGGAGCATATAGACAAGACGAAGAAAATAAAGGAACAATTACAGCAGATTTAATAGACAATATAACAACAAACGCAGATAAAATAGAAATTATTACAAGAAACAACGAAATATTGGGTAATGACGAACTAATAGGAACAGGAATGAAATTAGTATTAACTAAAGGCGAAGAAAAAATAGAATTAACAATAATAGTATTAGGAGATGTTGATGGAAACGGAAAACTAGAAGGTTCTGATAAGACAAAGGCAAGCAAATATATAAGCCAAGATGATACATCTCAATTTGACACAGTAGAAAAGAAATTAGCACTAGATGTAAATCTAGACGGAAAGATAAGACCATCAGATTTAACATTGTTAAGACAAGCATTAGCTAATGATGATAATAGTCAAATGGGAGGTGTAAGAAATGAAAACAATAATTAAAAAAATAATTACAATAATAATCATAGCAATTATAATTTCTATAGGAATCACAAACACTAAAGCTGTAGGAAATGCAGACTATTCATATGTTGAAGTTACAGCAGATACCTCAAAATATGAAACAGATGGTACAATAGAAATAACTATAAGTTTAAAAAATGTAAACCAAAACATTTCATATTTTGACGGATATATATACTATGACACAGATTTGTTTGAAGAAGTACAAAGCAGCGACTTTAGCAACAAGTATAGTGATGAAGAATTAAGTTACTTTAGTTACAGCGAATCAAAAAACAAAATAGTAATGGAATTTGATGATGATACTAAAGTAGACGAAGTTTGTAAATTAACTTTAAGAGCTAAAGAAAATGCCCAAATAGGAACAACATATTTCAAAGTAGATAATAGTTCATATTATTCATATGCTACTGATCAAACAACATACTTAGACAATATAACAAAAACAGTAACTATAAACCAAGAACCAGACCCAGGACCAGTAAGAGGATTATATTTATCAAGTGAAAAATATAAAATTGGTGATTATGACATCAAGAACTATAATGAAGGAGATAAATATATATCAAGAGTAGAAGATAATACAACATTAGAAGATTATATAAATAATCTAAAAACAAATGGAACAGTTAAAGTAATAAAACAAGACGGAAATGAATTAGGCGAAGGTGAATTAGTAGGAACTGGAATGACACTACAAGTAACAAAAGATGAAGAAAAAATAGAACTACAAATAGCAGTAATGGGAGATTTAGATGGAAATGGAAGAGTAACAGCAACAGACCTAGCAACAATAAATCAAGCAGTACTAGAATTAGTAGAATTAGAAAATGAATATGCATTAGCAGGAGATTTTGATGAAAACAACAGATTCACGGCAACAGACTTAGCACAATTAAATCAATTGTTATTAGAAAGCATATAAAAAATAAACACTTAGGCAGGATTGCTTAAGTGTTTATTAAATTAAAAAGGCTGAAAGTCAATAGTTGGGGTGGAAAACTTTGAAAGTTTTCTGCTCCAATATTTTTATGCATTTTTAAAATATAGTATAAAAATATCTGAAAATATGTAATTTTGAGTATAGTTAATAAACCAATTCAAAAAATTGGTAAATTATGGTAATATATAATTGATTATAATGTATTAACCACGATTAAGTAACATTATTCTTGCTTTAAAATTTGTAAAATTTCTTACACCAAAAGATATTCTTTTTAGAACTTTGATTTTATTATTAAAGCCTTCTGTAGGACCATTTGAATAAGGTACTTCTAAAGAGTTTTTTATCTCACAATACCAGTGTTGATAGGTTTTAGCACATTCTTGTAATTCAGGTATGTCAGATTCAAGATTATATTTAATCCACTTAGTAAGCTTATTTATCTTTATATTAGAATCTTCATCAGAATGAATAATATCTAATAGTTCTTCTTTTTCTCTGTATGCAATACGAAGATTTTCAGAATAATTATTAAGTATATAAGTTAATTCATCACGTTGTTCATCAGAAGTTAAGTTGCAAGCCCTTGAAAGAAGGAGTTTTCTAGAATGTTTAAAATAAATTCTTTCTTTTCTAGGTAAGTTATTTTGAACAGAGATTCTGATTTTATTAACAGTATCACAAGCATATCTAACAAAGTGAAAATGGTCTGCAACAATTTTAGCTTTTCTAAAATAAGTAAAAGCAATATCTTTATAAGTTTCCCATAAATCAGTAACAAAAAACTCAACATTATCAAGTTCAGATTTTGGAAATTTTTTAAAGTAATCACATAAAAAATGCTTATGTCTACATTTAAGTATATCAACAACTTCATGAGTTTCGCCATTAATTAAAGCAACCTGATATTTATAATGACCAGTATTTCCTTTAAATTCATCAATGCAAAGAACTCGAGGAAGATGAGAAAGAGTAACTGCAAGATATGGGAAAAGTCTGGAAATATATCCGGAAGAAATACCACACATATTAGCAATATCAGAGCAAGGAACGAGCTTGCGAAGTTGATCAATTATAAATTCAGTAAGTCTCATAGATTTTCTAGAATATTTATTTACAATAGAATTATTTTCATAAAAAGATTTATGGCAGAGTTTACATTCATATCTGCGTTTATTATATATAATTTTAGTATTTTTAAAGTATACAGGAATATCAGTTATTATTTGTGTTCTATAATCATGAATTTTAGTGGTTTGAGCGCCACAGTAAGGACATAAATGTTCTTTTACAGGTAATTCAATATAAATTTCTACTTTTTCTTTTAAATTTTTAATATTTTTTACGATAACATCTTCCAAATTTAATAAATTTTTGATAAAATTAGTTTGCACTTATCAATACCTCCTTTAATGTTTTTCGCAACTACATTTTATCAGGTATTTAAGATAAGTGCTATATTTTTACAAAAAAATGTTGAAGTTTTTTAATCACCCCAACATTTATTATAGAACCGAGATTTTTATATGTGTTTAATTAATTCTAACATAATTGAAACAGAAAATAAAGAGGTAAAAAGAAATTCGGATATAACATATGAAGAAAGATGTAAAATAGAATTTATGGTAAAGAAGAAATATACAATGCAAGAAATGTCAGAAGAATTAGGAAGAAATAAATCAATAATATCAAGAGAAATAAATAGACATTGTGAAGAAAAGTGGGATTATAATACGGGAATATGTAAAAAAGTATATTCAGCAGCAGTAGCACAAGGAAAATATGAATATAGTAAGAAAAAAGCAGGAAGAAAATGTAAATTAAGTAGAGCATTGAAACAATTTATAGAAGATAAAATATTAAAGGAAAAATGGTCACCAGAAGAAGTGGCAGGATATATAAAAGTAAATAATATAAAATTTGAAATACAGCCAAGTTTTCAAATAATATATTATTGGATAGAAAAAGGAAAATTAAATATAAGCCCATTAGATTTAGTGCATAAAGCCAAATTAGAAAAGAAAGGAAAGAAAGAAGAAAAGACAGAGAAGAAGCCAAAACATCCAGAGAAAAGTATTCATAATAGACCAAAAGAGATAGATGAGAATAAAGAATTTGGACATTGGGAATTAGATTGTGTAGAAGGTTCAAAAGACAGTAAAAAGACGTATATGACACTTTTAGAAAGAAAGACAAAGAAATATATAGTTATAGAAATGAAAGAACACACGAATGAATGTATAAAAAAAGCAATAGATGGTCTAGAGGAAAATTATGGAAGTAAATTTAAAAAAATATTTAAAAGTATGACAACAGATAATGGACATGAGTTTTTAAATTATGATAAAATAGAAATATCAAAATTTAACGAGAATGAGAGAAGAACAGTAGTGTATTATGCAGATCCATATAGTTCATGGCAAAAAGGGATGAATGAAAATTGTAATGGAATATTGAGAAGATTTATACCAAAAGGAACGGATTTAAATAAAATAACAAGTGAGAAATTGGAGAAAATATTAAAAAAAATAAATGGAAAGCCAAGGAAAATATTGGGATTTACACCAGCAGATAAAAGATTTAAAGAAGAAATAGAAAAAATAGTTGCATAAATTATATATTGATTTTGCGTTGCTATTATTTTTTGAATGGACACAAAAATATTTTTTCATTTTTTTGTTATTTTTCTATTGACAAAGAAATATCAAATATGCTATTATAAATATTGTCAATAAGAAATGCGGATGTGGCGGAACTGGCAGACGCGCTGGTCTTAGGAACCAGTGCCAACGGCGTGGGGGTTCGAGTCCCTTCATCCGCACCAAAGTAGAAAAACAGAGCATAATTAATACCCTGTTTTTTATTTTTTTATAAGAAATAATGTAATAAATAATCCCATAAAAATTCTATTTTATGCATAAACCATTTTATTTATAATTCCCAACACTTATATACGCAACTCTCCCCGTCATTCTAACTCTAACCTTATCAACATATGAATTAACATGTTGCAAAACAATAACAGAAGTATTATCTTTATATTGATATCTATAACCTGTCAAATTAGAATTTGAATACAAAACACAATTTTTTATTCTTTTAACCGTTCCAACATTTGAACTTCCAGAAACACTTGAATAATTATTTGTATTTATATAGGCAACTCTTCCAGTCACATTAACTCTAACTTTATCAACATTTGTAGCAACATTTTCAAGTACTGTTACAGTAGTATTTGCCTTATAATTATATCTATAACCAGTTAAATTTGAATTACTATATAAAATACTTGCCCTAGCCAATTTTTTTGTTTGTCCTGATGTTACTACTACACTACTATTCCCAATATTTGTACTTGTATAATTTAGAGATATCCATCCCCTATCCGTTTTCCCAAAGCCATTTGATTCAGCCAAAATTGTGACGATTGTTCCTTTAGCATATCCACCAACCCTTGGATATGATGTACTTGCTCCTGCTCTAATATTTAATCCGCTATTTGCTGTTATTTTAACTTGATAATTCACTTTTGATGTTCCACTATTTGCATTATCTGAAGTATTATTATTTTCATTTACATTTGTTCTTTCATTTTTAAAGCAGAAAAACTTTTTATAATTTGCATATTGTCTAAAATTTTGAATTGACACATATGTTGTATTTCCTTTTACAATTGCTTTTCCTCTTCTACTTGCGACATCATATTTTCCATTATATAAATATGAATCATATACTTTTATATAATTTCCTTCAAGTCCAACCATAACAACAAAATGTCCTCCATATGTAAATAGCCCTTGATTACAACTTGCTATTATATAATGATTGTCTTTTAATTTGGCGATTGCGTCGTCTAATTTGTAGTATTCACTATATCCAATATCAAACACATCAGCGGTCCATTTAAACGCACTCCAGTATGTTCCCTGGTTTGCTGAACGATATCCGTATTTCATGTATAAATCCGCCATCTGGTCTGGTGTTATATTACCTTTTATGCTAGATACTACCATTGCTGCGGCTGCTGGTCCGCATCCTGATGTTCCTATTGTTTGTGCTGTATTCCCTACACTTGAATACATTTTATTTTTCCATCTATTGTCTATTTGTGAATAATATGTTAGCCCAGAATATTCACCTAACTGAACATTTGGAGTTTTTTCTGCTCCATTATATGCTATTATTCCTTGTTCTTCAAAACCTTCTGCTTCTGTTTCTTGAACTTCAACAGTCTGCTCGTCTTCTTCTGTTAGTATTGGAATTTCAGTGCTTGATTTATTTGATTTATTTTCATTATCAGTATTGTTCACGGTGTTTGCACTATCATTTGGCAAATCTTCACCATTTGTATTTTCCACATTTTGAATGTTGTTTTCTGCTATATTATTTTGATTTTTTTGTCCACCTTGTAAATTACATTGTGATAATATCACAAATAAAATAAGTATTAGAACTATTCCCTCTAATACTATTAATTTTTTACGTTCCTTATTCATAGCAATGTCCCCCTTGTTTTTAGTACTTATTTAATCATTATTCTACTTTTGTTTGATTTAGTACTTTTGGGAGATTTATATTTTTACTTACATAAAAAATACATTGCTATTCCGCCAACTATTGCTATTATAAAACCTATTATTTTTAGTCCAGCAGAGCCTTCGTTTTGGTCTCCAAATCCAAAGAATTTTTTTGTTATGATTCTCGCATCATATATTAGTGTTATTCCAAATAATATTAATATCATCATTATTAATCTCATTATTATATTTAACATTTTTATCGACATCCTTTTATTTTTTATACCATTATATTAATATTTTTTAGTCTAAAAGTCAAGAAAAAATGGAGCAATGCTCCATTTTTTCTTATACATCTTTGTCAGCAATTTCAATCACTTTACCTGCAAGTTTTTTTACAACGTGACTAACAGTCTGACCTGATAGCCACTCTGCTGGTACTTTCTCAGAATTGTTAAGAGCTGCTTCAAGCTGATCAAGAGATTTTGCAGAACTTACTTCAACAAGATTCTTCTTGCCATAATTTTTCTTCATCTCTTTCATCGTCTTTGTTGCAATCTCATCCATTTTTTCTTCTGGATGTCTTAACTTACGTAATACCATTTCGGTTAAAAACCGAGTATGATACTTGTCAAGTTTAAGTGTCTTAACCTCCTCAAGAGTAATCTCAAAAAGCAATTTTTTGTTGTTCATTATGTCTATCTCCTTTTCTTAAATGGACCTCCAATTGGAAGCTCTTTTATTAGTTACTCACGTCTCTTTGACGCTAACTATATTATACCACAATTTACATAAAATTGCAAATTAGATTTTACAAAATATTAATTATCTTTTATAACAAGCATATCATCCTTTATAAACTATTTACTTTATCTAAAATCAAAAAGATATTCTAAAAAAATAAATACAACATATATTTATACAAAAAACAAAACGGAGGTAAAAAAGTGAAAAAAACAATAACAACATTTATATTAATCATAATGTGCTTAACACCAATATCATTAAGTTATGATACAACAAGTTCATACATATGGAGTACAGATATGGAAACATCGCCCGTCTCCTCTTCTATCACCTCAAATACAAATAGTAATAATTCCATTTCCACAAATAAAACTTTCAATAACATATCAACATCAAACACAGTAGAAACTAATTCACAAGTAGAAGATACTAACTCTTTAAACTTAGAAAGTGGAGCGGCCATATTAATCGAACAATCAACAGGTCAAGTCTTATACTCTCACAACGCACATGAACAATTACGTCCAGCATCTGTTACAAAAGTCATGAGCATTTTATTGATAATGGAACAAATTGATAGTGGAAACTTATCTTACTCAGACACAATAAGTTGTTCAGAAAATGCACGTTCTATGGGTGGCTCTCAAATTTGGCTTGACCCTAGAGAAACTCTTACAGTTGATGAAATGTTAAAAGCAATATGCGTAGTATCTGCAAATGACTGTGTAGTTGCAATGGCCGAACACATTGCAGGTTCAGAAGAAGCTTTTGTTCAAATGATGAATGACAAAGCCAAAAAACTTGGAATGAATGATACCACTTTCAAAAATTGTCATGGAATTGATGAAGATGGGCATGTTACATCAGCTTATGATATAGCTTTAATGTCTAGAGAACTTTTAACAAAACATCCTAATATCATCAAATATACAACTATTTGGATGGATAGTTTAAGAGATGGAAAATCTCAACTTGTAAATACAAATAAATTGATAAAAACTTATAGAGGTATCACAGGCTTAAAGACTGGTTCTACATCCCTTGCATTATATAATTTGTCAGCAAGTGCTACTCGTGATAATTTGTCTTTAATTGGAGTTATAATGAAGGCTCCTTCTACTAAAGTAAGATTTGCCGAAGCTCAAAAATTATTGGACTATGGCTTTAATAAATTTTCATTTAAAAGTTTTGGAAATAGTGGCGATGTGATTCAAACTGTTTCTATTAATAAAGGTGTTAAAAATCATGTTGATGCTATATTACAAAATTCTGTTGGTACTTTGATAGAAAAAGGTAAAGAAAATCAAGTTGCACAAACTGTTGAAATTAATGACAATATTGAAGCTCCTATAAAAAAGGGTGATGTTATTGGCAAAGTTGTATTTTCTTTAGATAGTTCTGAACTTTCTTCTACTAATTTGGTGGCTTCGTGTGATGTTGATAAAATTACTTTGTTTACTATGGCTAAGAAAGTTATTTATAGTTGGGTTGATTTATTAAGAAGTTAAAAAAAGATGAGATTTTGTGTGATTATACCAAATCTCATCTTTTTTATCTATCCATGTGTAACAAATTTTTATTTTTGTTTTAATCTCAAATATCCAAGTTCAACCCAACTATTATAAGCAAGATTAATCTTAAACACCAACTTAGGCTTAGCACCAGCCCTATTCTTATCAATAACACAAGAATAATATCTAACATCAGGATCATCAGATTTCTCCAAATCAAAAAATTTTGTATCAACCTCTTTCAAAGAATACTCATATTCATCCAAATGATCCCTTGATATTTGTTTAAACAAGCACAAAGTATCCAAAACCTCTTTTACCGTTCTACTAACTGCTAAATCATTTACATCCAAATTAATTGGAGAAGTTGCATTTTCAGCTAATTGTAATGAAGAACATATAAAAATATTAAAATTTTGCGCCAAATTTGAAAGTATAGTTGCTGTCCTCTTTATCTCTTCTGGATTTCCAATATTGCTTGTATCTGTTTTCAATGTATCATAAAATACATATTCAATATGTTCTTTATAATAATAATTTATAATAACCTTTTTAAGTTCATCATTTGTATGGTCTGTAATATTAATAAAATATATTGAATTATTTATTTGTTTGCTAGCCCAATCAATAGCTTTAATTGTTTTATTAAAATCTGTTGAAATTTTAAACAATCTTCTTACAAATTGACCTTGAGTTTCTCCTTCTTCTTTTAGAACATATCCATGTTCATCCAATTTTGCATCTTTTTTATTATCTGGTCTAAACTTAAATTCTAGTAATTCAGTTTCTGAAACATGTATATCTTGTCCATGTATTTTTTGTATTTCAGGATTATTTAAAATTGTAGTAATTAAACACAATTTCATTTTTTCTTCTGACATTTCATTTGATATAACCAACACTTTCTTTTGGTGTACTAATGCTGTATATGCAGAAATATCAATGGTTAACCTACTTTTACCACAGTTTGATGGCATAGCAAACGCCATTGTTTCACCTTTTCTGATACCTTTAAATACCTCAGTTATTACCGGAAATGGATATGACAATCCATTTGCTAGTTCATTTTCTCCACTCTCTAAAAATTCAACTAATTCATCACTTAATACTGAAGATTTAAATTTTTGAGTTACTCTTACTTGTTCAATTGTATCTTCAACCTCTTCTGGTGACATTTTATCATATAATTCATAATCTGTTATTTCAACTATTTTTTCTTGGACACTTCTCTCAGGTGTTTCTGTATATGCTTTTCTAAGTATAAATAATTTTTTTAATTCATCATATATTTTCTCTATATTATAATCTTTGTCTTTTACAGATTTTCTCAACTTATTTTTTAATTCATATACTTTCTCTGAATCCTTTGAAAAGTTAAATCCATTTTTTGCTTTTTCTGATGAATATTTTGAACCTTCATTAAACAATACACTTTTATAAATGTTCAACATTGCATCATCTTCAAAAATGCAGTCATCAAACATAAAATAATATTTTGAAATAAGTTTTGGATTATCTAGTAATAGTCCTATAAAAACTTGCTCAAGTTCTGGATTACTTAACTCTGGTGGGTATGCTCCTTCATCTTCTTCCTCTTTAGAAGCTAACTCAAAAATTTCTTCTTGTTTTTTCTTTGCTTTTTCCTCTTTATCTTTCAACTCTCTCATTTTTTTAAGTGCTTCAAGATAATTTCCTGTGGCTATTTGATTTTTTATGTTTTCTATTTCAAATTCATTTTCTCTAGTAACTTCTATACTGTCAAGTAAATCATATATTTTATCAATATTTTCCATATTACTCTCCTTTTCTCTCGCTTTTTTACTTTTGTCCTTTTTGTCCTTTTGGGGACGGTTCTTTTTAGGACATTTTTTATACACCTACTATTTTTTACATTCCTTTAATATCAACATTTTCAGCTAATACCATTTTCTTCCAAAATGTCCCAAAAAGAACCGTCCCCACTGCGACATTTTTTTATTTTAATCTTTCAACTACTTTTGCAAGCATATCTTTGTATTTCTCTAGTTTATCTTTTTCTTCTTGTATTTTCTTTTCTGGTGCTTTGTTTACAAATCCTGGATTTGAAAGCATTTTTTCACATCTTGCAACTTCTGATTCAAGTCTAGTTTTTTCTTCTT
>ENA-OROH01001168-OROH01001168.1-human-gut-metagenome-genome-assembly--contig:-NODE-1168-length-26017-cov-3.654880_pt1 | contig 26017 bp, 24 predicted proteins | sample MGYA00242125_ERZ509042 | MGnify/ENA primary metagenome ERZ509042 (study PRJEB26280, sample SAMEA2338738) | human gut metagenome | biome: human gut; feature: human-associated habitat; material: faeces... | reverse complement strand
CCCGAAAAGGTTTCCTGCCCCATTCCTGCGGCGTGTTCCGGCGTTGGCACGCTCCCCATACTTCGGGACATTTTGTCCCGAAGTCCGGCTCCTTGCGGTGCTTCCCCAGCCGGGGTATCCCTTTTCGGACGGTCATTCGGTTTTCAAGGTGCAGCTCATCGATGAACTACCCTAAGTCTACACGAAAAAAATGCAATTCCCGGAATCTTGCGAGAATTGCATTTTAGGACAATATTCAATTTCAAAATTGCATTTCTGCAATTTTCCTGTATAATGGAAGTATGCAGAGGAGGTGCGTATCTATGGCTTTACCCGGAACACCCGGACAGAGGATTTCTGATTTGTGCAACGGTAACCACATTACACAAAAGCAGCTTGCAAAGAAGATAGGCGTATCTGCTTCCCAGTTGAGCCGCATTGTCAGTGGAGAAACAAAGACGGTCAGCAGCGATATTCTCATAGGCGTGGCAAAGGAATTTAAGGTATCAACAGACTACATACTGGGTTTGTCTACTTTGAGTGTCCGTAAAAGCTATGATATTTCAGAATTGGGCTTGTCCGAGGGAGCTGTGAGAGGGCTTGTGACAGGTACAGTCGATGTGCAAATCCTCAACTGTCTGTTGGAACACAGGAACTTCCCGAAACTGATGGATTTGATACGGATTTATTTTCAAGACACAGCGGCAAAGGGTATCATGGCAAGAAACCAGCTGATTGAACTGGCAACGGCTTCCTTGTCCGATCTGATGAAAGAACACCCGGAACATCGGGCAGAAGCAAAACAGGATTTGCAACTTCTGAACGCACAGAAGATGGGAGAACATGAAGCGGAGATTGAAAAAATCAAGAATGTATTTCTTGCTATCCTGCGGGATATTAAGAAAGATATGGACAGCGGAGAACAGCCGGGAGAAACTGTGACCGCCGCTATGTTCCAAACTATGCAGGAAATCATGAAAGACCACCAGCAGGAGCTGCTTTCTATGGACGATGTAGCTGCTATGATTGCCGGACAGATTGGGCAGCTTCTTCCGATGGATGAGGAAACCACCGAGCAGTTTCAGCAGTTGGCGAAGAAGATGATGGAGCAGGCAGGGAAATAAAAATGCTGGTTGTAGGGGATGGGTTTATGTGTTACAATAAAAATGGGTTATTTTGATTACTTTTTTCAAACTTTAGAAAGCGAGGTGTACTGATGAACCCGGTTTTGAAATATCGTGGAGGAAAATCGAGGGAAATTCCCCGCTTTCTTCAATATATACCAGATGATTTCAATCGCTATATCGAACCTTTTTTTGGGGGCGGAGCTGTTTTCTTTTATCTCGAGCCCGATAATGCAATTATCAATGATGCTAATGCTCGGTTAATGACTTTCTATCAGCAGTTGAGAGATGACTATCCCACCATGCGTACACAACTTGATACTCTCCAACGGCTGTATGAGACTAATCAAGCGGATTTTAAGAGATTGAAAGCATTAGCCCCTGATGAGAGGGTTCCCAATGCAAATGAAGATTTATATTATCGCATGAGAGCGTTATTTAATCATCCTGACGATAGCTTTTTAGATGGTGTTTTATATTTTTTCATCAATAAGACCGCTTATTCTGGGATGATTCGCTATAACAACAATGGCGAATATAATGTTCCATTTGGACGATACCCAAATCTTAATACCAGACTAGTGACACAACAACACAGTGAGCTGTTACAGCGAGCAGAGTTATTCAATCTTGATTATAAAGAAATCTTTGATATGGCAGAAGAAGATGACTTTATCTTTCTCGACCCACCGTATGATTGTGTGTTCAATGACTATGGAAACATTGATATGATGAATGGCTTTGATGAAGCTGAACACAGACGATTAGCCGCAGATTTTAGGAATTTGCCATGTCGTGCTTTGATGGTAATTGGAAAAACACCATTGACAGAAGAACTCTACGGCGAATATATCTTTGATGAATATTATAAAAACTACTCTGTTAACATAAAAAACCGTTTCAACAATGACAAAATGCACATTGTTGTAAAGAATTATTAGGAGTACAACATGGGAGTAATCAAAAGTAGTCGCACATTATTTTTTACTACTTCGCCCAGATCACCGAAAAAGCTAATCCCAGAAATTGCTTTGTTGGTGGATAACTTTTCTGGGCAAACATGGAGTGGCAATGAGCAAGTACAGGAAGAATTTGCCCGTACGCTCGCTGCTGCAACCACATTTGAGGGAGATACCTCTAAGAAGTATTCTGCATTTAGCGCACGAGATCGTATTACTCGTTCTCCGCAGGGATTGGGGTTTGTTGATCTTTCTCCAACAATTCAGTTGACAGAAGCAGGCGAATCTTTTATACATGGCAACAGACCGCACGAAATCTTTTTGCGGCAGCTCTTAAAATTCCAGTTACCTTCTCCCTATCACAAAGAGGGAAGTAAAATCAAAGGGACATTTTGGGGGCGTCCGTACTTAGAAATCATTCGGTTGATCCGTGATTTAGACCACCTAACACCGGATGAATTTAGAATATTTGCACTGCAACTGACGGACTATCGCAACTACGAAGCGGTAAAAAATCAAATCATTTCTTTCCGAGAAGAAAAGGAAAAACATAAGGGGCAGTATAAGCGGTTTATTGACGATGTCATAAATAGGGAAATCTCCAAAATTTATGCTGTTGAAATTGAATCTGGCAACATAGCAACCAGAGAATCAAAAACGAGCGATGTGCGGTCATTTATCAGCAAAGAAAAGCGCAACATGAGAGACTATGCTGATGCGTGTTTCCGCTATTTCCGTTTCACCGAAATGTTTGTTTCTGATGGTAGGTCGATACAGATCGCTCCAGATAAAATTCCAGAGATCGATTTTATTTTGGAGACTGTCCCAAGAGAGCCTACCAATATTGATGATGTAATCGCATTTAAGAATTATTTGTTTGACCCTGCACAACCTCGTCTGTATACAGATGACCGCAGTAATTTAGAAGATACACTGATGCGTCATTTTTCTTATACTAAACGAGAACTTTCTGGAAAAACAATCGAAGAACTGAAAGATTTGCGTGATAGTGCTGTTCAAGCAAAACGAGTGGCAATTATCCAAAAGCAGACTGAGGAACTAAAGTCTTATGCGCTGTATCAAGAAGTTATTGATACATACAACGAAATTTTGTCCGATGAGGTATACGACGCCCCCTTGTTCCTTGAATGGAACACATGGCGAGCCATGACTATGTTGGACGGCGGAACAATTAAAGGCAATTTCAAGATTGACGACTCGGGGCGCCCCACATCAACAGCCCAAGGCAATATGCCGGACATTGAATGTGATTATGATACCTTTGCTCTTTCAGTTGAAGTTACCCTGCAACGGGGACAGCGGCAGTATGAATCTGAGGGAGAGCCAGTCACACGGCATTATGCTCAGTTGCAAAAGGCGACAGGAAAAACTACTTATTGCCTGTTCATAGCTCCGTCAATTAACAGAGCAACATGGGCACACTTCTTCGGCTTAAATCAAATCAGAAATATCGCTGCTTATGGAGGCAAGCCGAAGATTGTCCCATTGGAACTTGATTCGTTTATGCGGTTAATTGAGAACTCTTACACAAGCGATGGCGTTCCTCAGCCACAGGATGTATAAAAATTCTTGCAAACAGCTATTGATGAAATCGAACATTCCGAAGACGAAATTGATTGGAGTAATCGAATTACTAATTATGTTAATCAGTGGTTGGTAGCATAATTTTTAAATGATTTCGACCAAAAAGAAACTTTTTCATATACGCCCTGTCTGCTAATGAAACCAGTTCTGCGCTTGCGACTTCACGCCACGCAATCACAGTTCTGTTTTCCTGCCGCTTCAAATGTGTTTGCCCTCCCGGTTGGCGACCTCATTTTCGCAGCAACGCCGACAGAGCGTATAACACACTACACTTTGCAAGCAAAGTCGTGTGCCAAGGGGTAAGCCCCTTTGGAAACCCCAGACAACAAAACAGGCTGAATATCTTGCACTTTCCCGGTGCTTGATATTCAGCCTTTATTTGTTGTCAGCAGCCCCCGTTTCGTGGTCTGCGTGTAGTTCCTTGTAAACTGACCTAAACCGGACGCAAAAGACGAAATAAACTTTGAGGGATTGGAGGAGTTTATCAAGACTTTTGTTGTTGCAGATCATTTTCAACTTGATTCTCTATTATATGGGAATAATTGCTTTATCACAGGATTTAAAGGGACTGGAAAAACCGCTCTCCTATTTTATTTGGACAACAAGTTGAAGGATGAAGATTCTATTACCTGCACATCGTTTATTTTTTTCAAAGAAGAGTTTACCGATGCTAAGCGTGACGAATTACAAGCAATATCCAATCGGTTTTTATCATCAATCTCAGTAGAACCCGGAGCTTTGTTGGATATTAGAGAATTTGAATATATTTGGCGATGGTTAATTTTTAAGCGTATTGTTTCAGATAATGAGGATAACCATCGAAATCTATTTGTTGATGATGAATTCTGGCGTGAATTTGAAAGAAAAGTTAATCAGATCAAGGCGCCTTTAAACAAAAAGAAGAGCATAATTCCGAGCAAAATAAAGATTGCTGTTCCATATAAGGATCCGGCCACTTTAACCGAATTGTCTCCAGAAGTTGAGGTTGATTTGGGCAACAATAAAGGTGCTCCGTATCAGAGTTTTATGTTACTTATCGATGAAGCCGAAGCGGCTCTTGCAAAAGTAAATAGAACAGATATCCCTTATTATATCTTTATTGATGAGTTGGAAGCATATTACGGCAATAGACAGATTTTTGAGAGAGACTTAGCGCTTATCAGGGATCTCATATTTACAGTTAAACGTTTTAATACAATATTTGCAAAATCACACGCAGGCAAAACAAAAATCATTTGTTCTGTTCGTAGCGAAATAATAAATGCTATCTCACGATTTATTGTAACGAAGGAAATCAACAAAGCCACATCAGGTTTTTCTGTCCCATTGAACTGGATTTATGCAAATACGAGTTCGTATATGCATCCTATTATTCAGATTGTATTAAAGCGAATAGCAGTCTGTGAGGCATCTGAAGAATGTAATTATAAAGAAGTTTATAATCGGTGGTTTCCTGAAAAAATACATGGAATTGAGCCAGCCAATTATATCTTGAACAATAGTTGGTGTAAACCCAGAGATATGGTTCGTTTGCTATCTACTGCAAAAAACGCACTTCAGAATAACAGCAAGGTCTTTTCACAGGCGGTGTTTAATAGTCTTAGTAAAGCTTATTCTGAGGAAAGCTTATCTGAAATCAAAGAAGAATTAAGGGCCTTATATGATCCTGCTGAAATAGAAACGATAATCAATTGTTTCATGGGGTATAAGACAGCATTTTCAGTATCCCAACTGAAGAAAAGAATTTCCACATATTATGCAGGTACTGTTATAGATACCCATTTTAATCAGGTTATCGAGGATTTGTATCGACTTGGATTTCTTGGCAATTTTATGCCCATCTCAAAAATCTATCGTTGGCAGCACAAAGGCGATGAGCGCGTAATTCTTGCAAATGAATGGAGGCTTTTTGTCCACTATGCTTTGCATGGAGCATTGTCGCTGGGCGCTCGTTTAAATTTTGGATTAACTCGTGGTGAACAACCTGAAACTGGTGATGTAGTGAATGCTGTTGTGCAAACGGTAATTCGCTCCTTTGCCCTGGTAGAATTTACTCACAACGGAGAGTCCTATTTAGGACAAATTCATATTTCCGAGTTTACTAAATTAGGGTATGGATATATTCGGAACCTATCCGAGATTGTTCACATAGATGACGAATATCGCACTGCCCTTTTGGATTACCATGAAAAATACGAACGATGGAATTTACAGATTATACCACAAGAATTAGAATAAAGTAAGTCGCTCAATAATTTTGCTTGCGTTAGAAAAATAATCAGGCATCTATAGTGTTGCGATGTTCCACGTCGGAGCAAGCTTTATATCGCTTGCTCCGACTTTTTTCAAAAGTCAGAGCGCGTTCATTTTGCTGCTCCTCCTCTCCAAATCGAACCCGCTTGGCTGGGCTTCGGTTTGGTTTTGGCACAACTTGCAGCCACTGCATCTTTTTTGTAGCTATCATTCAAAAAAATGCGACTTGTTTCGACGAGTCGCATTTTCTTTTGGGTTTCGCTCCCGTTGGTCGCTCCACCCTTCGGTGATTGAAATGCTCGGGCGAAGTGAATTCGCCCTGCGTCAAGGTTTTGCCTGTGGCAAAACGCTTGTACGGCGCAAAGGCGCCGCCGGCCAGAAGGCCGGTTGGATGCTTCTCAAGAAAAATTGCAAACGACCTGAGAGGATTTGGATTGTTACCCCTTGCCAAAAAGAAGGGCATGACCTATGGTCATGCCCTTCTTTTTGGGGCCCGCCGCCCAGAGTGCGGCTTCCCCCCTTCGGCCTTTGAATGCTTGGGGGCGGCAAAGCCGCTCCTGCACAATTCCCGGCCTGCGGTCGGGAATTTACGCGCCACTCATCGCGCACTCATCCTGCTGCTCCTTGCTCCAAATCACAACCGCTTATGCTGGGGCAACTCCCATAAGGAAGTTGCCCCAGGGCGGGGGCCGTGAGTAACAAGTTACCTATTTGGACAGCGCAGCTTCAGCTACGCCGTCTTTTTCTTGCGCTTTTTCATGGCCCGACAGTAGGACAGATACTCCCATTCCATCGTTTCCGGGTCGGGTGCTGTCCACAGGCCAATGGTGTTGTAGTGGATGTCCACCCGTTGGTGCCGCTTGCCATCTACCTTGTCAGGCTTGGACACCACGATTTTTTCAATGAACTCGTGGACGATCTCAGGCGTCAGCTCCGTCAGCCGCGTTACCTGTCTGGCCCGCTGGATGAATTTCTGTAAATCATCGGCTTTGTCAGCGGTTGCGTTCAAGCTGGCCTCCAACTCTGGAATATCCGCTTTCAACTGTTTCTGCTCATTTTCCAGCGATACCGTCAGCGTTGCAAACCGTTCCTCGGACAACAGGCCCTTGGCCATGTCCTCGTAGCTTTTCTGGATAAGACGGTCGATCTCTATCACCCGCTGCCTGGCCTTGTCCAGTTCCCGGCGCTTGGCGGTCAGTTCTTTCTTCTCTTGCAGGCCGAACCGCTCCATCTGCTCCTGGGCAAACCGTTTTTCATAAACCTGAATGTACCACAACAACCGTTGTAAGCCTTCAAGCACCAACTGTGCCAAAACATCTTCCCGGATAAAGTGGGCGGTACATAAGTTGGAAACCTTGCGATAACTGGAGCAAAAGAAAAAAGCCTGCTCTCGTTTATAATTATTCGTGGCCTTATATCCCAGCTTACTGCCACAGTCAGCACAATAGAGAAGGCCTGAAAACATACTTACAATGCCTGTCCTTGTGGGTCTGCGGCGATGTTGACGCAAATTCTGGACAAGGGCAAATGTTTCCCGGTCAATGATGGCGGGATGAGCATCGGGAAAGATTTTCCATTCCTCCCGGGGTTTATCTATCCGTTTCTTTTGCTTGAACGATTGGCTGAACGAACGGAAGTTTATAGTATCCCCTGTGTATTCCTGCCTATCCAAAATGCGGGCAACCGTTGCGGAAAACCAGTTGTGGGGCCATTCTGTACCGGCACCGCATTTTTTGCCGGTTGTGTGCCAATATTCCGTGGGGGTCATTACACCGTCAGAGCGCAATTTTGGGGCAATCTGAGTAGGTCCCAGGCCAGACACGCACATCTGGAAGATCCGCCTGACGATTGCCGCCGCTGGCTCGTCCACGATCCACTTGTTCTTGTCCTCCGGGTCTTTCTTGTAGCCGTAGGGGACATTGGTGGTCAGCGGTACCCAGCATTGCCACGACTCTGCATGACACGGCGCACCTTATCGCTGGTGTTTTTCGCATGCCACTCATTAAAGAGGTCTTGCATCGGAACAATATCGCTGACCCCGTTGGCGGTGTCGATATTATCCATGATAGCGATGTACCGCACATTCAGCCGGGCAAAATCTTCTTCCAGAAGCTGACCCACCACAAGGCGGTTCCGGCCCAATCTTGAGTGGTCTTTCACAACGAAATTTGCCACAAGCCCCTGTTCGGCCAATTCCATGATCTCCATAAAGGCCGGACGGGTAAATGTAACCCCCGAATAGCCGTTATCATAGAAAAACCTTGGGTTGGGCAGACGGTTGTCGCTGGCGTACTTCTCCAAAATGGCCTTTTGATTTTGGATGCTCCCCGAGATGCCGTCTTTTTCATCGTCACGGGACAATCTGGCGTATAGCGCTGTAATTCGCTGATTATTTGGCTGCTTTTTCTTCAAAATATGCTCCTTTCCGCAGCCGGATGTGATATGAATTGCAGGGTGCCATTATCATACCACATCCGGCCCAAGACTTCAACACTTTAATGTGCGATATTTCGGTTAAGAATACGTTTTACCTTCTGCTCCACAGCTTCGGCGGCGTCGCCGTTGAAATGGGCGTTGACGGAATAGACTGTGCCGCCGATCTTCCGCTCAAAGCTGATAGGACGGCTATATTGATGCTCTTTCAGCCAGTTTATCCGTTCTGTATGGGACAGGCTTGCAAGGTAAGCTACTGTTTTATCTATCCGCGCCATCACTTCGTCGTAAATTTTTGCTTCTTGCTTGGTCAATTCAATCTGAAAAATATTCATCTGGCAACACTCCTTTCCCTTTGCCTGCTTTGTGTTCGGCCCATGCGCTGGGCCTGCATCTCCTGTTCCAGCTTCAAATTCTCTTTCAGCCGGTCGCACCGAGAGAGCACCTCCTCGGCGGTCTTGATGTCCCCACGGCAGACGGCCATCGCCGTCGTCAGCCAGTCACGCCGGGCCTTGATTTGGGCGATTTCTTCCCTGCTGTCGCAGCGGCGCAAGCAATTGTAGCACTTCTGACGGATGGCACCCAATTCCGCTATTTCAGCCTGTTTTCTACTGATAAAGTCCGAAACATCCCCCGCTGTGTCCAGCTTTTTCTGGCAGATCAACTGCGTCTGACGGCTAATCCTGTCCAGACGGCGGCACTCCTCCCGGAGTTCTGGGGAGAGGGGGCGGTGTTTGCTCCCTTTGGGCAGGATGCCCAGGCAGCAGCAATAGTGGAGGTACAGTCCCCGGAAGCCGCGGATCTTCCGTACTGTGCTGAAAGAGCCTTTCATACGGTGGCGATTGGGACGATGTCGCTGGATGGGCATGGGCTTGTACCGCTGATAGCCCAGGTCGTGGGCGTACCGCTGGCGGTTTTCCTCAATGCGTTCCCGGAGGGCGGGGAGGTCGTAGTCCTCCCCCAGCCGTTACAGCCGCACCGCCTTTTTACTGCCAATGCGCCGCAGGGTGGCGTATTTGTGGGCGGGGTTGGCGTCCAACTCGTAGCCTTGCTCTCGGAGGGCTTTCCGCAGGTCGCTCCCATCCACGCTGACCTTGAGTGCGGCGTCCAGGGCCTTCCGCATCAGGTTGTATTTGGTGGGTTCGCCGTTCTTTTCCACAAAGTAAATGCTCCGGGGCGTTTTGCCTTTTGGATTTTTGATGGTGGAAAGCTGGTATTCCTTGCATAAATCATCGGATAACTGGCGAAACTGATAGTAGCCACTAAATTTCCTGCCGTCCCACAGGCCCACAGAGTTGACGACAAAGTGGTTATGATAGGTGCCGGTGTTGAAGTGAATGGCGACCAATACCTGGTATTCGTCGCCCCACATCCGCTTTGCCAGTTCTACCCCCAGCCGGTGGCACAGCTCCGGGGTAACTTCTCCGGGCTTAAAGCTCTGGTAGGCGTGGTAGGCCACATTGCCGCCCGTCTTGCCAAACCGCTCCTTGACCGCCTGCATCTCTTGAAAGGCGGTGTCCCGATTACAGTTCACGCCGGTGACGAACATGGCCCGTTCCGCCCCCTCAACGGACTTTTCCTCGTTGGCGGCGTAGTGGAGAACCTTTTGCAAATCCGAATAGACGGTCTTATCCGGGTTTTGAGCGTAGTCCACCACACGGGCCAGGCTGTCCTTGACGGGCCATATTTTAGTGGTCGCCATCTCGTCACATCACGCTCCATTCATCGCTTCCGCCGCAAGCGGCGAAAGCTCACCATTTCGCGGATGCTCCTCTCCCCACAAAGCCTTACGGCTTTGCGGGGGCCCCATATCTTCCCCGCTGGTGTAGGCCGTCAGGAGTTGTCCCGCCAACTCATCCAGTTGGGCCGCTGTCTGCTCCATAGGCTGAGTAGTGAGGTTATCCCGCAGGCCGTTGACCTGCCGGTAGAGGTCACGGAACCGCCGGCGGGGAAACGTCGCCGCCGGCTTCCCAGCGCCTACCCGCCGGAGATACCCGGACAGGGACAGGCCGCACTGTCTGGCCTGACGCTCCAGCTTCCGCTTCTCCTGCTCCGTCACCCGCACCTGGATGGCTGTCGTTCTCTTTCTATCGGTCATTCTGATCCGCTTCTTTCTGACTGGGGTGATAGGGGCGGAGCCCCTCTCGGCGCACAGCGCCGCCCGCTTTGGGGCGCCCCCGGCAACACAAAAGCTATGCTCGCTGCCCCACAAGACAGGGCAGTGGGCTGTTCGTTCGGTGGCTTCTTTTCTGCGGAGCGTTGGGGCAGCTGCCGTTCTATCCGGGAGAGCTCCGCCCCCTTTCGGAGGCGTTGTCTTGCTCATTCCCTGGGGTGGGAGGTCTTGGCACAGTTATCTCTCTCGGACGGTCATTTAGTTGTCAGGACAAAAAAAGAAACCGGTACATAGACGCACCAACCCCAGCGGGAGAAAAGCTCCCGCTGGGGTTCTTGTGTGGTTGTCTATGTAACCGGCTGATAAGCCATATTCAGTTTGCCCATCAAATGAGAGTTTCAGACTAGCATATGGAACAGACAGCTGTCAATACATATATGAATATTTCTCTACTAGAACTTATTATTCGACTCACCACGGTAAGTTAGAGGAACAGACTCCTTCCAAGCAGAGAAATAATTTATGCATTGGGTCCGATATCAATGAATAGAAGCCTTGGCGCTCCCTTGCCTTGGAATGCAACAAAGACAGTTGCCTTGTGTGTTCATAACGGCCCTGCTCTGACTCTTATAATGGACGACTACTCTACCAATGTGGTCGGCACATCACATACCATGGTATGAATTTCCCGCTCGGTAAAACCGCCTTCCCGAATCAGTCGTTCAGCAAATTCGTTCAGTGCCGTCACTGGATCTCGACTTGTGCTCTGCCCCATATCGGTGGACAGTATGACATTATGGCATCCTGCTTCGCGAATCTGTGAGCTGATGTGTGCCAAGGGAACCCCTGTCCAGCAGCATGTATAGTAGGACTGCTCCATAACAGCGCCACAAGCAATACATATCTGTTGTTCTTCCATTGATAAACTGGTCATAGGAAAAGAAACATGGGTAGCAATCATCTTTTTCAAGCCCATTTCATGTCCGGCACGGATTAGGGCCACAGATTCCTTGGGGGAGATATGGCCGGTGGCCAGAACCAAATCGAATTGCCGAATCACATCCAACACATCCAGTGCATCCTGAGAGAGAGCGCCATCCACTAAAACGGGAATATCTTGGATAGGGACGGCCGAAACACCGCCCGCACCGTAAGGACGCGCTTCGCCAGTCTGCTCCAGATACTGCTTCTGGTGCATAGAATTGACGGTTGGGAGCCAGACAATTTTGCTCCCCATACGGGCGGCCATCTCCACGGCCATGGGGTTCAGCCCGCCCACAGAGTTATTCAGTGTGATCCCGCCGACGGCATTAATCTCCGGATATTGACGGCGAACTAGAGCGGCTCTTCCGCCGCTTTGAAACTGGTGGCACTTGATGGCGAAGCCTTTCATTCCAGCGGAACGAGCCCGCTCCGCCATGTCAAAGTCATCAAGACGCCGTCCTGTAATGTCGGGGGCGGTATGGACATGGAGATCATACGCATTTTCCAACAAATTCAAGCTGTTCACTCCTTCTGAATTTGACCTGCTCATCCCAAGATCATATGCCAGATGATGATACCGGCCGATGCGATCATGGGCATGAGCGTGCATGTGACAAACATATGCAGAAACGCCTCTTTGTGCGTCTGGTGGCAGATGCTCAGCAGAGAGCATACTCCGCCGGTGTGAGGGAGGGAATCCAAGGTGCCGCAGGTAACAGTGGCCAGGCGGTGGATTACCTCGGGAGCGACCCCCATGGAGAGATAAGTGTCCTGGAAAGTCGTCAGGGCAACGCCGATACCGCCGGAGGCAGACGCCGCCGCCGCCGCGCACAGGGCCACGGTAACCGCAATATAGACCAGAGGAGGCATGGACAGGGTGGCCAGCCAAATGACCAGGTTTTCAAAAGAAACCGTTGCCTTGATTACGCCGGCAAACCCGATGACCATGGCGGTATTTAGAATAATGACGGCCGAATTGGAAGCGCTCTTGTTAAAGGTCTCCAGCCACTTGCCGGGGGAACTGCAGAATCGGAACAACAGCACAAATCCGATCAGAACACCGATCAGCAGAGAGAACTCGATAGCAAGTCCGACCACATTAAATAAAATCAGAATAGCCGCCAGTGGAATCAGCGAGAGGAAGGGGTTTGGCAGATGATCGCGCTTGGCGTTGGCCATGGTCTTTTCCACATGCTCATCCATGACAAACGCTTCGCCGCGCTTTGCGTAAACGCGGGTTTGCCACTCCAGGTATACAAACACCATAACATACAGCAGTAAGCCGGCGAACAGAAAACCGGGCACCGCGTCCGCCATAGAGTCTGTACCCAAATACTTCATGGGCATAACGTTTGGAACCGAGGGGGCGCCGGGCATGGACATAGCCCAGGACCAGCATCCGGCGTAGATCGTGCCCGGAATCAGAGCTCTGGAAATATTGGCCTGCTTGCAGAGATGGAGCGCGATGGGATAGACGGAGAAATACACCACAAACCCAGCCACGCCGCCATATGCCAGAATTCCGGTGATTGTCATGATCAGAGGCAACACAAACTTTCCACGGGTCAATTTGGACATGGAGACAGCGATAGACTGGGCGGCGCCGGTTACTTCCATGACTCCGCCGAATAGGGCGCCGAGGAAAAAGATAAAGAAATTGTCAGAGACAAAATCGGCTACAGATGGCATATAGGTGTTCAGCATCGTGTCCAGGGCCGGAAGCCTACAGACAAAGCAAGTCAGCAGAGCCATGAAGGGGGCCAGTATAATCGGGCTCCACTTTTTGTACGCCAGAATACTGAAGATTACGATGGCAGCTGGAATAATTGCAATCATGTTTCATCTCTCCTTTATTTATGTTTAATACAACCAGGTACAGCCCTTGTTCACGTCGGTCACTCCGCGGCGGTAGGCAGACAAAAAGCCAACAGCCGGATGGTCCTCCGGACGCCGTACATGCTTCAGACGGGCTGCAAGCTCCTCATCGCTCACCTCCAGATGGATGGTATGCCGGTCGATATCAATCTCGATCATGTCGCCATCCCGTACCGCCGCAATGGGGCCGCCCTCCCACGCCTCGGGGGTCACATGTCCAATACAGGGGCCGCGGGTGGCGCCGGAATACCGGCCGTCTGTGACCATAGCCACGCTTGTGTGCAGCCCCATGCCCACCAGCATGGCTGCGGGGATGGACATCTCCCGCATACCGGGGCCGCCCTTGGGACCCTCATACCGGATGACCAGCACGCATCCGGGCTTGATCTGCTTGTTTGCCATCGCCAGCCGGAGATCGTCCTCCGAATCAAAGCAGACGGCCGGCCCCCGGTGATGGAACATCTCCGGCACTACGCCGCTCTTTTTCACCAGACAGCCTCCAGGTGCCAGATTGCCGTACAGCACCGCATAGCAACCGTCAGGATAAAGTGGGTCCTCACAGGTGTGGATGACCGCAGGGTCCACAGGCCGGCGGAACTGCTCCAAAAATTCCCCCACAGTTCCACCCATTCCCAGGCGGCAGCTCAAATCAAGATGGTCTTTGATCGCCTGCATGGTAGCGCCCACGCCGCCAGCTTTATAGTAGTCGTAGATGTTATACTTGCTGCTGGGCTTAAATTTTGCCACACAGGGCACATCGCGCTGAAGCACATCGAAGCGGCCCAAATCCATTTCAATGCCCATCACGTTGGCCAGCGCGCAAATATGTAGCTGCGCATTGGTAGAGCCCCCTGTGGCGGCCACATGCCGCAGTCCATTCACCAGGCTGCTTTCGGTCACGATGTCAGAGAAGCGGACGCGTTTCTTGGTCAGCGCGACGATACGCTCCCCCACATCCCGGGCCTGCTTGCTTTTGGCGCTGGAGCAGAAGAGCATTGTTGTGCTGTCGATGGGACAGACCCCGATGACCTCCGCAAACACCCCCATCGTGTTGGCTGTGCCGTACATTGAACATGTACCACAGGAGTGGCAGATGTTTTCACGGTAGCAGGTAAAGGTCTCCTCGTTGATCTGATCGATGTTATAGGCACCGATGGACTCCTTCAAATCCGGGGTGACGAAGGTAGTGCCCTGGTCTGATTCGTAGGGCATCATGCTACCGGCCGTCAGAAACAGGCTGGGCCTGTCCAGCGCCGCAGCTGCCATCAGCATTCCGGGGACGATTTTATCGCAGCTACACAGAAATACCATGCCGTCAAAGCCGTGGGCCCGGGCCATCGCCTCAATAGAGGCGGAGATCAGATCCCGCTGGGGCAGGACCGTGTGCATCCCGTCCCCCTGGGCCATGCCATCGCAGGGGGCAGGGACATTAAATTCGGCCGGAATTCCTCCGGCGGCCCATATCCCTTCCTTTACAAATTCCACCAGCTGCTTGAAAGCCCGGTGCCCGGGATTCACGTCGGTATATGAGTTAGCAATACCGATCACCGGCTTTTTCAGGTCCTCCGTGCGGTAGCCGCAGGCGTTCATCAGGCCCACATAGTAGCCCTCCTGCGGGTCATCGGGATTCCGGTTTCCAGTCCATTGATCCATGAAATATCCTCCTAGTTCGTTCTAATTTGCCGGATCATTGTTTCCATAAACAAAATGGCTTCCTCATATTCGTCAAAGCAGGTGATGACAAAGCCGTGGCGGCTTCCGGTAAAGCGCCGGCAATGTACCGGCACACCGGCGGCAATCAGCTTTGCAGCGTACTGCTCCGCCTCGTGCCGGAGGTTGTCCCTCACCCCGGTGATCATCACCGCTTCCGGCATCCCCGCTAACTGCTCCGGATTCGCCAGAGTCGGCGATGCCAACACCTTTTGTCCATTGCTGGGATCATCCAGATACAGCAGATTGATCTCCCGGGCGCGCTCCGGCAGGACCGCCGTGTGAAAGGCGTCGGGCTTGTCCGCCGGATCGGTGCAGAGGTCCACTGGAGGATAGTCCAGGACCTGCAGCGCGATGGAAAACTCTTTTTTCTCCTGCGCCAGCAGGCTGACCCCCAACGCCAGATTCCCGCCGGCGCTATGCCCGACGGTGATCAGCTTTCCGGGATCGATATCCAGTTCCGCTGCGCTGTCAAACACCCATTTTACGCAGTCAGCAGTCATAGGCTTGGTAGCAGGCGGCAGGAAAGGGAGCCTCAGTAGAGGTCCGATACGCAACGTCCACAACTAAGACATTTAAGTCCCAGGCCAATCTCTGGCAGAAGCAGATGTCTCTCTGAGTATGGGGCGCCACAAATCCGCCGCCGTGGAAGTTGATCAAAACTGCGCTGGCGCTGGGGCGGTCTGGCCTGCTTACCAGCCAGATATCGGTGGCTCCGGCTCCGGTATCGATTTGCCGTTGAGTCACGGCCGTGCCCTCTATAGCCGGCTGGTAATGCTCGGGCGGGGTAAAGGGTTTTGTGACGAGGGAAGCTGCAAGCAGCTTTTCAGTCAACTCGCGGCGTTCTTGGATGGTCAAACGAAACACCTCGTTTTATCATTTTTGTGAATATGCCTTTTTCTGTTGCATTTAGTTTTGTTAAAATTAGACTACCGGGAAACCTGAAATACTGCAATCGAAATTTTTCTTTCTGTGATTAAAGAAAATTTTTTCAAATTATTTCGTCTGATTTTTTAAGAAAATGGTCAATTAGGTCATTAATCAAAGGTAAAATGTTCACTTGTATCAAATGTAGGCCAAAACTTCCGCAAAAGTCCCGAAGAAAACCGACGTAAAACCACCGTTTTTTCACGGAACATATAAAAATTTTTTTGACTTTCTCATTTTCGCACGATATGATTGCAGCATAGACTCATTGAGATAAGGATATTATCCCTGGACAAGGCAAGGAGCAGTTCAAGTATGAACCAAAGATTCTCCGCTTTTCTTCTGGCCGCAGAAACTCTGAGCATCAGCAAGGCCGCAGAACTGAATTTTGTCTCCTACCAATGTATCAGCAGCCATATTCGGAGCCTGGAGGAGGAATATGGGGTCAAATTATTTGATCGGCATCCCAAATTTGCTCTGACAGAAGAAGGCTGCGTGTTGTTGGCGTCCCTGCAAAAGATACGAGCAATCGAAGGGGGTATTGCGGAATCCTTAAATGGACAGGGGAAGGAGGTGTCCGGTCGTGTCACGCTGGGCATCCCCATGTCCAGATATACCGAGATCGTTCCCGCCATCCTCGCCCGATTCAAGGGGGAATATAAAAATGTGGAATTGGAGATCGTGCACGACTATTCCACCGTTTTACAGCATCAGGTAGAGCGCGGTATGCTTGACATGGCCGTTGTGGTGCAGCAATCCGATTATCCAAATGAAAAGATTGACAAGATACTCTTGTTAAAAGAACAGTTTCTGTTTTTGATCTCCAATGCGCTGATGGACCAATGCTTGGGTGAAAGGGCGGCGAGCTTTCGCCAGCGGTGTAAAAAGCGGGGCATAACCCTGGACGAAATCGCTCAATTCCCCATCGTGTCCTATCCCAAGGCCAGCCGTTTACGCACCATAATGGACAACTACGCAAACCATAGACATATGACCTACAATACCGTGTTCACCTCGAATAGAACAGAAACCTTTGACGCGATTGCCCGTACCGACGTTGCGGGATGTATCATCTCTCAACAAATCTATGGAATTACGGCCCGTAACAACCGACGCCTGCGCGTTGAAAATCGCCTGCAGGTGTTCCGCATAAATATGGGAAACTATAAAATTGACAGCAATATTATGCTGATCCACAGTAAGGACGCCATCCTGGCCCCTTACAAGCAGCATTTGATTCAGATCATCACGGATGAGTTTTCTCAATACGACCAGTTGGCTAAAAATCTACGGTAAAAATTTTTAGACGGGGTATTTCACTTTTGCGGTAGTTGGCCCTCGGCGCCGCCGTAGGGGCGGCTATTAGCCGCCCGCGGGCGCTATGCGCCCCAACGCAACAAACCCATGTATTTCCCACATCTGACTTCGCTTCGCTCGGTCGCCTTCCCCTTAAGATTACCGGCTTTAGAAGGTTAGCAATATATTTTTGTAAGGCGGTGTCCCACTCCGATGGTATTCGGCCTGTCCGGGGATTGTGGAGATGAATGCTCGGGACTACGAATTATTAAGACTTTCCCATGGCAGGCTTCTTTCCGCAGAAGTAAAGATTAGTAATATATCGCTTGGTGTTCTGACCTAAATAGGCTTTTTGAGTAAGGATCTGTACTCAATCAACGAAAAAAGTAAGGGTGCTGGTATTTGGTGAATACCGATAAGGAAGTATCAGAAACGAATTAATTTAACGGCTGGCAAACAGGTGCTAATAGGCGTATCACAGTAATATGTGATGCGCCTATTTTTATAGAGCCGATGTACTTAGGAAATATAGCATTTTCTATCCTATATTTTTGAAACTATTGAAAAAAGCTGAAAATAATGTTAGTATGTAAACATACATACTATTTTTGAAGGAGGCGGTTATTATGGGGTCTAACGACTTTGGAAATTATCTACGAAGTCTTATCAAACAAGCTGGCATGACACAAACCCAGTTTTATATCGCACTCGGAATAACTAAACCCTATTTTTATGATATTCTATCTGGAAAAGTTAGCCCTCCACCTCCCGAATTACAATTTAAGTGTCTTAACATATTAGATGTAGACGAAAAAACTTCTGCACAATTTCTGGATCTTGCTGCAAAAGCACGTGGTGAAATTCCAGCCGATGTAGCAAATTGGATGAAAGCTCATCCAGAGGTAATTTCTAATATACGCAATTGTATGTCAAAGTAACATTTGGAGGATTCTTAATTATGGAACAAGTGAAAGAAGGATACTTAATCGATTGCATATCTGGTCAAACTCTTAAAGCCACACCAGAAGAAGTTCAAGCCGTACAACCGTTTGCAAAAAAGCTCATGGAAGATTATGGGTATCCTGTTGCACATATTCAAACTCGCCCACAATGGCATGTGAAGGTTAGACCTTCTGATGTAAAAAAGGAGTATCCTGTAGATATTGCTGTTTTTTCAGACAACAAGCATTCTGATGAAAATCTCTATATGGTTGTCGAATGCAAGAAAAAGAACAGGAAAGATGGCCGCACACAACTTGAGGATTATATGCGGTTATCTAAAGCATCCCTTGGTGTCTGGTATAATGGTGATGAAACCTTATATCTCAGAAAATATGAATCTGATGGTAAAATTTCTTTTATTGAAATACCTAATATTCCGTTATATGGACAGCGTGTGGAAGATGTAGGTTTATTTAAGAGAAAAGATCTGAAACGGACACACAATTTAAAATCTGTATTTACATAGTATTCGAAACTATTTGGCGGCTAACAATACAGGTATCACTTTGGATACCGAATTTGTTTCTCAGATTATTAACCTTATCTTCTGCAAGATTTATGATGAACGCTTTACCAAACCAGATGACATGGTTAGTTTTAGAGCTGGAATTAACGAAAATATATCTGATATATCCAAACGCATTATTGGTATTTTTGAACATGTTAAAGCGAAGTATCCAGACGTTTTTACTGCTTCTGACATTATTACGCTCTCCGACTCTTCTATCGCCTATATTGCAGGTGAAATTCAGCAATATTGTCTGATTGAGAGTGAAAGAGATGTCATCGCAGATGCCTTTGAGACATTTATTTCTCCATCGTTACGTGGCGGGCAGGGTCAATTTTTCACTCCGCGTAATGTAGTAAAACTTTTAGTATCATTGGCTAATCCAACACGAAAAGATCGATTAGTTGATCCTGCATGCGGATCTGGTGGATTCTTGATCGAGAGCCTTCGATATGTATGGTCTCAAATACAAAATGAAGAACAAGAATTAGGTTGGCCTGAAAGAGAAATTTTTGCCGATCAACAAGAAGTTGCTATTAAAAATTTTCGAGGCATTGATAAAGAGAGCTTCCTTAGTAAGACCACAAAAGCTTACATGGCTATTTTGGGTGATGGTCGAGGTGGCATTTTCTGCGAAAACAGCCTAGATTCTATGGACAAATGGAGTACTAAAGCGCAAACAATGATTGCACCTGAGAGCTTTAATGTTGTTCTGACCAATCCGCCTTATGGTTCCAAATTGAAAATTGATGACCCGTCAGTTTTGGCTCAATATGAGTTGGGCCACCAGTGGAAAATTCCTAAAGGTGGAACAACCGCAGCAATGACCTCCAAGAATTTGTCCGATCAAACGCCCCAGGTATTGTTCATTGAACGTTGTCTGGAGCTTTTAGCTCCCGGTGGACGTTTAGGTATCGTTGCTCCTGAAAGTATGTTCTGCAATCCAAGCCATAAATATATTATGAATTATGTTGAACAGCACGCTCGAATTGACGCAATTATATCAATGCCTGAAAATCTGTTTCAGCCGCATACTCATGCAAAAACATGTGTAGTCTTAATGACAAAATTTGATACGCCTGATCAGACAGTTGCAAAAGACCACAAGATTTTTATGGCTGTTGCTAAATGGTGCGGTCATGATTCTCGAGGATTAGAAATTCCCTACGATGACATTCCTTTAATTCAGGAACGATACGAAAAATTCAAAGCTGGCGAGGATTTGAGTTACGACCATTTAGGATTTACCATAACGCAAGACGAAATTTTAGACAGTATTTATCTGCCTATATATTATAATCCTGAAATTCGCACTCAATTGGATAGTCTAAAAAATGAATATGATTTAGTTACTGTTGGTCAACTTGTAGAAGATGGTCTTATTTCTATCAGTACCGGTGATGAGGTAGGAAAACTGGCATACGGAACTGGACAAATTCCTTTTATCCGCACTTCCGATATCGCAAACTGGGAAATCAAACTTGATCCCAAACAAGGACTTAGCGAGGACATATATGCAAAATTAGCTCTAAAACAAGATGTTCGTCCGTATGACATACTTATGGTGCGTGATGGGACATATCTAGTCGGAACATGTGCAATGATTTCTCCTTCCGAAACAAAAATAGTTTATCAGAGTCACCTTTTCAAAATTAGAAGTAATGACCATGATAGGTTCAATCCTTACTTACTTTTGGCACTCCTTTCTTCTCCAATTGTGAAGCAGCAAATTCGCGTTAAACAATTTACACAAGATATCATTGATACGCTAGGCCGCAGAATTATGGAACTTGAATTACCGATTCCAAAAGACAAAGCGACTCAAGAGCAAATTATTACTCATATAAAGGAGGTTTTTGATAAGCGAAATGAAGCAAAAGAACTTATGCGGAATGTTCTATTAAATGTAACTCCCTTACATCGTTTCGATGATGATAGTAGTTTTATGACCCTTGTCTAACTTATATAAAATCCGCCTATAATTTGTATCCAGCTTATACAAATTGTAGGCGGGTTATCTTTGTTTGTTCGGGCCAAATACTTATGTTCCGGCGTTGCTTACAAATATGTCCTCGATAGCCGATGGATGGAAATATGTGTCAATCATTTTCTTGTTGAGGTTTCAGCGTCAGGTAAACATGACATGAATGATATTGGACAATAAATAACAGTACAAATCTCTCGCCAATCACTCAAAGGGACTAATTTTAAAGGTTTCTACGCATTTCAAACTGTACAGCCAATGATTTGATTATATGATATTCCTAGTACTTTAATCACACCGAAAAACCCTTGTGGCATCAGGCCATTTCACCCTCTAAATGCGTAGGCAGAACACCATAATATCAGCGGGCACAAGCGGATTTCTGCTTGCGCCCGCTTAATTACCATACAGCAAAGGCAGAGGAAGCCGTCAAGGGCGTGGAGCGTTTATCTTGACCCTTGACGGCTTCATTTGTCTTTGCTAATTCTTGTTCACAATGGCCTTCACCAGCTTTGCCTGCAATCGGTGTTTCATGTATTCATCCACGTGCATATGAGGCATACCGTCCTCCTCATAGAGTGTCCGGGTACAAAGTTTGTTGATATAGCGGTCATAATACCGCAAGACACGTTCCACTGCCAGAGGATCACCAGCACGGGCTGCTTCAATTACAGACATGGGCAGAAGCACTCTGCCGTTAAAAGTTGGCTGCTTCATGTTTTCACTCCTTGGATTCTAAATTTTTTCGTAGTTCACTCAGCGTCTTTGTTCTGTGCCGCTGTACGGCGCTGCGGGACATTCCTACAAAGCCGCCAATCTCGCCGTCGGCCAATTCCAACACACAATGCAGAATTAGAATCTTCTGTTCCTGCTCTGGCAAGGTGGCAAAGGCCCCGGCCACCAGTTCGTCCCGAATATGTAGGTCATAGCCAAAGGCCGAGAACACAAAGCTGTCACTTGGGTAATCGTCCAGCGTACAGAGCTTGTCCATTTCATACTGCGACAAGGTGTTGAACTGGATTTCCCTTTTCCGTTGGCGGCTAAGTTCACGGAAGTAGTCTATTGCTTCATGGCGCAGAACGACTTTGCAAAAAGCATCAAACCGACGCCGCTCTTCATACTCATTAAAGGCGTATGTCATCTTTTCACCTCCCCTCTGCGGGAGAGTGAAAAGTCGGGAACGGTTGTGTTGCCCTGTGTTTTTATGTCATTACAGTGGCTTCGACCCGCACCGAAAGTTCGCAACAACACAAAATTTTCACCCCACGGGGCGCACAACCAATGACCACAATGGAATACAGTATGAACCTTGCTTACATCGTATCGTACATATTTTCGTCCAGACTTATCCCATACTGGGGACAAACTTTTTTTAAGAAGCTATTCTTCAGAAAAACAGACTGTTGCAACATAGCAGTTTCCTCCACGAGCCGCCGAACCGTTGTTGCACTGGGCAAAGAATTGCGGCGGCTTTGATTCCTCAAAACCGCCGCAGGGATATTGTATATTGAGCGTACGAAACCAACCTGCCCAACAACGGTTTTTTTCTTTTCCGCCGCAGGGCAGATCAGGTTTAAGTATTTTCGTATTACAGCAGAGGGTTACTTGCTATTTTCCAACCTGCCGAATATTTTCTTTGAATAAAGAGAAATCAAAAATGCGGCTATCGCAGCCCCAATTAAAACCACCCATGTATGCGCTGCAAAAATGTCAAACAGAACACCGTAAATCGCCTGTCCAATCGGTTGCCCACACATCGCAATAGAAATCAGCGCCGCCATGATCTTACCGACTAATTGAGGAGGGGTCTGCGTCTGTACCAGTGTGTAAATCTGAACCATAAAGAGCGTAGAGGCCCCCATAGCGGTGAAGCTCATGAAAGTGATTGACCAATACGATACGATGGCGGGCATATTCAGGAAAAGGGAAATCCCCATAACCGCCACGGCAATGGAACAAACCAGAAGCAGCACATAGGAATTTTGGATTTTCAGCTTTTCCGATACGATTGCGGTTAAAATCCCGCCGCACAGACCGCCCAACGCCAGCGCCCCCTGTGTGAAGCCGTACATGGTATCAGACATCCCCAGCACCTGTGTGATGAGAATGGGGGTTCCTACAATCATCACCGCGCTTAAAACCAAATTGAAGATAGACACCAGAAAGACCACCGAAAAGAAAATGGGCTTTTCTGTCTTTACAAACTGATAGCTTTCTTTCAAGTCCTTTCCAACGACCCGAAATACGCCGACTTCACGCGGGCGTTTTTCATGCGGGATGTGGATAAAGATTTCCATGATGGCGGAGAAAGTAAAACACACCGCACTCAAAAGCAAAATCGGATAAATGCCCCAAAGGGTGAACATCACGCCACCGATAACCGGCCCCAACAGACCGGAAAGCGTATTGACCTGATTGATTACCGCATTTCCGGCCATCAGTTTCTCTTTCGCTACCAGAAGCGGAACGCTTGCCTGTACTGATGGCTGGTATGTGCCGGAAATACCATAGAGCAGCATCAAGACAACGATAAAAAGCGGAACCGTTGGGATCTTCCCCAGCGAAAAGTAAAATAGCATGATAATAGCCGCTGTGGAGAAGTCCAGCCCCACCATAATGTCACGCTTGTTCACACGGTCAGCCAGCACGCCGCCGACCATCGAAAGAATGACCATCGGAGCAAAGGAGCAGGCGGTCACAACGCCAAACAACGTAGATGAACCTGTTTCTCGCAACAGATACAGCGGCAAGGCAAATCGCAAGATAGCATTGCCGAAAAGAGAAATAATCTGGCCGATCACGACGAGAGTAAAATCACGCCTGAAAAGTTTTGTCTGCATAAAATACCTCCATTATCTCACTATTAAACCGACCGTCGGTTTGATATATAGCTAAAATAAACTGCCCATTGAGAGCAGTTCATTTTAGGAAGTCAGGTCGTATGCTGGGACTTGCAGTAGCTAATATAGCCGTCTATCATTTCGTCGTCCAAAAGCTGGTTGATACCAACGCCTTGTAACAGGTCATTGAATGTTTTGCAACGATTTCGCATCCCCGCTTCATCCGTCATACTAACCAGCGGATTGAGCCATACATTCGACAAGACCATGATGGCCTCTGCCAGCTCATGGGGGTTTGTCGCTTGAATAGAACCATCGTCCATTCCCTGTTGCAAGATCGGCTGGATGAACTTTGGAGCAACAATCTGATAGAGCTGGGCAATCTGCATTGCCAAAAAGCGCGGATTATCCAATAGGCAGGGTGTAACGGTCAGCATTAGGCTCTGGTTAGAGTTAAACAAAGCAGCTTTAAAGATCGCCCACAGCTTTTCCAGCCCGTTCAGGGATTTATCATCGCGTACTTTTGCTAAAGCGGTTGTGTTTTCCTCACCTATGCGGTGAAAGATCGCTTCAAAAATTTCTTCTTTGGACGAAAAGTGATGGTAGATCGCGCCTTTTGAAAGATTCGTTTCGTTGATGATGTCCTGCAAAGATGTTGCGTCATATCCTTTTTCAACAAACAGATGGGTGGCAACATCCAAAATCAGCTTCACGGTTTCTTCCGGGTATTTGTTTCTCGCCATCCCGCACCTCCATACAAACCAACGGTCTGTATAAAGTATAGCAATCTCTTCTATGCTTGTCAAGCAGGTTATATTGTGCACAGAATGATTTTATTTTTCGGAGTTTTCCATTTTAGCGGGCAGTTTCCGTCCTTTCAAACGTATTATTAGCGAAGCAAAAGCAAGGGTTTGGGAAGTTCCCAACAGGCAAAAATCTTCGCTCCGGCAGGTTGCCGGAAATGGAGATTTTGTGGGAGTGTGGCCACACTCCCTATGCTTGCTCTGTTGTGATTCTTCCAGAAAGGACGGGAACGGAATGGAACAGAAGCCAAAAGTGCAAGAGAGCGATTATCTCCCGAAAAGAGGAAATCCACTGCAAGAAACCGTGTGCTATACAATCGGCGGAACCGTATACGAGGTGGAAACCTCCTGCGGCGGCACAGAACTGCTTTACGATAAAATGGTACGGCTCATTCGATCAGAAACCACCACGGATGCTGACAAAGACCACAAAGCACGCTATAATAAGGACAGCAACCTGTTTGTCGGGCGTTCATTACAGGAGGAATGAACCATGACAGCAAACACCAATTATCCCGACAACATTACCGCTTTATACGCCCGTCTATCCCAAGAGGATGCGCTGGACGGCGAGAGCAACAGCATAGCCAATCAAAAGAAAATCCTTTTGAAGTACGCGACTGACAACGGTTTCCCCAATCCCACGTTTTTCATTGACGATGGTGTTTCCGGGGTGACGTTTGACCGTCCGGGCTGGAATGAGATGATCCGGCTGGCCGAGGTGGGAAAGGTCACAACCGTCATAGTCAAGGATATGTCCCGCATGGGCCGGGACTATCTGAAAGTGGGCTACTATACCGAAAGTTTCTTTGCCGAGCGTGATATTCGGTATATCGCCATCAATGACGGCGTGGACAGCGACAAGGGGGACAATGATTTTACCCCGTTCCGTAATCTGTTCAACGACTTCTACGCGCGCGATACCAGCAAGAAAATCCGGGCTGTTATGCGAGCCAAAGGAAACGCCGGGGAACACCTCTGCACCAATCCGCCCTACGGGTATCAGAAAGACCCAGCAGACAAAAAGAAGTGGATTGTGGACGAGGAAGCCGTCGAGATTGTCAAGCGCATTTTTGCCCTGTGTATTGCAGGGAAAGGCCCCATGCAGATTGCTAAGCTGCTGACCGCCGAACGTGTTCTCACGGTCAAGGCACACTATGCTCAGCGTGCGGGAAAACCGCTGCCGGAGAATCCATGTCACTGGGACCCGAAATCTGTCGCAGGGATATTGGAACGACCGGAGTACACCGGCTGTACGGTGAACTTCAAGACCTATTCCAAGTCCCACAAGCTGAAAAAACGGCTGCATAATGCCCCGGAAAACCAGCGCATATTCCTCAACACCCAGCCCGCTATTATAGAGGAACAAGTCTTTGCGCGGGTGCAGGAGCTACGGGAGAACAAGCGCCGCCCCAGCAAGACAGGAAAGCAGGGATTATTCTCTGGTCTGCTCTACTGTGCGGATTGCGGGGACAAGCTGTATTTCTGTACGACAAACAGCTTTTCGTCCAAGCAAGACCACTATGTCTGCTCCAATTACAAGAGCAACACAGGAACTTGTTCTGCGCATTTTATCCGGGAAGAAACGCTGAAACTGTTTGTGTTGCAGCGGATTTTCGATG
>ENA-OROH01001124-OROH01001124.1-human-gut-metagenome-genome-assembly--contig:-NODE-1124-length-26734-cov-12.126242_pt1 | contig 26734 bp, 18 predicted proteins | sample MGYA00242125_ERZ509042 | MGnify/ENA primary metagenome ERZ509042 (study PRJEB26280, sample SAMEA2338738) | human gut metagenome | biome: human gut; feature: human-associated habitat; material: faeces... | reverse complement strand
AACTTTTAAAACAGGAATTAGAAGTTATTTTTCAACTCCTGATTCGCATAATTCACAAAAAGAAGGACAAGCAACCATTCATTACTATGATATTGGTGATTATCTGAGCCGGGAAGATAAATTAGGGAAATTGAAGAAATTCCAATCAATATCTTCTAAGAAAATAGATTGGCAATTAATCAAACCGAATGATAAAGCTGATTGGATTAATCAGCGAGATGGGGCTTTTGATGATTTGATTCTTTTAGGGAATAAGGCTGATAAATTAAATAAACAGACAGTATTTTATTCTATTTATGCAAGGGGGATAGGTACATCTAGGGATAGTTGGGCTTACAACTATTCAAAAGAAGTAATGTTGAGTAATATGAAAAAATCAAATGACTTTTATAATGCTCAAAGAATATCTTACTTGAAAAGTAAAGAAAACAATATAGACTTAAAAGTTGAAGATTTTATAAATACTGATCCTCTAAATATTAGTTGGAGCAGGGCTTATCGTGATGATATAAAGAAAAATAAGTTGCATTTTTTTGATAGTAAATTTTCTGATATAGCTATATACCGACCTTTTAATAAGCAAAATATTTATTTTGATAAAACGGTTTTGAATGACGTTGGCCCTATTTTTAATATGTTCCCAACCCCATCACACAAAAACTTAGTGATTTGCGTAAAAGGGATTGGTGATAAAGACTTTTCATGTTTAATATCTAATTGCATTCCAGATTTACAGGTTCTTTTTAATGGTCAATGCTTTCCTCTCTATTGGTACGAAGAAGCGAAAAACACCTTTAATAAAGGTGGAATGGACGATTTATTTGCATCAGCAAATGATGAACCACAATATATACAACGAGATGGCATAACTGATTGGATTTTGCAGGAAGTACGCAACCGATATGGAAGAAGCAAGGAGATTACGAAAGAACATATCTTCTATTATGTGTATGGATTGTTGCATTCTCTGCAGTATCGCGAACGCTTCGCTGCCGATTTGAAAAAATCGCTGCCCAGAATTCCAATTGTCGAGAAGCTGGAAGATTTCTTGTCATTCTACAAAGCAGGAAAGAAACTGGCCGATTTGCATCTGAATTATGAAACGGTTCCGGCTTATGAAGATGTGCATGTGGTGATGGAAGGAAAGGAAGAAGAAGAGTTCAGAGGCAATTTAGCCGCAGATTATAAACCGATCTACCACATAAAAACCGATTTTGACTATTATGCAGTAGATAAAATGAAGTTCCCGAAAAAAGGACAAAAGGATACAATTATTTATAATCAAAATATTCGAATCGAAAATATTCCGGCTGAAGCTTATGAATATGTAGTTAATGGCAAGTCTGCAATCGAGTGGATCATGGAACGTTACCAGCAAACACAAGATAAGAAAAGTTTGATTAAGAATAATCCAAATGACTGGTCGCTCGAACATAATCAGCCACGCTATATTTTGGATCTCTTGCTGTCTGTAATTAATGTGAGTGTCCAGACAGTCGAGATTGTGAAGGGGCTGCCTAAATTGAAGGTTTGATAAAGATGAGGTGCATTAAAGATAAAACATTTGAAACAAAGATTGAGATTAATGATTCTTTTGAGAATACAACTTTTTGGGACTGTGTTTTTAAGGATGATATTGAAATAGTAGATATACATTCAAAAAGGATAATAAGATTTTATGGCTGCCAAATTGAAAAATCTTGTTTTGTCAAAACCCTTGATAAGAATGTTTCTCCCATTGAAATCGACATATCCTTTTCTTCTTCAAAAATAAAATATCTCCAGATCGGAGATAAGTCTTTACACGAATATAACTGGAAAATAGATATCTGCGATGCAGAAATTGACTATTGCAACATAAGGAACTGTATTTATGAAAATATTGATATAAATAATTCACAGATAAATGATTTGCTTTTAAATTTTTGTATTGGAAATGTATTTAACGATCCGGAAATTAATATTGATGATTCTCGCATCAAGACTTTTTGGGCGAATCATATAAGTAATGTGTATGAATTAAATATAACCAACAGCAGATTTAATCTCTTAAATATATATGATTCTTCCTTTAATGCTGGAATTAAGATCTATAAAACTGTTAATGAAGGAGAAACTAATATAGATTTATACAAAAGTGGAAACTTCATTATACAAGATTCAAACTTTGAAAAAAAATTCCGATGTAGTTATATTAAACCGTATGACGAAAAAGAATCTGTGGGGAAAATACAATTGGCAGAAGATGTATTTCAGGAAAAAGCTGAATTTTCAGGTACACAAATTGATAGAATTGATATTTCATGTTCAGCAGCAAAAATGGAAGGTGAAATATCTTTTGTAGGCTTTAAAATATTAGATAGATTAACACTAAGCGGCTTTAATAAACATGCAGATTTTCAATTTTTACATTTAAATGTTTGTCTTTTTAGCTGCATGAATTTCCTAAATTACGGAAGTGTATCCATTTTAGGTTTAACATGCTATAAAGGTAAAAATCCTGGATTTCGTATAGCGGGTCCAAGTAATATAGGGAATATGAATATTCAAGGTTCTGATTTATCAGCTTTCCCTTTAATAACCTTTTTAGATTGTTCTCTGTTTGGTTTAAAATATTCAAATGTTAAATGGTTTGATCCTAAAATATTAAATCAAAATAATAGTAAAGCACCTGATTTTTGGGAACGTAAACAGGAAGCCTATCGTCAATTAAAATATTGTGCAGAAGATAACAAAGACAAGATTCAAGCATTAATATTCAAAGCTTACGAAATAGATGCATATCAACATACATTAAGCTGGAAAAGAAACTTCTCTGATCTATTGATGCTTTGGCTAAACAAAATTTCTAACAATCATGGACTTAGTTGGAATAGAGGTTTGTTTTTTACTATTTTCTGTGGCTTATTATTCTATTTAATATTTTATGGATGTTATGATGACTTATCATATAGAATGTATTTTTGGGGGAACTTTATAAAATATATTTGGTTGTTTAATGGTATTGATGATTTAATTCAGTTTCTTAATCAACCGTTGAATTCTTTTGGTGATTGCTTAATAAGGTTCTTAGGGTCAATCTGTTATATAATTGGTAAAATATTAGTTGCATACGGAATTTTCCAAACGATCTCTGCTTTTCGGAAATATGTTAAAGCGGATTAGCCATAGACATAAAATGAAAAAAGACAAAATTTCAATATTGAAAGATATTTTCTGTAATATCGAACAATTCGATGACAATAAGTCTGGTTATTCAATTGCCAAACGAGCTATAAAAGAATTATTTGAGAATACAAGTAATAAATCTTTTAATCACATCTACTCACGATTGATTATTATTGATAGCCTTTATTCAACTCAGATGGGACGCAGATATTATGGGTTGGAAGAATTGGCAGAAACCTTATTGCAATTGAACAATCAATATGAAACAAGAGATTTATTTATTAAACTGGCTCTGAATCCCAATATAGATAATTTGAGTAAATTGAATTGCTCTGATCATTTGAATTTGTTTGAAAGAAAATATGGAATTCAAAAAGATGGAGAAAAAAAAGGCCGAGCAATATCGTTAATAAGTAAATATGCATATTTTGAAACCGGTTTTAATTTCCCTATTTATGATTCCATCATTAAAGAAGTGTTTCCGATTATTTGTACTTCTTGTAGATTCCCTGAAATAAGCTCTACCAAAACATCAGATAATATTATTAACTATCTGAGTAATATTAATACCCTAAAAAGTAAATTATCTGAACTGCTTGAAATTGAAATTTCTTATGATAAACTTGATATGGTTCTATGGCATATTGGAAAGGTAAAAAGAGAACATTTATCTTTAGTACTAAGTATGTCTGATTATATGATTTTTGCAACTGATAATGATGGGAATAACAAGATAGAAAAAATATATGAAACTAACTGCTACAAAGAGAATGTAGCAATGAGATTGATTTTGGATTATTTGTCAATATAATAACTCAATTATGAAAGGATATATAAAACACATAGAAGGGAATATAATAGCCAGTAAAAAATTTCATTATGCCCAAGATTGGATATGTTATGGATCTTCCGAATTTAATAAAAGAGAAGATTTAATACTAAATGATACACACAGAGCAATACCATATGCAACTTATGTAGCTAAAGGAGACATTGCTCCCTATAATTTAACAGGTATTCCTTTGGATAAACTAGAATCAGTAATTAATGAAATTGATCTTGTAGTCTCTTCTAAACATCAAGCGGCGGTAGAATATTTCAAGGAAAACATAGAGAAAATAAAAAAACAAGTTGAAGAAGCAGAAAACATACCAGAAAATTTAGAACAATCATTATATCGAGGACTGTTCACAGATGTATTCAGTGTGTTTGAATTGTTCCTTTCGGATGTTATTCTTTGTTTGATTTATAATTGTGATGATAAGTATTATGAGAAAGCAATAAAGTTTTTCAAACAAGAAAAAGATATTAGAGAATCAGAGCCTGTTAAAAATCTAGAAGCAAAAGTTCATAAGTATTTTTATGATGGAATCGTTTATCATAGATTTGACAAGGTGAAATCTATCTTCAAAAAGATTTTTGATATTGATGTACCTGATTATGAAGATAAAATAAAGAAGTTCCTTCATAAAAGGAATAATATTGTTCACAGATATTCGTATTCCAATCAAGATAGAACATTACTCACTACTTTAACAAAACAAGATATTTCAGACTGGATACAAGTTGTTGAAGAATTTGTTGGAGAATTGGTTACAGAAATAGAGAAAAAGATCGTATAACTTCCCCCTTTTTCATCCACATTCATCCACACTGATCCCATTTGATCCCTTTTCGTCCACACTCATCCACACTGATCCACACTGATCCACACGGCGATTTTGGAGCGTTGTATCTTTGTAGTGTGACAAGAGAGGAAGAGGCGCGGTTGCCGAACCTATTAAAAACTTGTCCTGATAAAGTTATGGCAATTTCTTATACGTTAGTGCAGAGAAAAGACATGAGTAAAGGTGCGTTGGAAGACGCGAAGTTGTATTATGCCCAGGCAGTGAGCATGCGCCGGGTGGAGTTTGACGATTTGTGCGATGAGATCGCTGAAACCTGTACGCTGACTTCGGCAGACATCAAGGCGGTGTTGGACCGTGTGATCTGGGGCATGGTAACACACCTGAAGAACAGCGAGATCGTTCAGTTCGGTGATTTGGGTAATTTCCGCATCGCCGTGGGCAGTGCCGGATCAGCCACGCCCGAAGAATTCACAGCAACCATGCTCCGCAAGCCGAAGGTAGTGTTCCATCCGGGCAAGCGCTTGCAGGAAATGCGCGATGTCGCCAAGTTTGCCCGCTTCACCGTCGATAAAGACGAGGGCGCAGATGCTGGCGGTGGCGTGTAACCCCAGCCCTGTAATGATTCCGGCTTCCCCGAAGTCTGGCTGTCACATCAGCCGCTTCCGGGAAGCCGGTTTGTTTTTAGGATCAGCGAATGGAAAGGACTTTCTTTATCAACAGAACGGATGACTCTTGAGAGTTAGAGAAGCACAAATTCCATCCATCCTGTTGATTAAGTCTGCTCGGTTTATGAGAGATTCAGGAAAAGAATACCTTCCCTTCCATCAATAAGAAATCTTACAGCCCACGAAATAACTCCGCGGCATGCCGGGACCGTAGATATAACCCGCATCGCGGTTCTCGCCCTGGTCGAAATCATCCTGATAGGCATTGAAGATGTTCTTCACACCGGCATTCACCTGCAGGGTTACGGTCTTAAACAACGGAATATCATAGCCCACCTTCAGGTTCAGGTCGAAGAAATCGGGTGTCGTCACATCCTTATCCGGGATATTGTATCCTTCCCGCAGGTTGTGCTGCACCAGCATGCTGCCCGTATACGTTCCCGTCAGGGCAAGCGACAGACGCTTCACCGGCGTAAAGGTGGATGTCAGGTAACCATACAAATCCGGTGTGCGGTACATCTTTTTCTGCGGAGTCACATCGTCGCTCCACTGCATGGCTTCCTTATAGCGGCTCCGCTGTAAGGTGGCTCCCGCCTGAATCTGCATCCACGAGTAGGCCATCTTTCCTTCCAGGTTCAATCCCATCACCCGCGCGCCGGAAGCATTATAACGCACCATCACGATATCGCCATGCTCGTCGAGGCCCGTCTTCTTCAGATCAAACACATCCTTCAAGTCGGTATAGAATCCTTCTACCAGGAAGTTCACCTGCACCGGACCGAAACGATGATAGAAATCGACCGACGCACTCAGACTGTTGGAACGCTCTTCCTTCAAATCATCAGAGAGTTCAATCTTCGAAACCGTACCGCCCACAGCCTCGATATGCAAATCTTCGTCGAATGCCTGCGGAGCCCGGAAACCGCTTGAGTAAGCCAGGCGGATATTGATATTGTCGGTCGGGTTATAACGCACATTGGTCCGCGGACTGAAGACGACATGGTCAATCAGGTTATGCTTGTCCAAGCGGCCACCGATCAGGAAGCTCCACCGCTTGTTCTTCCATTCATTCTGCAAGAACACACTTTCGATGTGTGTCGTCTGCTTCACCTCGCGGTCATGACCCAGCATCAAGTCGTGCAGATTGTCGAAGTTATACTCCAATCCGGTAGTCAGTTCGGCCGGCATGAACAGGCAGCGGTCGAACGAATAGCTATATTGCGAGCCGACGATAGCCGTCATGTCTGTGGTCGATCCGTAAGCATTCGGGTCTTTCCCGGCGCCATAATAACTCTCGCGCTTGGTATGCTGCGCCGACGCATAAGCGCCGAAACGATGTTTATAGTCTTTCGAGAACAAATCATATTTCAATCCGCCACCGTTGATGTCATGATCGGTCTGCTCGGCAATATCCGCTTCGTGAGGAGGCCTGTTGAGCGCGTTTCCGCCCCGGCGGAATTCATGGATGCCATGATACTCCAACGTCAGTTTCGAATAATCACTTGTCTTCAGATACGAACGGAAACCAATGGTCTTCGCACGGATCTTTCCCAATTCCGAATAGCCGTCGCCGTCATGATCATACGGATCGCGGATACGGCTCTGCCCGAATACATAAATACCCGCTTTCTGGTCGTCGGTCACCAACGAAGCATTTACCGTCGTATTATTATCGGCACTGCTCCCACCGACCATCGTCAGCGAGTGAGACACCTGGGCCGAATTGCGCAAAGGCTCTTTGGTAATAATATTGATGGTTCCCGCAATCGCCGACGAGCCGAACAAAGCCGAACCACCGCCGCGCATCACTTCCACCCGTTCGATCATATTGGCCGGAATCTGTTCCAATCCATACACGCCGGTCAATGCGCTGAAGATAGGACGGCTGTCTACCAATATCTGCGTATAAGGTCCGTCCAGTCCGTTGATACGCACCTGCTGGAAACCACAGTTCTGGCAGTTATTCTCGACCCGCACGCCCGGCTGGAAATTCAGTCCTTCGGCCAACGACACCGCATTGGACGATTCAAACACTTTCGAATCCAAGACATTCACCAGCGACGGAGCCATCCTTCGCGTTGTCTCATTACGGTTGGCCGAAACGACAACGCCATCCAGAGAAACAGCATCTTCCTCCGCCTCAAAATTCACCTCCAAGGTTTTCCCTTTCTTGAGAACCACCTTCTTCTTGACCGTCTGATACCCGATCGATTTCAGCACCAGCTGAAATTCTCCTTCCGGCAGATTGGTCAACGAGTAATGACCGGTAGCATCGGTAACTGTCCCGATCGTTGTTCCTTCCAGAAAAATATTCACATAAGAGATATGCTCTCCCGATTTTTTATCTACAACATGTCCGAAGATATTGGCATCAGACGGATTCAAATTCACTCCCTCGTGTTCAGCTCTGGCAGCAAACAGGATACAACACAGGCTGAACCATACTAAAAATATTCTTTGCATGATTTCAATTCTTTTAGGATTATAACATATAGCATACCCTCTCCTTTCGACAGAAGAAGCCATAACGAATCAGGGCCCGGATAACGATCCTGCCCTTTCAATTAAATGAATGAAATCAGTGCCGGAGGAGCCCGCAGGTGATAAGAAATAAAACAAATCTTTCTCAAGAAGCCGGAAACCTGCGTTTCTATTTCCTGCAAGAAAGAAAGAATGAAATCGAACAGAGAGAGAACGGCAACGGCTCCGTCTTCTACGATAATGGTAGAAAGCGAATGAAACAACTGCAATTCCTGCAAAGAATGCTTATGCTGTCCGTCCTGGTCTTGAAAAGGGTGAGAATGCACGATCGTAACACCGTTCACAATATGAACGTGTGTAAACGAGACGATTTCTCCCAAATACAAGATAAAGATAACCGGGAGAATCCAACGGAGATATGTCTGCAATCGTGCTTTCAATGATCAAATCTTTTTTGGATCTGCAAAATTACGGAAATTAAGAGAAAAGACAATACTTATGTTCGGGTATTTCATCTGAAAATGAGAAAAGGCTTGAAGAAGATTGTTCCCCAAGCCTTTCCGACTATCATCCATCTATTTATTTCACTTCCACCATGCCACTTGCCGTATTCGCTGCAATCTGCCGGTCGTACATCGCCTCGCAGCTCACTGGCGGCAGATAGAATTTACCCGGATATACGGCACAAAGATTCACGCGAACCAGCACATGACTGCCCGGAGCCAGATGATCGACATAACTGCAAACCCGATCATCACGAATATCCTGATAGCTGACATTGCTGTTGGCTGAAGAAACGGCCGTCGGCATAAAGCGTGTATTCAGAATCTCCCAACCCGACGGGAAAATTTCGGTCAATACCAGATTCCGCAAAGGCAAAGCCGTCGGGTTCTGGATCAGCACCTGTGCCGTGAAATTCGTTCCCTGTTCCAAAGAAGCAATATCCAAAGGCCGGCCATCGGTTGTCTGATAGGTTACTGACAACTTCAGTTTATGCTGCGACTCTTTCACATCCTGCTGCGGAATCTTGGCCAACGACTCTGCCTGGACATACAAGGCCGTTTCTCCTTCGTTCTTGATCACAAGATCAGAGGAAGAAGAATCCGCACCATCCAACAACCTATCTGACCAGACAGTTTTTTCCGTCCGGACGGTTTCCTGCTGTTCCGCATACTGATACGTGAACTGCATACTTCCGGTCTTCGCAGGATACTGCTGGTAATAGCCAGCCAATGCCACCCAAGCGAAAGCCGTCTCCTGCGTGCTCAGCCAATCATCCGAAGCAAACTTCTTGGCCAGACGAGTAACCAATGTAGTCGCTTCTTCTTGCTCCTTCACCAGGCAAAGAGCAACCAGGCGTATGGCTTCATTCCGGAAGGCCGAACCAAATGTTTCATCATACACCAGCGAAGAGGTCGTATTCTCGGTTGTCTTCTCCAACAAGGTCTTGGCTACATCTGAGCGTCCGACCACAGCATACGAAGCCGACAACATCCACTGAGCGGCGACAGGCAATGGCTGTTGCGCACGAAGACGGTTCATGGCTCCCATATCTGCTTTATTCGCCAAGGCCAAGACATACAGTCGATAAGCCTGTGTCAACATCTCGGCTTCCTGCTGATAACCCGTTGCGACCGGTTTCCATCCGGATGCCATCTTCTGCAAATCGGCCAAAGCCTGCAACTTCAAGGTAGCCGGAACCGCATATCCTTTTCCTTCAGCCTTCAACAGGAAATGCAGGGCATAAATACTTCCCCACGCATTCGAGTTGCTTTGTCCGGGCCAATAAGCAAAGGAACCCGTCGGCAACTGATACGAACGCAAGCGGCTGATGATTTGTTTCACCTGTTGTTCGGCTTCCAATACCTGATCGGCTGTCTGTTCCGATATATCCGACAGATACAACTGCGGGAAACCTTTCGAAACCAGTTGTTCCAGACAAGCATGCGGATAATCCACCAATTCACTTAACCGGGCAGATAAATTGAGAGGCTGGATAGACGAAACATCCAATGACAAACGATTGCTCCCATTCATTCCTTTCAACTGAACCGGCTGCTTCCAGGTTTCACCCGGCTTAATAACGGCATCCCATCCTTTTCTCTGTTCCGTAGTAACCGTCCGCACAGCCAAATCAGCGGCATAGGTCGATACTTCACCCTTTCCTTCCGCCTTCATGGTAATCCGGATCTTGTCCACCGGATTCTTCACTTTAATCCGGAAAGAAACCGTCTTATCTTCTTTCTTTGTGAAGCGAAGGGTTTGCGTTGTCTCACCCACCATCTCGACATCAGCTGAACATTGCAATGATACCACTACATCTCCGACGTTCTCTTCCGTAGCAAAAACCGTAGCCGGAATGACGATTTCTTCATTCGTTCCCACCACCCGTGGTAACGTACCTAATAACATCACCGGCTTACGAACCATGACACTTTGTTCTGTATGACCAAATGACTCGCCATTCGTAGCAACTGCCATCACCCGAACACGACCGTTGTAATTAGGAATATCAATCTGATGCGTTTTCCGTTCGCCCTTCTTCAACTGGAATGGACCTATAAACTTAACAACCGGAGCAAAGCGGTTCACGACAGCTTTGGGTCCCTTGTTCAAGGCATCATCACCACCAATACTGAACAATTGTTCGATCCGTCCGCCATAAGCGCCCAGGATATAATTATACAAATCCCAGGTCTCTACACCTAAAGCTTCGCGAGCATAGAAAGTCTTCCACGGATCGGGCGTCTGGAAACGGGTCAAATCCAACAAACCTTCATCTACAACCGCTAAGGTATAAGACATCGCCCGGCCTTTCTGTTCGGAAACTGTCACCTGACACGTACTCTCCGGTTTCCACTCTTTAGCCGTTGCCAGTTGAGGATGCAAATGACTCTCTTCAGAAATTACAGTAAACGGAACGACACCGAACATCCGGATAGGCATATCATTCACAGCCGCTCCATGTGGTTGTAACAATGAAACAAACAAATAAGCATTCGGCTGCATCTCTTCAGTTGCCTGAATGGTAAAAGTCGTCTGATTCGCTTCACACTTAAATTCTTTTACCAGCAATACAGTTGAACCCGTCTGCACACTGACAACAGCACGGCTACCAGCAGAAGAAGGAATCGTAATCCGAATATCCTCACCTGGGACATAACTGTCTTTATCTAACTTAAACTCCAGCATGGATGCAGCATCTGTACCAGAAAAATCCCGTTCCCGATTGATATTCGGCCAATCAAAATAGCTAACAACACCTGTGGTATGTCCGCTCTCCCGATCTTTTGCCAGGATGAGATACGTTCCCCAATTCTTCTCATCAAACGAAAGAGCTAAGGATGCTTTCCCCATTTCATCAGTAATCAGCATTTCCTGTCTCATAGGTTTATAATAACTGCTCGAGGAAAAATTAGCCAACGTGCTCTGGTTTGCACTCCACCACCAATACCAATCCAATTTATATATTGAAATATCCAATTCCGAACCAGCGATAGGCGTACCGTGGTAATCAACAGAGACAAACTGGAAAGTATGATCCTGATCCGTACTCAACGGTTGCCGATCTTTCTGTGGAGAATGAATTCCGACATAACGCTGATAAGGAGAATACAACAAACGAACCGCATCGATACTGAAATCGCCGGATTCTTCATAAACTTTCGTCGTAAAGCTACCCAACAACATACCAGGCGCTGTTGCACCTACATTCAGCTGCATTCTCACAAAAGCGTCACCTTCCTCATCTGTAGTTCCGGTAATCAGCTGGCTTTCTTCGCTATTAAACTGTACTGTCGGGTTGTCAAACGTATAATCCGGATAATTCTTGAATGAAGTTCCGGTAGAAGCGAATGTTCCTTTCACATCATATTTCAAGTTACGAGCTTTGGCTCCTTGTAACCATTCCGTATGCAATGGAATATAAATCTCCTGCTCCCGAACCAATAAGTCCGGAACATCCAAACGGATTTTCAGGCGATTCGGTTTGATGCTTTCCACACGAAGACGCTTATCAAACGACACGCCTCCTACCTCAACTTTTACATTCCAGGCTCCTGTTGGAACCGATGCTTCGGTCGGAATATGGAAAACATACAATCCATCACAGCCTTGTGTACTGACCTTCTGCTGATAAATTTGTCCCAATGGATTAAATAAAGATAGCTTCACCGGATGATGTGCCGGCAACATCTCACTACGGTCGAACAACATGAATCCGATATGAAGCGTATCGCCCGGACGCCAAACACCTCTTTCTCCATAAATGAATCCTTTGATTCCTTTCTGTACGACTTCTCCATCCACATCAAATGAGCTCAAAGAGAGATTAGATCCTTCATTCACTCTTAGATAGGAACGCTGTTTACCTTCTGAAGCCAACAGATAGTAAGGACGTCCGCCGGCTTTTCGGCAATCAAAGACCACACGTCCGTCATTATCAGTAGTCCCTTCAGCCAATAATTCTTTCTGATAGTTATAGGCTCCGATCTGCACACCGCTCATCGGTTCCGTTGTTTGCAGATGATGTGCCAGCACAACCATCTTTCCGTCAGTTCCAGCCATCGCCATCAGTCCGATGTTAGAGACCAATATATTCTTTCCGGCAAAACGATTGAAATAATAGGAAGGAGAACACGGATCATTCCGCTCGGCATACTTATACGTATTCCAATCTGTATTCAGACTTTCCTGATAATACCAGCCACCGGCATCAAACTGATTCAACTCTTCCCGAAAAGCCATCTCGTTTTCAGCCAGAATCTGTTCTTTCGTCTTGGTTTCCAACTGAGGACAATCATACGCTGAAAGACTTTCATCGAACGATAAAATAACCCGATAGATAGCTCCCGGTTCCGGATCAATGAGTTGTTTCAGATCAAGGGCAAATGTATTCCAACGCGTCAGATCGTAATTATGCTCATCGAAGAAGATGACCTGACGGGTAATCAGCCGGCCCAAACGCATCAGTTCAGCCGTGCCATCCAATTCATTCGTCTGGAGAAATTGTCCGATATTCTGTTCTCCGATTTTTAGCACCCGAACAACTACCCCTTTCAGCGCTATTGCATAGAAAGGAACATGCAACTTGTCGGACTGCGGAATGATCACGCCATCACCCATGAACCGGACATCCGGACATCCATCATTTTCCCAGATTTCCCTTGTCTCATCTTTCGCCAGTAAAGTACCCGATGTACTTTGAATCTCTTTCTTTAAGACAACCTTTAAGTCTCCGTTCCGATTCTGATCCGGATATAAACGCAACTTATTTCCTTCTACCGATACCAGTTTGGAAACGTTGTCTTCGATATAAGCCAGACCATCTAATACCTGGTTTTTCTTCAATGCCTGTGTAAAAGTTACTTCCACGTAACGCTCAGGTGTCCGGACATACTGAACATCAAACACCGAGAAATCATCTTTAGCCGGGACAGACGTACAAACCAGCTTTTCTTCCGCTACATTCCACTTATTAGGAAGCACTGAAAGACAGACGTCTTCACTTCCCGGCACAATGTTCTCAAGCGTCAACACATGCTTCTTCCCATCTGCCCCATGCTGCCAAACACCTTTCAGGCCGGATGAAGGGCCGACTAATTGTTCTACGGTAGCAGGCAACTCCCGATCGGAAGTCAAAACAAGGTAAGTCAAGTTATAATTCCCGGGATTTGACGGATTCATTTCCAAAGAGGAAAGATAAGCCCTTACCTCCAATGCTTTCGTATGAAATGAAGCCGAAAAATGCTGATACTTCTTTTCCGGTATCGTTTTCCATGCCGAAAAATCAACAGACAACGTATAACGTGTATCCCGTTCCAGACAGCCGGCGGGTTTGAATTTCACAATCCGCCCTTCTTCCAATACAAACGAGCCTTCAGCCTTAGGACTCAGCTGTACATATTCTTTCCATTTACCCTCGGCTTGCATCTCTGCCGGAATTTCTTCCTGCAAAATACATGTCGGTGTCACATACCGTGATACCAAACCGGAAGTAAACGCCTCCACATACGGGTTATAAGTTATTTTTTCCTCGGTTGATTCGGAAAAAGAACAACTTATCAGACTTAGATAGCTTAACAAAGTAAACAAGTAAAACAAATACCGATTCATGGCAACCTCCTTTTTTATATTCTGAAAATTGTAAGTCGTATTACAAACACCTTGTGAAGTAACATCGCATCAAATCCTAGCAATTAGTTCGGAGAACAAAGTCGTCATTCGCTCAGCAGCCCGATTGGCAGCTTCGATCACATCATTGGCATCGTTCACAAAATCATCGGCAAAATGATAACCTTCATTGGTTATGACCGACATACCAAACACCCGAATACCACAATGACGGGCTACGATTACTTCAGGCACCGTACTCATTCCGATCGCATCACCACCCGCTTTTCCATAGAACGCATATTCGGCAGGCGTTTCATACGACGGACCTGTCAGACCAACATAAACACCTTTCTTTAATGCGATCTGTTTCTCTGCGGCAATTTCTTCCATCAGACGGATAAACTCCCGGTCGTATGCCCGTGTCATATCCGGGAAACGCGGACCAAATTCCTCTTTGTTCGGACCAATCAACGGATTGGGCATCATATTGATGTGATCACGAATAATCATCAGGTCACCCACCTTGAAAGTCGTATTGATTCCACCGGCAGCATTCGAAACGAAGAGATTCTTGATTCCTAAGAGCTTCATCACACGGATCGGGAACGTCACTTGTTCCATCGTATAGCCTTCATAATAATGGAAACGGCCCTGCATGGCTAAAATAGATTTACCACCTAACTTACCACAGATAAAATTCCCTTTATGTCCCGAAGCCGTTGAACGCATAAAATGCGGGATCTGCTGATAGGGAATGATGGTAGGATCTTCAATGGCATCAGCCAACGAACCTAATCCACTTCCTAAAATAACGGCTGTTTCCGGTTTGCCGGATATACAAGCTGCTAAAAATGCCGCTGTTTCGGCATATAAATCTTTTGTTTCTTTCATACCCATACCTCCTTATCGTTTAATTAAATTATAAGCGCACCGAGCTGCCTGTTCCAATATTTCCGCTTCACCCGGTACTTGTTTATGACGCATCACTACTTTACCATTACAAACAACGGTATCAACACAACTTCCATTGGCGGCATACACCAAATTGGAAACGAAGTTGAAATTCGGGGTAAATGCCGGACTCTGCAGATCAATCAAACAAAGATCGGCCAGATATCCCTCTTCTATCCGTCCGGCTTTCAAGCCTAAAATATCCGCACCCGTACAAGTGGCAGCTTCCAGCATTTCAGGGGCAGCCAATACTTCCGGATCTTTCCGCCAGGCTTTTCCCAGCAACGCAGCCAATTTCATGGCCTCGATCATATCCAGATTATTGCTGGAAGAACAACCGTCCGTACCGATTCCTACTTTTACACCAGCCTGTTTCATTTCGGCAAACTTAAAGCTGATCCCCGAAGCCAGTTTCATGTTTGATGCCGGATTATGGATGACCTTCACTCCGTAATCAGCCAGCATGCGGATTTCGTCTTTATCAACGTAAACACCATGTGCAATAACCAGACGCGGTGACAATACTCCAAGTTTATACAGGTAACGAACCGGAGAAAAACCAAACTGCCGAATGGAATTGTTTACTTCTTCTTCCGTCTCTGCCAAATGTAAATGAATCAAAGCCTGATGTTCATTGGCAAACGTATGTATCCATTGCAATAACCCACCGGAAACCGTATAAATGGCATGAGGACCGACGGCATATTGGACTCTCGGACCATATTCATCCACTACATCATATAGCTTTTCGCATTCTTTCTTACTCTTTTCAGCCAACTTCGGATCAAAGTGATCAAAACAAACGGGCGACAAATATCCGCGGATTCCCATTTCTTCGACAGCATCAGCTGTTCCCCGGAACTTCTGATACATATCCAGAAACGTTGTTGTCCCGGACTTGATCATTTCCAAACAAGCCAACTTGGCGCCCCAATATACATCCTCGCGTGTCATCTTCGCCTCATTGGGCCATATTTTCTGTTCTAACCAGGGCATCAACTTCATATCATCGGCAAAACCTCTGAACAGTGTCATAGCAGCATGTGTATGTCCGTTCACCAATCCGGGAATAACCGCCATGCCCGTCGCATCAATCACTTCAGCATCTTCTGCAACCAGGTCTTTACCGATCCGGCTGATCAAGTTCCGTTCTATCAGAATGTCAACCTTTTGTTGGTTCGATTCTACCTGTTTAATCAATATCCGATGAATCATCTTATGAAAATTTAGCTTTGATATTCTTTATTTTCTCTTCCCGAATCCGGGAAAGTAATTCCTTTTTACAGTTCTTTTTGACAGCCACCAAGGCACACGATTCAAAGACTTCGATCACGCCCAAGTCTTCTCGGGTAATCTGTCCTTTCTGATACAAGAAACCGGCAATGTCTTTCTTGCTTAACTTATCCCGTTTTCCCCGATGAATGGTCAGTGTAGTCCATTCTGAAGCTTTTGGCCGACGCGCCTTTTCGGGTAAGAAGAATTCATCCGGCTCCGGAGAGACATATTCCGGTACAGCTTCGGCTTCGTTCAACAATAAATAAGCCGTTCCTTCGGCATGCATACGCGCCGTTCGTCCGTTACGATGAACAAAAGCTTCTTCGTTCAGTGGCAAATGATAATGGATCACATGCTTCACTTCCGGAATATCCAATCCTCGAGCCGCCAGATCCGTTGATATCAAGACAGTGGCGGTGCGATTGCGGAAAAGAGCCAACCGTTGTTCGCGGTCTGCCTGTTCCATTCCTCCATGGAAACATACACAATCGACTTGTTTTTGGGCCAGAAACTGTCCTACCCGCTCAACAGACTCCCGATGATTGCAGAATACCAATGCCGATTCTCCATTCAATTCACCCAACAGACCATACAAACTCATCAGCTTGTCTTTCTGCGGAGACCGCACCTGATATAATTTCAGGCCTTTCAATGACTTCGTAGCAGTCAGATAGGAAATCCGTATCGGCTGATGCAAATGAATGAACTCCGGTATTTCAATCGCCTCGGTTGCCGAAGTCAGTACCTTACGTCTTACTTGCGGCAGACGTGCCATGATCTTTTTCATCTCCGGCACAAACTTCAACTCCAACGATTTGTCGAACTCATCCAGAATGACCGTATGGACCGACTGTAAAGACAGATTGCCTTTCTCTATATGATCCAGCATACGTCCCGGTGTTCCTACCAATAATACGGGCGGATGTTCCAGGCTCCGTTTCTCTACCTGGAAAGGATGTCCGCCATAACAGCAAGTTACTTTGAATCCTGTTCCCAACGAACGGAAGACTGATTCTATCTGTAAAGCCAGCTCCCGGGAAGGGGCAATTACCAGCACTTGTGTTTTCTCTTCCGCCACTAATACCGGAAGTAATGGCAGCAAAAAGGCCAACGTCTTACCCGATCCGGTCGGACTGAGCAAAACCAGATCCTTTTTTGTGCCGGCTTCCAACACGGCTTGCTGCATATCATTCAGCGACGTAATGCCCAGTTTCTGGAGAGCCTGATTGATTTTATCTTGATTCAACATATACAATTCTTTTATTCACCCGCATGCAAACGGTATAAATGGTCTGCCTGCTGGCGTATTTTATTCAATAACATTTCCGGGAAATCCGGATATTCCGCATAAAAGGCCTCAACTTCATCCCGGGCTTGAACGGACGAATGTCCACCCAACAAGGCACGTAGCCAAGCTGTCGGGAAAAAGATATCACCGGTCCGTTGTACTTCTTCCAGTATTTCCAAAGCCGGAAGGATGTATTCTACAGACTCGGCTTCTCTCAACCGGTGATTCAGTAACGACAAAGCCGTTGAGGCCCATGGTTCAATCCGTCTGTTATCGGCTACAAGCAATGCTTCGAATACACTGTCGCGAACTTCCTTCCGGGGTGAAACCGATGGAGAGATAAACCGATATTCAGCCTGTCGATCCGGATTCGAAATACGTTTTAACTGTTCGTTCACGATTTCATCTGCCTTTTCCGGTAAACGGATTGCCAGCTGATAAGACAGATTGATTTCATCCCGCTCGCTCAGAGGTTTGCCTTCCAGTTCCCGTTTTTCCCAGATCTGATACAATTGAGCGGCAGCTTGTTCTGATTCTGCCAATGAAACATACTGGCGGAAGGCTTGCAACCGGCGTCCGGGTGTAATTCCACCGGTTACCAATTGCCATAATTCATGTTCCAAACCATCAGGTCTTGCCGGCAGAAAACGGACAGCCGGACTGATATATCCCAGTGCCATCGAATACAACAAGTCATTCTTTTCCTGCTTCGCATAGGCAATCAATGCCTGTAAAAAAGGCTCAGGCTTCAATGTCCGATTCTGTAAATTCTCGTGCAACGTGATGAGTAACGAACCTTTCAGCATGTCATCAGTAGTTGTATCCAGACAGGCAAAAGCGCCTTGTACATCTTTTGGATTAAGCTCGAAAAAGCCATAACCACGACCGTCAATATTCGGCAAAATGGCAGGAGAATCATACTTCTGATTCAGCTCGACGGTCAAGACGCGCGATGTATCTCCTATCTCCAACACGACATCTTCTGTTTTATTTCCTTCACAGATCCGATACTTCAACTGCTGAGGCCATACAAGTCCGCGTTCCCAAGGATCAGACTCTTCCACGCGTAAGCAATTCCCGATGACACTAGCTTTTAGCACAGGCATTCCTGCTTCTTTCACCCAAACCTGGCTCCACTGTTGCAAATCCCTTTCGGTATATTGACTCAAGGAAGCAATTAGCTGATCCCAAGTCGCATTGGAATACGCGTAAGTCGTCAGATAATCATGCAATCCTCGCTGGAAAACTTCCGCACCCATCCGTTGAATCAACATCTCCATAACGACAGGCGACTTATCATAGACGATATTACTGTACACCAACCCGGCATTTCTCAGATTATCCAAGGTTTGCTGGATCGGTGTAGCTCCATCTGTCCGGTCTTCTGCATACGAAGCCGGAATGTATCCACGCACAAAATTCAAGCGATGATTAACGGTCGGGTAAGTCGGTTCTACAATCCGGATAGCGAAATAGTTGGCAAAAACTTCCTTCGTCCATACATCATTAAACCACTTCATCGTCACATAATCGCCAAACCACATGTGGGCTGTTTCGTGGGCTATCAAGGTACTTCGCCTCAGCTGTTCATCCAACGTAGGTTCTTCATTCAGGAACATGCTTTGGTCATTATATAAAGTAGCTCCCGTATGTTCCATGCCCCCGTATTGGAATCCCGGAAGAATTACCAGATCATACTTGGCAAACGGATAAGGAACTCCCGTATAAGCTTCCATCCAGTCCAAGGCATCCAAGACCTGACGGGCAATTTCCGGACATTGGCCTTTGCGGGCAGGATCGGTCTCCCGATGATAAATGGAAATTGAACGATTCTCTCGTGAATAAGTCTCCTGCTGCAACTTTCCGGCCACAAAAGAGAACAAATAGGTAGGTAAAGGTTCGGTCTCCTGAAATGTAACGACATGCCTGCCGGGATGAGACAAGGAATCTACTCCGGCTATCTTCCCGTTCGCAACGGCTTTCCAGGTTTCCGGGATAATCAGTTCCAACGAATACCGGGCTTTGATATCCGGCTGGTCGAAACAAGGGAATAATGTCCGGGCACGATCCGGCACCAATAAAGTATATAAGAACTCATCTCTCCGGTTCAACGACTGGTCTGACGAACGGAAAGCAATCGAAACCATGTTCTTTCCCGACCAGGCTCCCGACGAAGGCAGAATGATATGTTCGTTTTCCACCTTATATTCTACCGGTTCCCGGTTCAACATGACAGAGATAATCTGGGAAGAATCCCCACGAAAATCAATGATCAGCGGAAGCTTTTCTCCCTGATCCCACAATATATTCGCAACGCCGGTGACCGGCTCATTCTTTTCTTCCGGGATATTGAACGACAAACTGTATGATACGTTCAGATACTTTTCCGAACGGAATGTTGCCAGTTCCTTGCTTACTCCCGGTTCCGACAGAACCTGTATTTGTTCATCTCCTGCCTGACAACTCATCAGCGCACATGCTAAAACAACAGAATTTATCCACTTCATGACCTATCTCCTATTCTCGCAGGTATTCCGCGATCTTCATGAAATTACGTTCCAATAAATACATTTGTCTCGCCATGAATGAGAAAAACTCGCCCCAATCTTCCCGTCTATGGAAATCAATGCCTCCTTTCTCCACATAGATCCGTGCCACTTGTTGCCCAGTCTCCCGAACGAAACACATATCCCAAATCAGACCTTCCGGAAAATCTTTCTCCAAATACTCTTTATACCAGGTCAGTTTCTCATACATTTCCAACCGCTGGTCTTCCTGCTTATGATTAACTTCCAGAATTACGAGAGCTCCGTTGCGCGTTGCATCAAACTTCAGTTCAACTCCTTTTACTTTGGTATTATATAAAACCCACATCTTCCGACGCCGGCGCAAATAAGGTTGAACCTCACAATAGGCAGCGAAACTTTCCCAAAATTCCGTCTTTAACTTTCTTAATTCGTCTTTACTGTACATGCATCCATTTTTCTTGCCGGAAAACTTCCGATGCATCTGCTTCAGAAGTCACCCGACTTTATAAAAGTAACCAGTGTATAATTCCAAATGTTTTGCTTAGAAGAGATTTCTTTTCTTTTTATACAAAAACCTCCGATCAGCCCCTCTCCTGATTCATGAAAACCGGGAATAAAACAGAGGCGGATCGGAGATCTCCTATTCTTTCAGGTTTATTTCAATGTACCATTTTGTGCTTCCTGAATCATTTGCTGACTAGGCAAAATCAGAATTTCAACACGACGGTTCAAAGCACGACCTTCAACGGTTGAGTTATCAGCCACCGGTTCGTGAATACCTTTTCCTTCGTAAGTCATACGCTTGCTGCTGACACCTTGATCAACCATCAGATAGTCGAACACACTCTTGGCTCTTTTCTCAGATAATGTCTGGTTATAATCCACATTACCTGTATTATCCGTATGTCCTACAATCTTGATATCCGTACCCGGATTCTGATTCAAACTGGTAGCCAGATTACGCAAAGCGCTCTTCGAAGCATCGCTCAAAGTACTTGAATTGGTTGCAAACAAAATACCCGAATCAAACGTAACCTTCAAGGCTTCCCCGTCGTTGATTGTTTCAACGGTCGTTTCTTCCGGCAGTGTCGCTTCCAGTTCTTTCTTCTGCTTATCCATCTTCTTGCCAATCAATGCTCCGGCAGTTCCACCAACTGCGGCACCAATCACCGTACCCAAAGCTGTATTACCTGCCAAGGCACCGACACCGGCTCCGACAGCAGCTCCGCCACCAACACCAATGGCTGCTCCTTTCTGGGTGTTATTCCAAGTACCACAACTTGAAAAGACCAATGCGCAGGAAAGAAGCAATGCTGACAAAACTTTCAAACTTTTCATCTTTTTCTTTTTTATCGGTTATTTATTCAAACATATCCAATGATTCGCAATACGCCATCTCGCCTTGTACAATAAAGGTGATTTCTTCGGGAGTAAACTTCCCGACCCCATCCCGTTTTGCATTCTTGACTACAAAGGCCGTCAATTCGTCTTCATCAATTTCTATTTCCGTATCATCGTCAATGTCTTCGCTCATGCATCCTTTGCTTTCGTAAAATTCATAGATCAAATCAACGATATAATTGATGTCGTCATTGCTGAATTTTCCTTTCAATTCCTGAGGTAAATAGTTCTGAATGAATTTTACAGACTCATCCTCATCGTAAATAAAATCTTTGTCTCCGCTCATAATCTAAAGCTTTTATGATTAAACTATTGACAAATATAGCATTTTATTCTATTTCCGTTGCGTTCCCGCCTGAAAAAATCGTTTCCCAGGCATATAAAAATCCTCACCTGACGGAATAAACCAGTAAAACCAACCAGTAAATCTTTATTCGCCCTGGGCGAACATATATTCACCCATAGCAAACATATATTCGCCGACGATGAATATATATTCGCCCACTAAGAACAAAATAAAGCATAGCCAAAGAGGAACTTCAGACAGGCACTTCCGAAAGTTTATCAGGCAGGAAAAACATTGAATACCCGATGGAGCGACTTGCATCCGCTATGACAGCCGTAACAAAAAGGCATAAAAAAAGCCTCGGCTGCCCAAGCAACCGAAGCTTTCTTATCTGGATTCTAAGAATTTAGTTCTTAAAGATCAATCCGTCGTTCGCACGATCGATAACAATCGGACGAGAACGATCAACGTGTCCACTCAAGATTTCTTTTGACAACTCGTTCAAAACGTACCGCTGGATAACTCGTTTTACCGGACGGGCACCAAACTGCGGATCGTATCCTTCGTGACTGATAAAGTCGAGAGCAGCATCCGTAAACTGCAAGTCGATACCATTCTTCTCAACCATCTTCTTAACCGTATTCAACTGCAAGCCGACGATCTCACGAATTTCCTTTTCATTCAACGGCGTAAACATGATGATTTCGTCAATACGATTCAAGAATTCCGGCCGGATTGTCTTCTTCAGCAACTCAAGAACCTGTTTCTTCGTCTCATCGACAACCGTATTCCGGTTGGCATCCGTAATCTTTTCGAAGTTCTCACGGATAAGAGAAGATCCCATATTACTTGTCATAATAATAATGGTATTCTTGAAGTTGACCGTACGGCCCTTATTATCCGTCAATCGACCGTCATCCAATACTTGCAGCAAGATATTGAATACATCCGGATGAGCCTTTTCGATTTCATCAAACAAGACTACCGAATACGGTTTCCGTCGGATAGCTTCCGTCAGCTGACCACCTTCATCATATCCAACGTATCCCGGAGGCGCACCGATCAAACGAGTGGCACTGAATTTCTCCTGATATTCACTCATATCAATACGCGTCATCATATTCTCATCGTCAAACAGATAATCCGCTAATGCCTTTGCCAATTCCGTCTTACCAACTCCGGTTGTTCCCAAGAAGATGAACGAACCAATCGGCCGCTTCGGATCTTGTAATCCGGCACGACTCCGGCGAACAGCATCTGCAATAGCGTGAATAGCTTCGTCCTGACCAATGACACGCTTGTGCAATTCCTCTTCCAAGTGCAACAGTTTATCCTTTTCGCTCTGCAACATCTTGGTAATTGGAATACCGGTCCAACGAGAAACGACTTCAGCGATATCATCGCTGTCCACCTCTTCCTTGATCATCGCAGCGCCACCTTGCATATTATGCAACTTTTCCTGTACGTCTTTGATATCGGCTTCCTTTTCCTTGATCTTACCGTAACGGATCTCTGCTACTTTACCGTAATCGCCTTCACGTTCCGCCTTATCAGCTTCGAACTTCAGGTTCTCGATATCGATCTTATCTTGTTGGATCTTGTTGATCAGCGATTTCTCACTTTCCCACTGAGCCTTCTGCTTTGTTTCTTCATCCTTCAGGTCAGCGATCTCCTTATTCAACTGTTCCAACTTCTGTTTATCATCTTCCCGCTTGATAGCTTCCCGCTCAATCTCCAACTGTTTGATACGACGGGAAACTTCGTCCAACGCTTCCGGAACCGAGTTCATCTGCATACGCAAACGAGCTGCGGCTTCATCCATCAGGTCGATTGCCTTATCCGGCAAGAAACGATCCGAAATATACCGGGTTGATAACTGAACAGCCGCAATGATAGCATCATCCTTGATACGGACCTTATGATGGTTTTCATACTTTTCCTTCAATCCACGCAGGATAGAAATAGCATCCAACTCATCCGGTTCATCTACCATGACAATCTGGAAACGACGTTCCAAAGCTTTATCTTTCTCGAAATACTTCTGGTATTCATCCAACGTTGTAGCACCAATCGCTCTCAAATCACCACGAGCCAAAGCAGGTTTCAAGATATTGGCAGCATCCATGGCACCTTCTCCCTTTCCTGCGCCGACCAACGTATGAATCTCATCGATAAACAGAATGATTTCTCCTTCCGACTTCATCACTTCGTTTACGACAGCTTTCAGACGTTCCTCAAACTCACCTTTGTATTTAGCTCCGGCAATCAAAGCACCCATATCCAACGAATAGATTTGCTTTGACTTCAAATTCTCGGGAACATCACCACGAATGATTCGATGCGCCAAACCTTCTGCAATAGCCGTCTTACCAACACCCGGTTCACCAATCAGGATCGGGTTATTCTTCGTACGACGACTTAATATCTGAAGTACCCGACGGATTTCTTCGTCCCGACCAATGACCGGATCCAGTTTACCGCTACGAGCCCGCTCATTCAAATTGATGGCATACTTACTTAGTGCTTCATAGGTATCTTCGGCAGACTGGCTTGTTACTTTATTCCCCTTACGAAGCTCTTCTATTGCCTTACGTAATTCGTTTTCCGTAACACCTGCGTCTTTTAATATCTGCGAAGCAGTACTTTTCTCTGTAAACAAAGCCAAGATAATCGGTTCCAACGACACATATTGGTCGCCCATCTTCGACGAATAATCAATGGCTTTTTGCAATATGGCGTTTGCCTCACCCGATAAATAAGGTTCTCCACCCGAAACCTTCGGCAAAGATGCAATCTGAGCATCTACTACCTTCATCACATTCTGCTGATTTACGCCCAGCTTCTGGAAGAGGAAGTTCGTAATGCTTTCGCCCGTCATCATGACAGCTTTCAACAAATGAACCGCCTCAATTGCCTGTTGGCCATTCTGCGAAACCAACTGCACTGCTTGCTGGACAGCCTCCTGCGATTTAATTGTAAAGTTGTTAAAGTTCATATATTTAATTCTCCTTTCTTATCTATTTTGATTACTTATTTCGCTAATAAAATCACAAAACAAATGCCAAACCCAAATAATGACATTTTGGCATACAAACATATTTTATAAGAAAAGAAAAACTGCCTTATCGGCTACATTCGATGACAAAACAACATAAAAGCGAAGAAAACAGAATAATAAACAGCGTAGTATATATAAACAAAAAACGGAGATAGTCAAACTATCTCCGTTTTTGTGACTCGCATAGGATTCAAACCTATAACCTTTTGATCCGTAGTCAAATGCTCTATTCAGTTGAGCTAGCGAGCCAGTTTACAATGTTAGAACTCTTTCTATCCAAGAAGTGACTCGCATAGGATTCAAACCTATAACCTTCTGATCCGTAGTCAGATGCTCTATTCAGTTGAGCTAGCGAGCCAATTTTCTCGATTGCGAGTGCAAAGTTAGACATTATTTCTGAATAAACAAGTTTTTCAAAGAAGATTTTACGTATTATTTTTTGAGATATGTGATAAGCTACTGCTTAAATATAGTACAAATTCATGTACTATAAACATTTATCTTCAAGATCTCATTCTCTCTTTAATTCCAAAAAGTAAGCATTCGAATAAATGCACCTTTTAAACCTTGATGTTTGGTTGTAGCTTTGCGGTAGTCATAAGGGGATATATGGAGAAAGCACAACTCATGCTCAGGCCTCATACGAGGCTATGCGCTTTTGGAAACGCTTTCAGCCAGCACAAGGCTTCATGATCATTGAAGCGCAAGCGGAAAAATGGCAAGGTGGTGTTACACCTCCGCAAACTTCGGTAGTAGCGCCAGCGTTAGAACAAGTTGGGAATGAAGCTGATGCCAGACAGGCATACATCCATGAAGAGAGGTTTCGGTCGCTTATAAACAGAGAAGCTGCTCAAACTATAAAAGCAATCTGGCTTGGATAAATGGCGAAGCTATAAAGGGGAAACAGGCATAGGGACGTAGGAACTATGCCCGATTTTTAGAAATGGGGTTGCCTATGAAAAGAGAGAGAGGACCTGTCCTGCAGGAAGCCTTTCTCTCTTTAGTTTGGCACATCAATCATAAATCAGCACATCATCCCGGCTCTCCACAATTTCTTTACCATTGTTCAATCTCACGACCAGGTCTTTGCCATAATCGCCCACGATATAGCCTTCACTGTGCCCACGATAAGGAATGAGCAATGTACAACAGTAACTGATTACGTCGGTTATTTCTTCTACTTCGTATAACATAATGGTTCTATTTTAGGGTTAGTGCTCTTTTGAATAAATCACGATGCAGGGTTCAACCTCAGCTGCCTGACCGAAAAGAGGATAAGAGGATAACTCGGGTTGAGCTTCACCATTCACCTCGATGGGTGAAACTGTTTGTACCTGCCACTGTTTGACGAAGTCATCCACCATCTTGATTTCTTCATCGGTCAGCCCTGTGGGGTCATCATTGATGAGATAGGGCAAACTCCACGTAGGAATGTTCTCTACGCTTTCAAATTGTTGCATATCGATTTTATATTAGTTCAACGATTTCATCTACCTTACCAAATAAAATGGCTCTAAGTGAAGTCTTGTCAACGGCATAATATTCGTGGATTTGCCCGAATTGCTTCACCCAATAAAGGTGAACTGCATCGGTGAAGTCAAAGTTCCAGCCCATCACCGGTACGCCACGACGAAAGTAGCTATTACGGTTGATAGCCTCTGTGAGCCAATTTTTATCAGCTCGGCTCAACTTCTCACCATTGTTCAGCTGCTCACGAAGTTGGTAAGCTTTGCAGCTCTTTAGGGTAGCCAATGCAGGCACTTCCCACTTTGCAAATTTTGTTGCGATGCCCATAAACAATACTTCGGTAAATTATTAACTCAAGTTTCGGATTTAGAATTCAAGCCGTTTGAGCATACTCTCTAAGTGCAGCCAATCTCTTGTCATTCTC